>Ga0326727_10015501_pt1 | contig 16342 bp, 18 predicted proteins | sample MB2enrmetagenome_FD_207643 | JGI IMG/M metagenome (GOLD analysis project Ga0326727, IMG submission 207643) | Lab enriched peat soil microbial communities from McLean, Ithaca, NY, United States - MB29MY | ecosystem: Environmental > Terrestrial > Soil > Wetlands > Peat | place: USA: New York...
ATGCCGTCATCGAGTTCCTGATTGTGGCGAGCGTGGTCTATTTCGCCGTGGTGCTGCCCCTGAACGCATTGCTGGCACGCATCAAGAAGCCCGAAACGCTGGCCGAACCCACCACAAAGCCCTGCCCCGAGTGCCTCAGCGACATTCCGTTGGCCGCCAAGCGCTGCGCACACTGCGCTCAGCCCGTTGCGTGACCGCGGTTGCACTGTGTTTCGTACTTGAACCGTGCTTAGCTTGACCTGTGTTTTAAGGATCGACCTCATGAACCTCCGCTCCAGCCTTGCCTTTTTTCTCTTGCTGGCAGTGATTCCCGCCGTCTTCCCAGCCGGCCGGCTCGCCGCACAGGCGGCGCCACCGCAAGCCTTGCCGCAACAGAATTCGCTCGGCTACTCCGACTTCAGCGCGGAAGCCCGCCTCGAAGAGAAATTCATGGCTATTCCCGATCCCAAACTTGCCGGCGAAGAACTGAAGACCCTCACCATCGAGCCACATCTCGCCGCAACGCCTGAGGATCGCAAGACAGCCGAGTACGTGGCCAGCAAGTTTCGCGCCGCGGGGCTTCAGACTGAGATCGTTCCCTATCGCGTTCTGCTGAATTGGCCCAAGGTCGTCCGTGTCGAAGCCTGGGACGAGCGCGGCCATCTGCTGATGAGCGGTCCCACGCCCGAACATGTTGAGGGCGACCCTGCCGCGGACAATTCCCGCGTGGTGATGCCCTTCAACGGCTCTTCCGGTTCGGGTGACGTGACCGCCGAAGTAGTGTACGCGAACTACGGCCGCGCCGAAGACTTCAAGGAGCTTGCGGCCCGGAACATCGATCTGCACGGCAAAATTGTCATCTGCCGCTATGGCGCCAACTTTCGCGGCGTCAAAGTCTACCTGGCCCAGCAGCGCGGAGCCATTGGCGTTCTCATCTACTCTGACCCGCAGGACGACGGCTATTCCAAAGGCGATCCATGGCCAATCGGTCCCTGGCGGCCTGAGACCGGCGTGCAACGCGGCTCGGTGCAATTCCTCTTCAAGTATCCCGGCGATCCCGAAACTCCCGGTGTCGCCTCCACGCTCGACCTGCCCGACGCTGCCCGCATTCCCAATCCGTCAGGACCCGGCGGGAGCCAGCCGTACATCATCTCGATTCCGCTCAGCTACCACGACGCGGAGCCCATTCTGCAGGCGCTCAAAGGCCCCAGCGCGCCGCAAAGCTGGCAGGGCGCGTTGCCCTTCCGCTACCACATGGGTCCCGGCGGAGAAAAAGTCCACCTGGTTTCGCAGCAGGATTACCAGCGCCGCATCATCTGGGACGTGATTGGCAAGGTGGAGGGCTCTCAGGAGCCGGACGCATGGGTCATCGTCGGCAATCATCGCGACGCGTGGGTGTACGGCGCGGTCGATCCCAACAGCGGCACGGCTGCCATGCTTGAAGCGGCGCATGGCATCGGCACCTTGCTTCGCCAGGGCTGGCGGCCCCGGCGCACCATCGTCTTCTGCAGTTGGGACGCTGAAGAGGAAGGCCTCATCGGCTCCACCGAGTGGGTCGAGCAGCAGGGCCACACCCTCGACCACGCTGTGGCCTACTTCAATGTCGACGTGGGCGTCTCGGGCCCCGATTTCTCCGCCGCCGCCGTGCCCTCGCTCAAGGAGTTCATTCGCAACATCGCGCGCTCCGTTCCCAGTCCACTCGGCGGCACGGTGTATCAAGCCTGGCGCCTCAAACCGCCTGCCGAGAGTGAACATCGTCAATCGAATGCGCCGCCCATCCCGGGAGAAGAGGTGCGTCTGGGCGATCTCGGCTCAGGATCGGACTTCACACCGTTTCTGCAGCACGCGGGCGTCCCCGCCACGGACATCAGTTCCAACGGTCCGTATGGCGTGTATCACTCGGCCTTCGACGACTTCGCCTGGTTCACGCAGAACGCCGATCCACACTTTCTCTATTTGCAGCAGATGGCGCGCGTACTCGGCCTTGAAGCCCTGCGCATGGCCGATGCCGACCTGTTGCCCTACGACTACGTCGCTTACGGGCGCGAAATCTCCGCCTATATCGAAGCCGCAAAACACAGGGCTCCGGATGCCGGCCTCGGCGCACTCGATTTTGCTCCCGCCCAGGCCGCAGCCGCGCGCTTTTCTCGGGCGGCCGAGCGCGCCTTTGCGGTCGAGTCGGCACCTTCCGGAGATCTGGTCCGGCTGAATCTTGCGTTGCGGCAAACTGAGACAGCGCTACTCTCTGACGCGGGACTTCCCAATCGGCCGTGGTACCGGCACACGATCTTCGCGCCCGGTGAGCTCACCGGCTACGCCGCCGTCGTCATTCCCGGTGTCAACGAGGCCATCGACGCTCAGGACGCAAACCTGGCTTCGCAGCAGTTGCAGGTTCTCGCGCAAGCGCTCAACCGCGCCGCCAGCGTCCTCGAGACCGTCCATTGAAAGCCTGATTTTGCCCTCGAAAGATTACTAAGGTAATCTTATCGGCTTTTCAAGATTGGCCAGATTCGGCCTCTTATTAACTCTTTAGTTGTAGGTCTATTAACCGTATAATCCTGCAAAAACCCTTCCATTCTGAAGATTTTTCTTGCAGTTTTTGTCGCGGAAACTGTAAGATTGGTAACCAGTGAAAGTTACTGTTGGATTGATCACTGCAGTTACTCTCCCCGGCTTCGCTCATTTCCCTGGATTGGGCAGCCGATAAACCAATCGATTGGATGGTCTGTGCCATGCTCGATCTGCTCATCGCTCTGGTTTTTCTTACGTTCGTGGCTTCCCCGGCCCTTGTTGCGGCCATTCCGGTCAGCAAGCGTCAGGAACGGCCTGAGCGCCACGCCAAGGGCGTCGGCTTTCTCCCCGTCAGCCGCTAACTGCGGCACCATCGCCCGTCCAAAGGGCTGCCGCATCGCAGGTTCCTGCCGCATCGCAAGTGCCCCCAATGAACCAGCCCACTCCCACTCTGGAGTGATTTCCCTTTACCCTTGCGCAGAGCTATGGTGCAGTGTCGGACTCTCTAGAAGGTCCGGCGCACGCAGAATGGTGCAAGTATTTGGGGGCTGTTCATGAAAGACCTTGTGATCGAACTGATCCTGATCGCAATGATCGTCATTCCGCTGGTAGCGGATTCGCTCGAGCCCTGCAGGGTCGTCCATCGCAAGGGCTCGGGGCCGTTCCGCAAGCTGCGCCGCACGCACTGAGGCGCACTCGCCGCATCCTCATCAGCAGGCGCGGTCCGCCCCGCGTCCGTCATTCTGCACAAAATCGGTCCTTCGCTTTGCCTCTCGAGAGCGCGCGCTTCGGGCTGGAATGGCGTGATGCCGCGCTTGCAACTCCTCGCGTACATCTAGGAAAAATGCGGCCAAAATCGCATCTTTGAGGCATAAACACGGCAAAAACCAAGAAAAATAGGCCAATTTCCAGGAAAATCCCAAGAAACCTGTGGAAATTAGGTGTTTTTCCATTGACTTTAGCCACCTCGAAGCCGCATTGTAACCATCGGCAGGGTTCTTCGTAGCCGCATGAATACAGGGGTTCCGCGCACTTCGAGTTTCGATTCGACCTCCCTCCATGCGGTAAACGTACATCGGCGGAAGCCCGACCATACCGGCGGCCCGAACGGCTCGCCCAGAAGGAGAACACTCTATGGCAACTGGAATGACCAAGACAGCTTTGACGCGGCACATGGCCGAGAAGCTCGAACTGACCAACAAGCAATCCGCAGCTTTCCTTGACCTGCTGGCGGAAACCGCCATCAAGGAGACCAAGAAGAGCGGCGTCTTCGTAATCCCCGGCATCGGCCGTTTGGTGAAGGCCGAGCGCAAGGCTCGCATGGGCCGCAATCCCCAAACCGGCGAGGCCATCAAGATCAAGGCCAAGACCGTGGTCAAGTTCCGCGTGGCCAAGGCCGCCAAGGACGTGATCGCACCTCCGAAGAAGTAGTCTTCCCAGACTGCAGCTACGGCATTGCGCCAAATTGCATGACGACAAAGGGGAGAGCCTTGTGCTCTCCTTTTTGCGTGCGGGTTACCACTGTTCGCATCTGAGACTCGTCAATGTCAAATTGGAAATTGCAACCTCTTCTCGCGCTCGCCGTCTCGTGCGCTTGCGCTGCGTCGTGCCAAACCAGGCCGTTCATCGCCTGGAAGAGCCTGCACAATCCCGTCCTGTCCTATGCCAACTGGTCCGTCAAAGACGCAGCCATGGCATACCGGCACGGGACGTTCTACGTTTTCTTCTCCGCGTTCTACGACCACCACGGCCAGGTGCGCTGTCACGTAGCAGAAGTGAGCACGCGCGATTTCAAGCGCTTTTCCGATCCCATCTTCAACTTTGACGGTGAAGAGGATGGGTGGACCGGCATGTGCTCGCCCGACGTGCAGTTTCTTTACGGCGAGTATGTGATGACTTTCAACTCGTGGGGCAATAGTCCAGGAAAGCCCAATCAGCTCTTCTACGAAACTTCAAAGGACCTGATTCACTGGTCAAAGCGCAAGCCGCTGGCGCCGAATCTTACCAGCGTTGGAGACCAGCATCCGATCGATGCGTCGCTCGCCGAGGCCGACGAAGGCTACTACCTGGTGTACAAGGAGTCAACGCCCGGCATTCATAGCCGTCCTAGAATGGCATTCTCCACCTCGCTCGAAGGGCCCTTCCACTATGCAGGCGACGGCATCGTCGCGTTGCTGATGAAGGACGGCAAAGACAATGGATTCTTTCACGAAAACTTCGAGCTCCTTCACTCCAGCGGCCAATGGTTCATGCTGGCCACGGATTATCTTCACAACAGCCAGAATCACGACAAATACGACGTGCAGGCGCCATACCTCTACACCCTCGACCCCGGCTCGCATTGGCTGACATGGACGCGCGGATACACGTTGGCCATTCCCGGCGAGGAATTCAATTCGGAAAGCATCGCCAATGCCGCTGCGCTCTACGATTGGCGCAAATACGACGGCTACTATTACGTGATTTACGCAGGCCGAAACGATGGCCAGACTTATGCAAAACGGGGATGGAACCGGATTGCCCTGGCCAGGTCAAAGGACCTGATCCGCTGGTCGGTTCCAGGCCAGGATTAGCGCCCACTCCCATCCTGGCTTCGCTGAAACTCTCCGCTCTCAGGAAGCTGCTGCTAAAGATTTTTGAACTCCGACGGCCCTCCGGCTCATCGAATAGGCTATGACAGCAGCTTCGGCGTTACCCGAACAACTTGCGCTCGAACCGGCGCGCAGCTCGTCGGTCCTTTTTCTTCTGCGCTTTGAGGGGCTCGCGATGGCCGCAATCTCCGCGGTCCTCTACGCACGCAGCGGGGCGAGTTGGTGGCTTTTCGCCGCCCTGTGGCTGGTGCCGGACCTTTCCATGCTCGGTTATCTCGCCGGGGCCTGCTGGGGCGCGCGCATCTACAACGCTTTTCACTCCTACGTCACGCCGGCCACGCTGGCTCTTTGCGCGCTGCTTTTGCATGCGTACGTTGCCCTCGCGGTTGCGCTCATCTGGGCCAACCACATCGGGGTCGACCGCCTGCTCGGATTTGGGCTTAAGTTTGCAGACGGCTTTGGATATACGCACCTTGGCCGTGTCGGGAAGCGCACAGCCTGATCACGCCGCGTCCGCTTTGGTTTCCCCACGCGGCATCAGCGCCTTGACGACGAGCGAGACGCCAAAGCAAATCATGATCGCTTTGATCATGAGCAGGTTGTTGTAGGTCCACGACAAAACCGCGAACGTGAAAAAGATCGCGATCGGATTCAGTTCCGTCAGCAAGGCGATGCTCCAGCGCGGCCTGGCTGGAGAGGCCGGAAGATTGGGGCGCAATCGCGGCACCAGCCGGGGCACCGCACGCAAATACTCCTTATACGGTTCGCCGAGCTCTGCTGTAAGAAACGCCTCTTCGCCCAGAATCAGGCGCAGAAAATGGACCGTGATCAGGATCATGGTGAAGAGCGCGCCCGAGGGCGGCATCAGCAGGCAAATCGCCAGCATCATGAACCATCCACCCAGGTAAAGCGGATTGCGTACGTAGCGAAACGGCCCAGCGGCCATCACTGCGCCGCCCTGCATCTCTTCGTGGTGCACGGTGCCGTACCCCAGGTAAGCCGTGCCCCACACGCGCAACACCATGCCGATCGCCGCGGCCAGCGCGCCCGCCACAATCACCACCGGCGCCGCCACGCTAAAACTTGCAACGCCCAGGCGGCTGATTTCCATCGCCAGCCACGGCAGCGTCGAAATTCTCCCGTTCCAATCGAGCGGCCCCAGCCACGGCGCCCAGAAACCCAGAAAAACAATGCCGATCTGAATCCACATCCGCAGGCGAAACTCGATTGCGCTTGCCTTCATGCCGTTCTCCCGCTGGGGCGGCCGTCTCCGGCTTGCTCTCCCCATCTCAAGAGTACGCAATCGGGCCGGGCTGCGTTCGCGCTGCCGCGGCGCACCGCGCGCAAATTCAATCAGGAGTAGAATGCTCTCGATTTCAAATCCTCAGCTTGAGCGGCGTGCGCCATTCGGCCGGCAAGCGCAATGCGCGTGCTGGCGGCAACGCAGCCTGATGCCTCCGGCGTGAGCTTAAGCGAGGACCGCACTGTCGTTCCACGGCGCGGCGAGGAGATGGCGATGAAGCGCGTCCCGCAATCCATCGTTATTCTTGTCCTGGTGCTACTCGTGGCCGCCGTGTGCGCGGGGCAGACAGCAACCGCCAGCCTCAACGATCAGCTTTTCAAAGCCGCCGGCGCCGGCGATACCGAAACCGTGCGCCAGTTGCTCGCGAAGGGCGCATCCATCGAAGCCCGCAACAGCTCGGGCTCAACGCCGCTGATGATCGCCGTGCAAGCGGACCATCTTGAGACAGTCCGGTTGCTCCTGGAACAAGACGCGCAGGTGGAGGAGCGCGACGGGCACGACAACTTCACGCCGCTGCTCGAAGCCTTCGACACCAAAGACATGGCACTGGTCCAGTTGCTGCTGGATCACGGCGCGCACATTGACGACCGCGATTACCATGGCGAAACCGAGCTGATGGACGCTTCGGGCAGCGGCGACCTTGCGCTCATGGAGTTCCTGCTGAAGCACGGCGCCGACATCGAAGGCCGGGGCTACCGGAATGAAACCCCGCTGGTGAATGCCGCCATGCTGGGCCAGCTTGACGCGGTGAAGTTCCTGCTCGACAAGGGCGCCAAGATTGAGGCCACTGACGACAACGGCGCAACGGCGCTGGGGAACGCGGCGTGGGCGGGCAAAACCGATGTGGTGCAACTGCTGCTCGACCGGGGCGCGAACCTCGAAGCCAAAGACGACGCGGGTCAATCAGCGTTGATGCGCGCGGCGTGGGATGGTGGGCTGGCGTCGGCTGCCACGGTCAAGCTGTTGCTGGATCGAGGCGCAAATCCCATGGTCACCGACAAGGATGGAGCCACGGCCCTCGATCTGGCCGAGAAGCGCGGCAATCCCGATCCGGATGTCGTGAACTTGCTGAAGAAGGCAGAAGCCAGGTAGCCGGCGCCTGGAAATTGCAGTTGCATAGTGCGCGCCGTTTCAGCGCACGAGAGGAAAGACAATGAAAACACTTTGTGCGGCGATTCTGATGCTCTTGCTCGGCGGCGCGACTGCCGCGGGACAAACGGGTGCCAACGCGCAGGAGACCACCCTGCTGAAGGCCGCCTACGACGGCGAAATCGCTCAGGTGCAGCAGTTGCTTGCGCAAGGCGCCAACATCAACGCGCGCGACCAGGCCGACGTCGGCATGAGTGTCCTCGATTACGCGATCGCGAGCCAAAGCGTCGACCTCATCGAGTATTTGGTCAATCAAGGCGCGAACGTGGAGCAGACTGACAACCGCGGCTGGACGCCAATCATGTATGCCGCGGGCCGCGGCGTGAACCCGGCCATCACGCTGATGCTCGAGAAGGGCGCAAAGATCGACGACAAGGACAACACTGGCCAAACCGCGCTGATGCAGGAGGCCGTGGGCGGCGACAAGAGCGACATCCTGTTCCTGCTCGCCAGCGGCGCCAACCTTGAAGCCAAAGATAACAACGGCCGCACCGCGCTGATGCTGGCCTGCCAGAGCAACAACTCGACGGACGTGGCGTCGCTGCTGCTCCAGAAAGGCGCGCAAATCGAGGCCCAGGACTTGAACGGCCAGACGGCGCTGATGCTGGCGGCTCTGGCCGGCCGCTACGACATGGTCAATGTGCTGCTTGGCCAGCACGCCAGGATCGACGCCGCAGACAACAAGGGCGCAACCGCGCTGATGCTGGTGGCCGGTGCTCAGGTGATTAAGCCCTATCTGGCGCAGAGCAATGCCTGGCTGGGCAGCATCGGCAACACGCAAAAGGTGCGCGGCGTTCAGGCCGGCGCTGCCTACACGCTCGCGGTGCTACTCGTGAACGGGGCCAGCATCGAGGCTCAGGACAAGAATGGCGACACGGCGCTCATTCGCGCCGCCGGGGCAGGGAACGTCGAGGCCGTCACCATGCTGCTCACGCGGGGAGCCAAGGTCGAAGCCACGGGCAACTACACCCAGACAGCGCTGCTCCGCGCCGCCGCCTGCGGGCAGATCGAGCCGGTACGGCAACTGCTGGAGAAGGGCGCGAACATTGAAGCCCACGACGTGCTTGGTTGGACGCCGCTGATTTGGGCCGCGAGCACGGGCCAGACCCAGATCGCGCAGTTGCTGCTCCAGAAAGGCGCGGCCATCGAGGGCACAGACACGGCCCAATGGGCCATGACGCCGCTGCTCTGGGCAGCCAACATGGGCCAGGCGGACGCGGTGGACATGCTGCTCAAGAATCACGCCAACGTGGAGGCGCGCGACAAGAACGGCATCACTCCGCTGATGTACGTGGCGATGAGCGGCTCGGTCGACGCCATCAAGCTGCTGCTGGCTGCGGGAGCCAAGGTTGACGACGTCAGTTACGGCAAGAGCGTCACCGATTCGAACGGCATCCCGTCGCAGGTCGCCGGCTACACGGCGCTGATTGTCGCGGCCATGAACGGCAATACCGACGCAGTCCAAACCCTGCTTGGCGCGGGCGCGCAAATCGAGTCCAAAGACAGCATCGGCTGGACGCCGCTCATCTGGGCCTCCTACCAGGGTCACCTCGACACCGTGCAACTGCTGCTCTCGAAGGGCGCCAACATCGAAGCCAAAGGCAGCGCGGGGCAAACCCCGCTTCACGAAGCCGGCTACATGGGCCACACCGATGTGCTGATGCTGCTGCTCCAGAAAGGCGCAACCATCGCTGCCAGTGACAAGAAGAACTGGCCGGCGCTGGCCGAGGCAGCAGCGCAGGACAATACCGCAGCCGTGGAATTGTTGATCGATAAAGGCGTAAGCACCGAGGCCACGGACGAGAACGGCGACACGGCCCTGATCCGCGCGGCCGAGGCCAATCTGCCCGACATGATCAAGCTGCTCGTTTCAAAAGGCGCCAAAATCGAGGGCAAAGACAGTGATGGCGCGACCGCGCTCATCGTGGCGTCGGCCAGCGGCGACGCGGATGCGGTGCAGGCGCTGCTGGATGCGGGCGCCAACGTGGAAGCCGCGGCCAGCAAGTATCCCAACGCCGGCGCCACCGCTCTGATGGAAGCGGCTGCGCACAACCAGACTGCCGTGATGAAACTGCTGATCGCCAAGAGCGCCAACATCGAAGCCACCGACGACCAGAAATGGACTGCGCTGATGTGGGCCGCCGACGCGGGCCAGGCCGATGCGGCCCTGCTGCTCATCACCAACGGCGCCAACGTCAACGCCAAAGGCGACAAGAACTTTACCCCGCTGAGCCTGGCCCAAATGGAAAACCATCTGGCCATGGTCAAGCTGCTCCAGGATCACGGCGCCAAATGATGCTTCTTGAAATGCGGAAACTGCTTCTCGGGAGGAAGGCATGAAGAAATCTCTGTTGGCTTTTGCTTTTTGCTATTTCACGCTTGCCTCGGGCGTCTTTGCCGCGGGCCAGAACTCTGCCGGGCAAACTGCCGCGCCCAGCCTCGACGACCAGTTGATGAATGCCGCTGAGCAGGGAGACACCGCCGCCGTCGCGCAACTGCTGGCCCAGGGAGCGCATGTAAATGCGCAGGACGCGAATGGCGATACGCCTTTGATCGCCGCCACGGCCATGGGCCACATGGAAATAGTGAAGCTGTTGCTCGACAAGGGCGCAAATCCCGGCCTGCAGGACAAAACCAGCGATACCGCTCTGCACTTTGCCGTTATGACCGGCAATCTCGATGCAGTGAAGCTGCTGCTCGATAAGAACGCACCTGTGAACGGGAAGAACGATCGCGGGCTCACTCCGCTCATGTACGGTGTCGTTTCTAAGAATGTGGAACTGGTGACCCTGCTGCTCGATCACGGCGCTGACGTGGAGGTTCGCGACCCGGACGGCATCACGTCGTTGATGGCGGCTTCGGGCGGCGGATTCACCGACATCGTCAAAGCCCTTCTCGATCACGGCGCCAATGTCAACGACAAAAGCACAGACGGAACTACGGCGCTGAAGTTGGCTCTCCAGTTCAACCACTCTGACGTTGTTGATTTGCTGCGTGCCAAGGGCGCGCAATAAAGCGCGGTGCCGAACGGCCGCGCTACTTGAGTTGCTTGATGGTGGTTCCCTCGGGAATCTTCACCTGGAACTGGCTGTCGGAGAGGCCGGGATCGATATTCTGATTCACGTCGTCCACGGTGAGCACCAGCTGAAATCCCTCCTGCGGGCGCTTGATGGTCACCTTTGTGGGGTACTTGACCTTGCCGAATTCCGCGTAGTTGCGATACGTAATCTGCGATTCCAGATTGCCTTCGCTGTCGTAGACGTCCTGGTCGTAAGGCAGCATGTCGTCGCGATGAAACGTGATGACGCGCAATGGTAGTTTTTCTGGGCCTGCCTTCGGCTGCATTACGCTCAGGGTGTATTCCTGCTCGATGTAGAGATGCTTCCTTGCTGGATCTTCGATGGTCTCCGAATCGTTTTCCACCATGTACTCGTTACCGGGGTCCAGCCCGCGCACCGCAATGGCATCGAGGAAAAAGTCGGGCCGAAGGTTGAGCAGGGGGTTGGTGGATTTTTCCTTGACTGTGTTCGGACCCTCGAAGGCCGTGTTGTCGTGTGGATCCAGGAGCGTGAAGTTGCTGCCATCGCTGGCCATGTCGAAGGCCAACACGCCAAAATACGTTCCCCGCACGCGCAGCATTTTGGGTTTGCGCATCAGGATGTTGGCGTGGCACGACGGAAAATCCTCCACCGTCTGAACGCCCTCGGCGGTCTTGTACTCGGTGGCTTGAATTTCTACCGTGGCCGTCAACGAATTCAGCGCGTCCCAGGTTTGGTTAATCTCATTCACTAGTTCCTGGGGCGTCGCCGAATTCACCGTCGCGGGTCTCGGAGCCGGCAAATGGCGCGTGGTGGGGAACAGCGAACAGCCCGCAAGCAGGAGCGGAAGCGCGAGCGCCGCGGCGCAGACGGAACGATGCACGATCTTCACCGTCCACCTGCCTTCTTCTTCTGCGTGCGCCGGTATTCGGCCACATTGCGGTTGTGCTCATCGAGGGTCTCCGAGAAGAGCGAGTGCCCCTGTGCGTCCGTTCCCTCGGCAACAAAGTAGAGATAGTTCGTCTTGGCCGGATCCATGGCTGCGCGCAGCGAGGGAATGCCGGGATTCGCCACCGGTCCCGGCGGCAGGCCGGCATGCAGATACGTGTTGTAGGGCGTATCGCGGGTCAAATCGCTCTCGTAGATCGTGCCTCGCCACTTGCCTGCGAGCTCCAGCCCATAAATAACAGACGGATCGGTGCGCAGGGGCATCTGCTTCGCCAGCCGGTTTAGAAATACGCTCGCCACCAGCGGACGCTCCGCGTCCACGGCCGTTTCGCGCTCCACCAGCGATGCAATCGTAACCACCTGATGCACGTTCCCCTTCAATCCCAGTTCATCGGCCGCCATGCGGAATCGCTTCACCATGGCCGTTACCATCTGCACCGCGGTCACCGTGGGCGGAAACCGGTACGTGTCTGGAAACAGATAGCCTTCCAGACTGGTTGCTCCCGGATCCAGATCGGCAATCAGCTCCGTCTGGCTGGCCGCGGCGGCCATAAAATCCTGGTGCGTGCCCAACCCTGCCTGCTCCGCACGCGCCGCAATATCAAAAATGTTCGCGCCCTCCGGCACGGTCAGCGATTTGGTCACCACGTCGCCGCGCGCAATCCGCGCATACACCTCGGTCACCGCAGCGGGATGGTCGAACTCGTAAACCCCCGCCTGCAGCTTCCCGCGCCGGAGCCAGCGCACTATGTCGAACGCATATCGGCTGCGCACCACGTCCGCCGTCTCCAGCATGCGGCCAATGGCCGCGACGGACGAGCCCGGAGCCACAATCACGTACGTGTCCGTCTGCGGCCCGTACGGAGTGAGCACCACCCATGCCGCAGCGCCCCCAGCGAGCAACGCCAGCAGAAACAACCCCAGCAGGAAGCCGCCAACGCCGGAACCCTTTTTCCTTCCGCTTTTCCGCCTGCGCCGTGCCATCCTGCCGATATGGACCCTTCCAGTTGGATACCTGACGTGAAAAATCCGCCCCGGGATTCCCTATCTTTTGATTGTAGCGGGCAAAAACCGGCTGAGAGCCACCGGAAACCTGAACAACAACTCACGAGCTTTCGCGCTATTGGTTTTGAGCCCTGTCGCATCCGAAGTCCGGTCGCTCGAATTGGCCTTTAATGTCCGTGAGGCGAATGAACGGATTTTTCTTTGCTAATCTATGGCTCTAAGAGCTATACTTAATTGCGATGGTTGGCTCGACTAGAATGCCCCGGGTCTTTGCCACGAAACCATTCATGCGATTTGCGCGGCGGTTTCGCATCGCTAATGTCGAACTCTGGCGGGCAGTGAATCAAGACTACGACGCCGATCTCGGCGGCGGGGTCTTCAAGTTCCGGCTTGCAAGGCGCGGGGAGGGAGCCCGCAGTGGAGCTCGTGTCATCGTTGCAATGAGAGTTGGTCAACGCATCGTGCTGATGCACGGCTTTGAGAAAAAGGATCAGACCAACATCAATGCCAACGAATTGCACGCGTTCCGTAAAGCCTCCCACGTCTATCTCGGCTATACCGAAGAGCAGATGACGGCGATTGTACGAGCAAAGTCACTTTCGGAGATCATGGAACCCGGCAATCGGGAAGGAGAATGACATGGCAGTGACCTATAAGAGCGAAGCCCTCGCGGCAGTGCATGAGAGCATGGCAGACCTGCACAAGATCGGCATGCTCGACGCGAAAACGATGCGGGAATTCGATTTCGCGTGTCTGACCCCCGTCCTGGAACTCTCGCCCGCAACCATTCGCCGCATTCGCACCAAAGCAGCCGTGAGCCAGGCGGTTTTCGCGGCCCATCTGAATGTTACAACTGGCGTAGTCAGCAAATGGGAACGCGGCGAGAAACAACCGCGGGGGCCAGCTGCGAAGTTGCTGACATTGGCCGCCAGGCACGGTCTCGAAGCAATCGCCTGACAGAGCCCAAAGTGGGCCAAGCATTCTGTGTACGAACTGCAATTTCGTCTTTTCTAATGCTTACTCATTTCGCGGAGGCCTGAGGCTAGTAGCCGGAAACCAGGAGCTGGCAGCTGAATTCACCCCGATTCCTCGGTCTCGACATCGGCAGCCGCCGCATCGGCGTAGCTGTGTCGGACGAGCTGGGCCTGACGGCGCAGCCCGTGCTGACGCTCGAGCGCCGCAGCAGCCGACGAGAGGACTTGCGCTCCCTGGCGCGGCTCTGCCGCCGCTTCGGCGTGGTGGGCATCGTGGTGGGCAACCCGGTGCATCTCTCCGGCGAAACCAGCCCGCAAGCGGCCAAAACTCAGGCCTTTGCGGCCGAGCTGGGCGAGTTGACCGGCCTTCCCATTCACCTGTGGGACGAGCGCCTGACCAGCCACGAGGCCCACCAGATCCTCTACCAGGCCGGCCACCCGCGGCAGGAGCACCGCAAGATCGTTGACCAGGTGGCGGCCACGCTGATCCTGCAGTCGTTTCTTGAAAACAGGGAACAAGGGAACGAGGGAACAAGGGACCGAGAGTAAGGGCTCGGCTCTGCGCCGTGGTTTGCTTGTTCCCTCGTTCCCTTGGTCCCTCGTTCCCTGCCTTTATAATGAAGCTTCAGGAACGTTTATCTCTTGCGGTTGGAGCAACTCCTTTCCCGCCACCGGATCATGAATGCCCGAGCACATCAAAAAGAAGCTCCAGGATGAGATCAAGCAGCTCGAGTACGAGCTGACCACCGAGCTCCCGGCCGAGATCAAGAAGGCCCGGGCCATGGGTGATCTCTCGGAGAACGCCGAGTATCACATGGCCAAGCAGCGGCAGGAGTTTGTGAATGCCCGCCTCGGCCAGCTCAAAAAGCGCATGGGCGAGCTTTCGCTGGTGAATCTGGTGAACATTCCCAGGGACAAAGCCGGGTTCGGGTCCACGGTGGTTGTCTACGACTCAACCAAGGACGAAGAGATTGAATACCGCCTTGTCACCAGCGAGGAAGCCGACGTCTCCAAGGGCCTGATCTCCACCACTTCTCCCATCGGCCGCGGTATTGTGGGCAAGCGTGTGGGCGACGTGGCCATCATCGTGACGCCCAACGGCAAACGCCAATTGGAAATCCTCAAACTGACCACCATCCACGACGAAGCCGCCGAGCAAGAGGATGAAACCGCGGCCGGCACAGCGCAGTAGCACCAGGAGCAGCTGCTAGCTTCTAGCCTCTAGCTTCTAGCTCTCTCACAGGTTGGCAATCACCTAGGTTCTAGCACGGAAAAGCTAGGAGCTAGAGGCTGGAAGCTAGAGGCTGGAATGACCTGGACAAGTGCTTTTGGCCGTGCCTGCGGATGGTTGCTTGATCGCATCGTGCACGGATTGGCGCTCACTCGCATCTCACCCAACGTACTCACCTTCATCGGGCTGATGATCAACATCGCCGCCGCGTTTCTGTTCGGCCATGCCAATGAAGCCAACGCGGACATCATGTTTTTCTATGCCGGCCTGGTGATCTTCGGCGCCGGCATCTTCGATATGACCGACGGCCGTGTAGCCCGCCGCATCAACAAGGTCACGGTCTTCGGCTCGTTCTTCGATTCCGTCATCGACCGCTACTCCGACGTGGTGCTCTTTTTCGGTTTGCTGGTCTACTACGGCCGCATCAACCGTTTCCGCTACGTGGTGCTGGTGGCCTTCGTCATGGTCACCTCGCTCATGGTCAGCTACACGCGGGCGCGCGCTGAGGCGCTCATCGGCTCGTGCAAGGTGGGCTTCATGGAGCGGCCGGAGCGCATCGTGCTCATCCTGCTGGGCGCGCTCTTCAACCATTGGGGCGTGATGGCCCCGGTGCTTTGGATTCTGGCCGTGTTCTCCACCATCACCGTCGTGCACCGTATTGTGTACACCTACCAGAACACCAAGCACCTGGCGCCCCTGAGCTGAGAAGGACAGCTTTCAGCTATTAGCCTTTAGCTCTTTCGTGCTGGAACGGGACGGTTCGCTCCAGAAACGAATTCGCCCATGTCTTGCTGCAACCGCCCTTTTTGCCACATAGGTCTTCTGGCTTGCGCACAGCAGATCTAAAAGCTAGAAGCTAAGAGCCAAAAGCTGCATCAAAATAGCCATGAGCACTGAAAAGGCGACATTCGGAGCAGGGTGTTTTTGGGGCGTGGAGGCCGCGTTTGCGGCCATTCCCGGCGTGACGGCGACGGCCGTGGGGTATGAGGGCGGCGCGCTCTCGAAACCCACCTACAAGGACGTGTGCACCGACCAAACCGGCCACGCCGAAGTGGTCGAGATCGACTTCGACCCCGAAAAAGTGCCCTACGAGCGGCTGCTCGACGCGTTTTTCTCGCTTCACGACCCCACCACGCTCAACCGGCAGGGTCCTGACTGGGGCACGCAGTACCGCTCCGTCATCTTCCTCCACTCGCCGGAGCAGGAAGCGCAGGCTCGCGCTAAAATCGAGCAACTGACGGCCGAAGGCCGCTTCAAGCCCAAGCGCATTGTCACCCAGGTGGTGCCTGCTGAGACCTTTTGGCGCGCCGAGGAGTACCACCAGCGCTATCTTGAGAAGCGCGGCCAGGCGAGCTGCCACATTTAGAAACCAGTGGTTAGTGGTCAGGGACCAGCGGTCAGTTCTCGCTTGGCGGCGCGGCGGGCAGCTCGGATGGGGATTCTTTCCCTGCGTCCGCAGAGGGCGGAGCCTGCGCCGGGATTGCTTCGGCCGTCTCCGTCCCCGGCTCGTCGATCCACAGGCAGACAATCCACCAGATGAGCGCGGCCAAATATACGGTTCGATTCGCGTTGATCAGCTTGTCGCCAAAGCCGAGGACTTGCTCATACTGCGC
>Ga0326727_10015502_pt1 | contig 16342 bp, 10 predicted proteins | sample MB2enrmetagenome_FD_207643 | JGI IMG/M metagenome (GOLD analysis project Ga0326727, IMG submission 207643) | Lab enriched peat soil microbial communities from McLean, Ithaca, NY, United States - MB29MY | ecosystem: Environmental > Terrestrial > Soil > Wetlands > Peat | place: USA: New York...
CCGGTGGCGGGCGCAGCGGGATTCTGGCGGGGTACGCTCATTCATGGCCGATCGATGGGCGTCCTGCTGGCGCTCTTATGCGGATTTGCCATTGCGCTGGTCGCGATCAGCCGGCGGCTTCATCTGTACGCCCCGGCCCGCCTAGCCAGCTTTCTGCACGAGCAGAGACTGAGCGCGCAGGCCTGTTTCACCGCCGGTCTACTCCTCACCGGAACGCTCTACCTGGTTCATGCCGAGGATATTCCCCGCGGCATCGTGCTGGGCACGGTGGGCCTGGTGACGGTCTCGCTCAGCGTGCGCCGGTTCGTTTGCCGGGCGCTGATCTACCGCCGGTTCGACCGCGGCGTGGGCACCCGCAATGCGCTCATCGTGGGCACCGGGCCTGAGGCTCACGCCCTGCGCCATCACCTGGACAGCATCCGGCATCTGGGTTACACATTCAAGGGTTTCATCGACTTTCCCGGTTCCACTACCCGCTTTACGGCGACCTCCGCCGATGTGGTGGGCACGCTGGATACGCTCTTCCAGCACGCCCGCAGGCATTTTGTGGATGAGGTTTTCTTCACCACTCCCATCGAACGCGGGATGGTGCGGGACGTGCTCGAGCAGGCCCGTGTCCATGGCGTGGACCTGCGCGTGATTCCCGAAATGTACGACGGTCTGGCGTGGGACAGTCCTATCGAGTACATTGGCCAGTTCCCGACCATTCCGCTGCACTGCGGCCGCGCGCACGAGGTCGGTCTGTTCTTGAAGCGCTGGTTCGATGTCGTACTCTCCATCCTGGCTTTGATTCTTCTTTCCCCGGTGCTGCTGGCCGTCGCCATCGCCGTCAAGCTGGATTCGCACGGCCCGGTCTTCTATCACTCGGAACGCATCGGGAAGAAGGGCCGCGTCTTCCGCTGCATCAAATTCCGCACCATGGTTCGCGACGCGGACACGCGCCGCGCCGACGTGATGCACATGAATGAACGCGACGGCGTGCTGTTCAAGATCTCCAACGACCCCCGCATCACCAAGCTGGGCCGCTTCCTGCGCAAGTATTCGCTGGATGAGCTGCCCCAGTTCTTCAACGTTCTGCGCGGCGACATGAGCATCGTCGGTCCGCGCCCGCCCCTTGCCAGCGAGGTTCGGGAGTACAAGCTCAGCCATCTGCGCCGCCTCGACGTGACTCCCGGCATCACCGGCCTTTGGCAGGTGCAGGCTCGCCAGGACCCCTCCTTCGACAGCTATATCTCCCTCGATGTTACCTACATCGAGAACTGGAGCATCTGGCTCGATTTCAAGATCCTGGCCCGCACCGTCGGCGTGGTCCTGGCTGGCACCGGCACGTAACTGCAGCTAAGCGGCGCAACTCGCCGCCCCATGGTGGCTCAGCATCCATGAATCGAAGGAGGTAACTCTTGGAATCGAATCTGCCCAAGCCGGCCTATGTGGCCGGACACGGCATTCCCAAAGTCACCACCGTTCTTTTTTGGATTTCCACGGCGCTCTTTTGCCTGGAGATGAGCTTCACCGCTTACTACGAACTATTGCCACAAGGGGCGCAGGCATTCACCCGCCTCGGTTTTCCCAACGGCGATTTCCGCTGGGAGCTTTCATTGGCCAAGCTAGTGGGCGTGGTCGTGCTACTCGTCCCCCTGATCCCGGCGCGGCTCAAGGAGTGGGCCTATGCCGGATTCGCCATCAACCTCATCTCGGCGATCATTGCCCACCTCTCCATTAGCGATCGTCTGCTGGCGTTTGTCCCATCGACACTTACCAGTATGCTATGGGCGGCCTCGTACTTCTTCTGGCGCCGCCTGAAGGCCTCGCGGGCGGTTCAATCCGTAGATTGAGGGGACGCGATGGTCGAAAGTAAACCTGCAACGAAGTGCGCGCAAAGGTCCGCCAGGCGCAATTCGGCTGCCGCGGCGTCCACGGGATTCGCGGACGAGCAACGAGTGGCGATGCGGTGAGGACAAGCTAGCAGCCAGGAGCTGACGGCTGCCCGGGATTAGACTGGGAATGTGAAGATTGCACTGGCCCAGATCAATCCTACAGTCGGGGATTTCACGGGAAATCTGGAACGAATCGTTGCCGCCAGCCGGCGCGCGGCCGGGCTTGGCGCGCGGCTGACTGTCTTCTCCGAGCTGGTGCTCTGCGGCTATCCTCCCGCCGACTTCCTTGAAAAGCCCAGTTTCCTGGCCCGCTGCCGGGCGGCGGTCGATGAGCTGGCCGAGGCAACGCGCGAGTTGTCCACCGCTGTGCTGGCCGGCGTGGCCCTGCCGGCGGACGGCGAAAGTGGTAAGCCGGGGTCCCCAGCGACAGGTCGTCGTCGCTGGGGTGGTAAGCCGGCCGTCAATGCAGCGGTTTTGCTAGATGGCGGGCGGCTGCTGCTCGAGCAGCACAAGCGGCTGCTGCCGTTTTACGACGTCTTCGACGAGCAGCGCTACTTCGCTCCCTCCCGGCCGCAGCAGGTGGTGGAGCTGGACGGCGTCCGGCTGGCCGTCACCATCTGCGAGGATGCCTGGAACGACAAGAACTTCTGGCCGCGGCGTCTGTACAAGATCGACCCCATGGAAGAACTGATGCGCCAGCGGCCCGCCGTGCATATCAACCTCTCGTCCTCGCCTTTCTGGCATGGGAAGCGCGCCATGCGCCGCCAGATGCTGGCGGCCATTGCCCGCCGGGACGGCGTGCCGGTGCTGATGACGAACCAGGTCGGCGGCAACGACAGCCTGATCTTCGACGGCTCGTCGCTGGCTCTCGATGCGCGCGGAGAGTTGATCGCCCAGGCCGCCTCGTTCGAGGAGGATCTGGTGGTGGTCGATCCCTTCATTGCGCCGGGCGTGGAGGCGCCTGCGCCTGCGCCGGACGACGACGACACCGCGGCTGCCTACAATGCTCTGGTTCTGGGCACACGCGATTACGTGCGCAAGTGCGGCTTTCGCAAGGTTCTTGTGGGTTTGAGCGGCGGCGTCGACTCCTCGCTGGTGGCCGCCATCGCCAAAGAGGCATTGGGCGCTGAGAACGTGATGGGCGTTGGCATGCCCAGCCCATACTCCTCGGCGGGCTCCATCGACGACAGCCGCCGGCTGGCCGCCAATCTCGGTATACGCTTTGAGCTGATCGGCATCAGCGGTTTGTTCAGCGAGTACACTCGCGCCCTGGAGCCGCTCTTTGCCGGCCTGCGCGCCGACTCGACCGAAGAGAACATTCAGGCCCGCATACGCGGCGGGTTGCTCATGGCGCTCTCCAACAAGTTCTCCGCCCTGGTGCTGACGACGGGCAACAAATCGGAGATGGCGGTAGGGTACTGCACACTCTACGGAGATATGGTGGGCGCCCTGGCGGTGATCGGCGACCTGGTGAAGACCCGCGTCTATGCGGTCTGCCGCTGGCTGAACCGCGACGGTGAGGTGATTCCCAGGGCGATCCTGGAAAAGCCGCCCTCCGCCGAACTGCGTCCGAATCAGAAAGACACCGACTCGCTGCCGCCCTACGAGGTTCTCGATCCCATCCTCGAAGCTTACGTGGAGCGCTATGAAACCCCGGAGCGGATCGCCCAGGCGCACGGATTTGCGCTGGAACTCGTCCAACAGGTTGTACGCCTGGTGGAGCGGTCCGAGTACAAGCGCCAGCAAGCCGCCCCGGTCCTGAAGGTCACATCCAAGTCGTTTGGCATGGGGCGCAGATTTCCCATCGCCGTCAAAGTTCAGGTATAAGCTAGAAGTCGGGAGTCTTCCCGCAGCTTAAGGAGAATCAGCTTGATCCGTCTGTCGATCCGTCTTGCCGGCGTTGCCGCGCTGGTTGCGCTTTCGCTACCCGTCTTTGAGGCCGCTGCCCAGCAGCAGGTGCCGCCCGCGCCCGCCCAGGAATCGTCCGCCGCGGCCCCGTCCGCGCCGGCGCCCGCCGCGGCGCCCGTCTTTCCCAAGCCCGATCCGGCCAACTTCACCGCCGCATCGCCCACCAAGGAAGCTGTCGATGCCTTCCTGCACGTGCTCTGGGGTTACGACGAGAACCGCTTCTGGCAAGTGTGGTCCATCGTCAAAACTCCGGTCGAGGGCGTCAGCAAGGTCGCCGTTCTGGTGGGAGACAAGGCGGGCAAGCAGAAGCCGATGAGCGCCCAGTTCTTTACGATGCCCGACGGCAAGCACATCATCGCCGGCGACGAGGTCGAGGCCTTTGGCGAGCACCCCTTCGCGGACGATCGCGCTCAGTTGCAGCAGCGCGCCGACGGTCCCTATCGCGGCTCGGCCATGAAGGACCTAGAGCTGGTCGAGTTTGCCGACTTCCAGTGCCCCCATTGCAAGGATGCCCAGGCCAACATGGACAAGCTGGCCGTGGATTTCCCCAAGGCCCGCATCGTTTTCCAGTCCTATCCGCTGGAGAGCATCCATCCCGCGGCCAAGACGGCGGCCGAATACGGGGTTTGCGTGACCAGGGAGGGCGGCAGCAATGCCTTCTTCACCTTCGCGGCCGCGGTCTTCGATGGCCAGGACGGGCTGGCTACTCCGGATGGCGCCACCCTCACGCTGAACAGCGCCGTGGCCAAGGCAGGCCTGGATCCGGCAAAGATTGCCGCCTGCGCCACAACGCCCGAGATCGTGGCCCGGGTCGATGCCTCGGTCAAGCTGGCCAGGGATCTGAATATCAACCAGACGCCCATGCTCATGATCAACGGCCGCCCGGTTCCGATCGGGGGAGCCTCCTACGACGTCCTCAAGCAGATCGTCCAGTACCAGGAGAAGCTGGACGGCATCGCGCCGTAACGGCCGGACAGGCCCGGGCCAAGGCAACCGGGACAAGGCCGGCCGGCGTGGGAGGATCAACCGCCTCGCTGCCGGCTGCCTTCCGTGCCACAATGAAAGCACGTCCGCGCCTTCGCCGGTCTCTTGAAGAGAATCCGGCGAAGGAATGCGCGGCCGCGCATCCCGACAAGAGGCGTTCTGAATCGACACACTGGATCGGCCGGCGGCTTGCGGCGTCCGGCACGATGATTCGGCCGCGATGGTTCTCTTCTAGGAAGCCTTTTGCCGCAGTTCCTGCTCCGCTTGCAGCCAATCCTGCTCCGCGGATCCATCCGGGAAGCCGCGCGCGGCCCAGTATTTCTCCGCCAGCCGCGCAATCTCATCGTGAGACGGCGTCGCCGGCTTCGCTGCCGCGGCAACTGTCTTCTTCCTGGTTGAGGTCTTAGTTGGCTTCGCGGTTGCCTTCGTCAACTTCGGTTTCTCTGCCATGAATGTCTCCTTCATTGGATTCGCCGCCATGAACCGGGCTACCTCTCTAGGATACAGAATCTCCTCTCCTTGCGCGACCCCCAATCCCGCTGGAGCGCCATTTCGCCCGGCCCGCGAAACCCGGCCGCCAGGTTAGCTCATCGACCCGCCGCCGCTGGAACGCCTCCGGGCCGGGGTTCGCCGCGCGGCGCATCCTCGCTGTCATTCGGAGCCAAGGCCGCCGCGTCGGCTGGAGGCGAAGAACCTGCCTTTGCCTGTCCTGTCGCAAGGTTGGAAGACCGCAATCTTCAACCACTGAGGTCTTGAGCGGGCGTGGCTTTGCAGGCCGCGGAGAGATGTTACTTTGGCAATTCATTTCTCCTTTCGGGCGGGCTCTTTCCCTTTATGGGTTGTTTGCAACGGATCCAAAAGAATCTTGACAAACTCAGATTCGTTCAGGGACGCCGCTCGCCGGCGGCCGCACGGCCCCCTTCACAGGCTCGGCCTCGAGGTCGCCATCGGGGCAGGCGCCGTCGCCGCGAAAGCCCGATCGGGTATGGACTCTCGAAAGAGGGTGCAACCGAGGGGAACCTGCGGTTTGGTTCTATCTCACGCTGGGTCGCTACAACCCAATGAGGCCGGATCAACAATCGACGAATTCCACCAGCGGTGGGATAGGGATGATGCCGCGTTCGTATCCGAGATCGAGCAGCGTGCGAATGGCCTGGCGGCCGTCGGGACCGTAGTCGAGGGTGCGCTCGTTTACGTACATGCTGACGAAGCGGCTGGCCAGGCGCGAGTCCATGTCGCCGGCGAACTGCATGGCGTATTCCAGGGCCTCATCGCGGTGGTCGAGGGCGTGCTGGATGCTGTCGTGAACGGCCTTGGTGACGATGCGGTGGGTCTTCGCGCCCAGCGAGCGGCGAATGGCGTTACCGCCCAGGGGCAGCACCAGGCCGGTAGTTTCGCGCCACCAGACGCCGAGGTCGAGAACCTTGAAGAGGCCGCAAGAGGAGTAAGTAAGCTGGCCCTCGTGGATGATGAGGCCGGCATCGAACTCGCCGGCCAGAATCTCCTGGATGATGCGATCGAAAGGGACGGTAACTGTCTCTATGGCCGGATTGAAGATTTTGAGGGCGAGATAGGCGGTGGTGAGGACGCCGGGGACGGCGATCTTGATGCGGCCCAGGTTCTCGGCGATGAGCGGCCGGGCAGAGACGACCATGGGGCCATAGCCCTCGCCCACGCTGCCGCCGCAGCCCATCAGCGTGTAGTTCTGCTGAATGTAAGGGTAAGCGTGGAAGCTGATGGCGGTCACGTCGTAGAAGGCTTCATCGCGGGCGCGCCGGTTGAGGGTCTCAATGTCGCAAAGCGTGTGGTTGAAGCGATAGCCGGGGACGCGGACCTTGTTGGTGGCCAGGCCATAAAACATGAAGGCGTCATCGGAGTCGGGACTATGGGCGATGGAGATATCGCGCAGGGCGGGGCTGGCGGGTTGCGGTTTCGGGTCGCTCACTGGGCGGAGGTCCTTTCAAGGCAAGAAAAGCAATGCTCGTTGGACGCTGCCGAGGGTTGCGGCGGCGCAGGCGTCCGAGGCCGGCGGCCGGCGCGCCGGCAGCGGCGATCTTGAGCGCGTCGCCGGGCAGGCCGTCGCGGGCAACTGGAGTGAGAGTTCCTTGCTCACGCGGATTCCTTCACGGTTCCTGGTCGGTCTCTTCACCGGAATCCAGGGCCGGATCATGGGTTGGTTCGATGCTCGCCACCGGCTTGCGGCGGAGACTTGCCCGCCTCAGTAGGATGTGACGCGCCACGCCCGCGGCTGCCAACAGCAGCGCCAGAAGCGAGACGAGAAGACCGATCATCAACCAGCGCATCGCAAAAAGAAGCGGTTCTCCATACTACCTGGCCCTGCCGGTGCTTTGCCCGGTCCGCGGCAACGGCAAAACCGCTGAAGGCCAGAATATCAGAAGGCCTTGAGCCGGAGGCCGGACCCCGGTTCCCGATCTCCCGGGCTGCGCATCGCACTTTGCGGCCTTGAACAGGAATGCGCCCATGGTCCGTGCTTCATGATGACCAGGCAAGGGATGCGGGGAAACAGAAGCGCGAAGGTCGTCGCGCCGGCCACTAGAGCGGAACCAGAGTTACCGTGTCCTGTTGAGTTCTGTGCAGGGTCGCCGCTCCCTGATGGTCGCGTCGACTTGAACGCCGTGCTTTCGGGATACATCGACTCTGGTTCCGCTTTAGCCGAGGCACCGGCGTCAGCGGCGGCGGCGGAGGCGGCCATCGCTAGAAATCGGTCGAGGACTCGATTTGTTCCTGTTCGTGGATTATGGGCCGGTCGAGTCCCAGACCTTCAACAAGGCTGGCGAGACGTAGCTTCGCGCTGGATTGTAGTTGGCCTTGCGCGCCTCTTTGAATGCCGACTGCGCCTCCGCGGAAGGCCCCTGCCACTGGGATCGCGGCGTTTGCAGCATCGACTGTTCGAGCAAGGCCGCTCCCAGGTAGAAGTAAGCCGCGCCGGGGCTCTGAGCGGTGCCGGCGGACTTCAAATAATCCCTGAGCGTCGCCTGGGCCTGGTCGAACTGCGATTGATAAAAGTATCGTATTGCCGATGCAAGCTCGTTTCTGGCAGCGGCCGGATCGCTCTTGATCGCCTGCTCGATTCTGTCCGTGTTGCTCTGGGCGTCCTTGTTGGCCGGCTGAAGTTTCAGGACCATGGCGTAATCGATGAGCGCATCCGGGAGCTTGCCCTGCTTCTCGGCGTCGCGCGCATCGCTCATCAGCTTGGCCACCTTCTTGGCGATCTCCGCCGCCGAATCGGCCGCGGGCTTGGGAGCTGGAGCCGGCGGAGGCGGAGCGCTCTTGGCCTGCATCGCTTTCTGCAAATCGGCGATCTTGGCGGCAATGTTGCCGGGGCCGTTCGGGTTGAGGCTCTGCGCCTGGGTGAGCTGGCTTATCGCTCCCTGGGGATTGCTCGGCGCCAGCTTCTGGGCCTGATCGAGGTACCCGTTGTAGAGGGCGACATTGTTGACGTAAGTGCTGGCGCCTGCCCTGGAGTCCGCATTGGTGATCGCCTGCGCCGACGAGAGAACGGTGCTGAAGTCGCCCTTGGCCCAGGCGGCCTTTACCTGGTTGAGCAGCCTTTCGTTCTTGATCAGGTCCAGCAGGAACTTGGCTTGGCCGGATAACTTCTGATCGTAATTTGTAACCAGCTTGGCCGTGGATTCCGCCTTGTCCAGGTCGTGATTCTTGTAGGCCGCGATGGCGCTCGCCAGCCACGCCGTGTCGTCGTTGATGAGACCCGCGCGGTAGCTGTTGCAGGCATCGGCGTACTTCTTGTCTTTGGGTTGCAACTGCGCGGCGGCGCAGAAATCCTGCACCTGCTTGGCCCGGTCGCTGCCCTCGCCCTTGGCTTTGTCGGCCAGCTCCTTGGCCTGCTGTTTGGCGTTTTCGGTGGGTTCCTGCGCCGGGATCGCCACGCCGGAAAGCAGGAGGCAGAGGATGCATATCGATTGCCGCAGGCTCATTTCGCTCCTCCGACGATCTCGTCGATCGCATGGTCGTCGATCGGCTTCAGTTCAATGCTGCATATTCGCTCGATTATCAGCAGGTCGCAATGCTGACTCTGCGTGCTTCCGTCGGCCCCCTTGAAGGTAACGGTGTATCCGCCGTACGGTATGGCTTCGAGACGCAACGGAGTCCAATGATCCCCGGCAGGGAGCGGCATGGACTTGCCCGTCTGCTCAGAGGTCACGCTCACAACTTCGGCATAAGGCGTGGCGTTGAGTTCGAGCACGCCCACGGCGACGGTGGGCGCGGGGCGCATAAACCACCACCAGTATCCCGCTCCGCCCGCCCCGATCAGCAGTACGGCAAGCAACCCCAGCACGATTGCAAGCCCCGCGCCGCCCTTCTTCTTTGCCGTCACCGGAGCGACTGCCGGCTGCGGCACCGGAGTGAACGCCGGCTGCGCCGGGATCGCCACAGGCGCTGTCGCGGCTTGGTACACGGGCGCCTCGATCTGGGGCGCGGATCTTGCCGCGTCGGCGGCCGCCTGCGCTGCCTCAGCTGCCAAGCGCTGCTGGCGTTCCCGCTCCTTGGCGGCCTCCAGCCGCTGGCGCAATTCACGCACGCGCGCGTGCTGCTGAATCTCCTGGGACTGGTTCGAGAGCAGCTTCAATGCCTGCTCGGTATCGGTTTCGCTCAGGGTCTGCGCGCGGCTCAGGACCGCATCGATGCGCCGGCTCAACTCGGCCAGGCTGGCGGACGTCTGGCGCAACAGCTTCTCGACCGCCGCATCGCCCGTCTCGGATGCGACAGGTTGCAGGAGGGCGATGGCCGCCTCCAGATTGCCGGCGGCAATGAGGGTCTGCGCCTGCTTGACGGCGTTCGCCGCTGCCTGCGCAAGTTCGACCTTCCGCTTCTCCGCTCGCGCATAGTTCATCAGGGAGGCAATGTCCGGGCCTTCGCCGCACTCTATGGCGGCGGAATCCAGAATCTGCATCGCCTGGTCGAACTGCTTGGCGTCGATCGCGGCCTGGGCTCGGGCGAGGTATTGAGTCTTCGCCTCCTCGACGGTCGCCTTCTTGACCTGCTCGACTACCTTCTCCTCCAGGGCAATCAACCGCGGCTCCGCCGGCATCTCTTCGAGCGCCTGATGAACCGCGGTGAGCGCCTTGTGAGGGCTGGTGGCAAGAAGGCTGTACACATCAAGCGTGGTCTTCTCCACCAGCTTCACCGCCGCCTGTTCCCGCTGCTTGGCTTCCGCTTCGGCCTTCAACTGCAGCAGCACCGGCTCGCCGGGGAGACGCTGCTGTGCGCGTTGAATCAGGGCCAGCGCGCGCTCGAAATCTCCCCCGGCAATGGATTCCGATATCTCGGCGCCGATCTGTTCGATGATCTTGCGCCGCCGCTGTTCCTCCTGGCGATCGACCGCCTCCTGGAACAGCCGCTGCGTTTCGGCATCGGTCGGGTCGATCTCCAGCGCCGCGCGCAGGTTCTGAATGGCTTCGGTATACTGGCGGGCGGCCAACTGACCGCGCGCGGCATCGCTGTACTGGCGGCGCGAGCGTTCCTTGGCGGCGCGCTCGGCCTCCTGAACGATTCGCGCGCGTTCGTTGCGCAGATCCGTATTGCGGTCGTCGAGCAGAAGCGCCCGATCGACGAGTTCACCCGCAACCACGTAATCGTTGCGCTTGCGGGCTTCCCGGGACTGTTCCAGCAGTGAGGCGACCTTGTCCGCCTTGGCCTTCAACGCGCGAGCGTTTTCGATCTTTTGAGCCAGTTCGGGATAATCCCGGTCGATTGCGGCGACCTGCGCATAGAACTCAAGCGCCTCGGCATAATGCTGCTGGAGCACCGCCTCATCGGCCTCCACCAGCAATTGGCGCAACTGCACCGTCTTCTGCTGGCGGGAGATCTTCTCCTGCACCTCGCGCAGCAGCTTCTTGACTTCAGTGTTCTGCGGGCTGAGACGCAGGAGGTCGAGCAATACCGGCCTTACGCCGGTCCATTGCTCCCGCCCCATCTGGGCCTTCACGTCGACCAGCGCCTCAGTCACCCGCTCCTGCTTGAGTCCATCGTTGATGGCCTCGATATCCACGGCCATGTCTTCCGCCGTCTCGTAGCGATCCAGCGGATCCTTGGCCAGCGCATGGTCGAGCAGATGGTCGATGGCCGGCGGAGTGCCGGGCACAAGGCTCGACACCGGGTCATGCGGTTCGCGGACCACGCGATGCAGAGTGGCGGGATCGTCGCCCGGAAACGGCAGCCGCCCGGTCAGCAACTGGTAGAGGATGATCCCCGCCGACCAGATATCCGCTCTGCCGTCCGCGGGCTTGCCCAGCAGCCTCTCGGGAGAGATGTAATGAAAGGTGCCGATGACCATGCCGGCCTGCGTGTGACCGGAGCGATTCTCCAGGCGGGCGACGCCAAAGTCTACGATCTTGATGTTTCCGTCCGGCTGCACCATGATGTTCGCCGGCTTGATGTCCCTGTGGACAACTCCCTTGCGGTGCGCATAACCCAGGCCGGCGCATAACTGGTTGATAATCTCCAGCTTCTCGATAAGAGAGAACTTGTGTCCGGAATTCAGCAGGTTCTCCAGCGTATCGCCGGGGACGAACTCCATGACGATATAGGGATTTCCATCCTGCTCGCCGAAGTCGTAGACGGTGACGATGTTGGGGTGGTTCAGGATGCCGGAACGAGCCTCCAGCATGAAGCGGTGGCGCAGCTCTTCGGTGGCCTCGGTGATGGTCTTGATGGCCACCTCGCGGCCCACAGCCTTGTCCAGCCCCCGGTAGACGACGCCCATGCCGCCAACGCCCAGGATGCCCAGGATCTGGTATTTGCCGATTTGCGTAACTGTTGTGCCGGTATCCATGCTACCCGCGGTTCCCGCTCAAGCCTCCTGAATCAGTTGAAACCCATGATAATACGAGACTTGACAAAACAGTCAACATCTTCTTGAATTCATCTTCTGTGGAAAGGAAAACTGGAAACGAACCGTGAGCCCCGCCCCTCATCCGGACGAATCCAACCCGGCCTGAAGCGGTCTGCAGCGAGCGGCGGCCCATGGAACCGCGCCGAACCCGCCCGTCAACACGGGACTGCCAAACCATCATACTATGAGCGTGCTGCCCTGGATACCGTCTGTCAAGGGCCGAATCGGGGCAATTGGATGAACATCTCTCGATGCCGGGCAAGGTTCCTTTCCCCCTCCGGGGAGGCTGTTCCCCGCACGCCGCCCGGAGGAGGCTGGGAGAGCAGCCCAGGGCGAGGCCCTGGGAATGCCTTTGAGGAGGAAGATATAGCCCCGGAGGGGCGAATGAAAGCCTGGTAATGGAAGGAAGCCGCGTGCATGAGACCGCCCCGTCGTGTGCGGAGGCCAACCCGATGCGTTTTCCAGGGAATGTGCTACCGTTGATGCCGGAAGCCGGGATTCATGGCGGCATGCGGCGGCTTGGGCGGCTGCTTGGAAGGAGGAATGGATTGCAATCGCGGCGACAACGCAGTGGGCTGATCCGGCTCTACAGCGTGTCAGCAGGCCTGGTTCTGCTTGCGTGCCTATGCGGGGCAGGTCACGCCCAGAATCGAGTTACGCTGACCATCTCAGCGGCCGCCAGCCTGAAGGATGCGCTCGTGGAGGCCGAGGCCGCTTACAGGCAAAGTCATGCGAATCTCGAATTCATCAATAACTTTGCTTCCTCCGGCATGCTGGCCGCGCAGATCGACCAGGGCGCGCCCGTGGATGTGTTTTTATCGGCCGCCTCCAGGCCGATGGACGATTTGCAAAGCAAGGGGCTGATCGCCGCCGGCACGCGCCGCAACCTGCTGCGCAACACGCTGGTTCTGATTGCGCCGCTCGATTCCAGGCTGCGAGACTTTCAGGGGCTTGCCGACGGTTCGATCCGGTCGATCGCCCTCGGCGACCCGGCCAGCGTTCCGGCGGGCGAATATGCGCGGCAGACGCTGGCGTCGCTTCATCTGTTGGACAAGCTTAAAGGAAAGTTCGTCTTCGGCAGCGATGTGCGCCAGGTTCTGACCTTTGTGGAAACCGGCAATGCCGATGCCGGGCTGGTGTACGCCACCGACGCTCAGGCGTCGGGGAAGGTTCGGATTGTGGCCGAAGCGCCGGAATCGGCGCACGACCCGATCGTTTATCCAGCGGCGGTGGTGAAGGGGAGCCGCAGTGAAGAAGCGGCGCGGAAGTTCGTCGAGTATCTTGGCAGCCCAGCCGCCCAGGCGGTTTTTGTGAGGCATGGGTTTACAATGGCGGCACAGTGATGGCGCTTTTCGATCCATCGCCGCTGTTCATCTCGCTGGCCACAACCTGCGCGGCCACCATGGCAACGTTCTTTCTGGGGCTGCTGGCGGCCAGGCTGATGTTCGGCCTGCGTGGCAGCCTTCGCGCCTGGATCGACGGCATTCTGACCCTGCCTCTGGTCCTTCCGCCCACCGTGGTCGGTTTCTTTCTGCTGGTGCTTTTTGGGCGGCACAGCTTTATTGGCCAGGCACTCGAAGAGATCGGCATCACCATCGTCTTCTCCTGGCCGGCAACGGTCATCGCGGCAACTGCCGTGGCCTTCCCGCTGATGTATCGCACCACGCTGGGCGCGTTTGAGCAGGTCAACCCCACGCTTCTGGATGCGGCGCGCACGCTGGGAGCCTCGGAGGCGAGAGTGTTTCGCCGGGTGCTTTTGCCGCTTGCCGCGCCGGGAGTACTGGCTGGAGCGGTTCTGGCCTCTGCGCGCTCGCTGGGGGAGTTCGGGGCGACGCTCATGCTGGCCGGCAATATCCCCGGCCGCACGCAGACCATGCCCATGGCCATATTCTCCGCGGTAGAGAGCGGCAATATGCTCGTTGCCCTCCTGTGGGTGAGCCTGATCGTGGCGCTTTCCGTGGGGATCATACGGCTGCTGAACTGGCAGATCGGGACAGTGAGGCAGGCGCGCGCGCCTGCTGCCGCGCCTGTTGCGACCCCCGCTGACGGGGTCCAGGAGGAACCTCCGGCACGCCCACGCGCGGTCGAGGAGTCCGCGGCCTCGGCAACCTTCGAGATTGAGGTGGAAAAGGCGCTCGAGAACTTCAGCTTGCAGGTGGCCTTTCAAACCGGCAAAGGCGCGATTGGGCTGCTGGGCGCGTCCGGGGCAGGGAAGTCGATGACGCTGCGCATGATCGCCGGGATCGTTGCGCCGGATAGCGGGCGGATTGTGCTCAACGGACGCGTGTTGTTCGACAGTGAAGCCGGCCTGAACGTCTCCGCCGCGCGCAGGAGGATTGGCGTCGTCTTTCAGGATTACGCCTTGTTTCCGCACATGACGGTGGCCGAGAATGTCGGCTTCGGGTTGAGCGCTCTGGAGGAGGAGGAGCGGCGGGAGCGCGTTACCCGGCAGTTGGAGTCGATGCGCATTGCGGAGTTGGCCGGCCGCTATCCCAAGGAGATTTCAGGCGGACAGCGCCAGCGAGTGGCCATTGCGCGCTGCATGGCCACCGAGCCGGGGGCGCTGCTCTTTGATGAGCCCTTCGCGGCGCTCGATCCGCACCTGCGGCGGCGGATGGAAGAGCAGCTTCGCGAGACCCTGGCCGGTTACAAGGGCGCAGTGATCTTTGTAACCCACGATATGGAAGAGGCCTTCCGGTTTTGCAGCGATCTGCTGGTCCTGGACAGGGGCCGGGTGATAGCCAGCGGGCCCAAGCACGAGCTCTTCGAGCGGCCGCGAACCGTCGCTGCGGCGCAGTTGACCGGATGCAAGAACATCGCCGAAGCCTGGCGCGCGGGCGCGAATCGAGTCGTCGTGAACGCCTGGAACTGCGAGCTGCAGACGGCGATGCCGGTTCCCCGCGCGCTGACCCATGTGGGGCTTCGCTCGCACCAAATCATCTTCCAGCCGGTCTCCAGGGCAGAGAATACATTTCCGTGCTGGCTGGTGAGCACCAGCGAGGCGCCGCATGAGATGACGGTCTATCTGCGGCTCCATACCATGCCGCGGCCGGGCGAACCGGCTCATCTGCAGGCCGATGTGCCCAAAGAGCTTTGGCGGGCGCTGAGCGCGCTGCCGCAGCCCTGGGAGGTCAAGCTCGAACCGGCGCGATTGCTGATGCTGGAGGGGTAGAGCCTCGTCGAGTCCCGCTCGGAGCGCGGACCCTGGCGATCCAGGGAACCGCTCGGCCTTGCAACGGAGAGCGGCGCATGCCATCCATCGCGCTTCTTCCTCGAAATAAAGCAACGCAAGGTGCGCCGGTTTCGCGGGCCGGGCAGCGCGGTATATGATTGCCCAAAACCGCGAGGTATGCAGTTATGTCGTCATTGAGCGAACTCAGTCCTATGCAGGAAGGTATGAGCCGCCGCGCGTTTCTGGCGGGTGCCGCGGCCTCGGCCGCTGTGGCGGCACTGGGCGGCGCGCATGCCCAATCGCCGAGCGTCGACAACATTCCCATCATCGACGCGCACATTCATCTCTTCGACGGCGCCCGTCCCCTGGGCGCAAGATATATGGGTTCGCCGGCCTACCGGGCAATCTCCAAGACTTCTCTTCCCGCGCTGTATAGCCCCTTGGCGCGGCCAACCGGCATTGTCGGCGCAATCGTGGTCGAGTCGAGCGCCTGGATCGACGACAATCTCTGGTATCTCGAAGTTTGCCGAGCCGATTCGATTATGGTCGGCGTCTCGGGAAACCTGAATCCGGCGCAGCCGGATTTCGGACAATACGTAACGCACTTTCACCAGGACCCGCTGTACCGGGCGATCCGCTCCAGCCATTTCTACAGCGCGGAGAACGGCAAAGTTGTCCTAAACCCCGATCAGGTTGCCAATTTGAAGCTGCTGGCTCAGGCCGACCTGGCGCTGGACACCGCCAATCCCAGCATGAATCTGATGCAGGCCAACGTGCTGCTGGCCGATGCCATCCCCACCCTGCGCATCATCATGGACCATCTGCCTTCCTTCGATCCAACGGCCGATAACCAGCAGGCGTATGAAGCGGTAGTGAAGGAGATGGCGGACCGGCCGAACATCTTCGTCAAGCTCTCGGAGGTCTATCATCCGCGGCTGACGGACGGCGTCATCGTCAAGGACTACGAGCCGCTGCGCGCCCGGCTCGAATTTCTCTTCGACGCCTTCGGTGAGGATCGCGTGCTGTTCGGGTCCGATTATCCCAACAGCTATGGCGTGGCCACGATTCCGGAAGAGGTCGGGCTGATGAAGCGCTTCTTCGCTACCAAGTCGAAAGAAGCAGCGGAGAAATACTTCTGGAAGAACTCGGCGCGGGTCTATAAATGGACCAAGCGCGCCAGCGATCAGCCGAGCCTGACTTGATGGATTTGGCTCCGCCCGCCGGCGCAGTTCATTGCGGGGCGAGAACGCCGCCTGTGCGCATGGCCTCAATCTCCGCGCGCGTCTCATCGGCCGCGACACGCCGGTCGGTGTAGACGCGGGGCTCGCCAAAGCGCAGCTCGGCAGAGAAGCCGGCGGTGCCCAGCACCTTCCACAGGTGGGTCACGAAACTCTCGTCGCCATACCAGCACAGCTCCCGCTCCTCGACGCCGCCTTCGATTACGTAGCGGATGGCGGCCGTGGTGATGGGCGCTCCGATGGAGGTGGCGGGGTCAATGAGCCGGGAGTGGAAGCGGATCACATGGCT
>Ga0326727_10015503_pt1 | contig 16342 bp, 10 predicted proteins | sample MB2enrmetagenome_FD_207643 | JGI IMG/M metagenome (GOLD analysis project Ga0326727, IMG submission 207643) | Lab enriched peat soil microbial communities from McLean, Ithaca, NY, United States - MB29MY | ecosystem: Environmental > Terrestrial > Soil > Wetlands > Peat | place: USA: New York...
GGGACGATAACCCGGAATCCAACCGTAGTTCGGCCGCCAACCGCCGCCCGGAGGACGCTGGTAATTCGGCGGTCCCATCCACACCGGCGGACGCGTTCCCGGACGCCAGATCGGGCCGGGCCGGTTCGGCGGCGGCTTCGGACGCGGCGGCGGTTTGACCGGCGGACGCGGCGGATACAGCGGCGGCTTGACCGGCGGCCGCGGCAGCGGCTTTGGCGGAGGCTTGACCGGCGGACGCGGCATGGGCTTCGGCGGCGGCTTCACCGGCGGGCGCGGAACCGGTTTGACCGGCTTCGGCGGGTGCGGCGGCCGCTGCGGATGCCCGGGCGCGGGCTTGGTTACCGGAGGCCGGTGGTCCGGCTGCTCTTGCGTCTGTTGGGCGGCGGCGGGCACGAACACGGACCCCGAGAAGGCCACGGTCAGTAGCGCGCTACCGAGTCGCTTGAACGATAATCGCAAAACGTTGTCCCTCGAGCGGATGCGAGGAATGAAGGTGCGCTCTTCGTCGGCGGCGTCGCGCGCCCTACGTTACCTGCGCGTCGCCCACGGCGACGCAGGCCTCGACCGTGGTCAATTCCGCGCAGCGGTCGTCGAGGTCGTCGTACTCCTTTTCGAACGCGGCGAGAAAGGCCATGAAGGCCGCCTTCGATTCCCAACGGTCGATCGTGAGGTAGCGGCCCGGCTCTTCGCAGCGCAGGAGCTGCGTGCCGCGATAGCCGGCGCCACGCGCGAAGAGTTGCTGCCACGCGCCGCCCGCGCCGTAGGCTTTGACGAAACGCGCCTCGTCGCGGGGCTCGACGCGATACGACCAGACGATGACGTGCTCGGGTGCGGCGTTCCCGTCAGGCACCGGTGACCTCCAGGAAGCGGGCGCCGAACTCGGCGAGCTTCTTGTCGCCGACGCCCGAGATCGCGCGCAATTCGGCGGGCGTGCGCGGTGCGACGCGGGCCATCTCGCGCAACACCGCGTCGCTGAAGATCACGTAGGCCGGCACGTCGCGTTCGTCGGCGAGTTCGCGGCGCAGGCGGCGCAAACGCTCGAACAGCGCGCCGTCGCCGTCGCCGCTCGCGGCCGTCGAGGCCGCCGCAACGCCGCGCGCGCCGCGCTTGCTCTTGCTCTTGGCCGCGAGCTGCGCGGGCTCGCGAATCGACACCGGCGTGCGCTGCGCGAGCGTTCGCCGGCCGGCGGGCGTCAGCGAAGCGACGTTGAAGCGCGCCGGGTCCCGTTCGATCAGGCCCAGCCGCACCAACTCCTCGGCAAGGTGGCGCCAGCCGCGACGATCGAGGTCGGTGCCGATGCCGAACGTCGACAGGCGATCGTGCCCCATGCGCCAGATCTTGTCGTTCTGGGTGCCCAGCAGCACGTCGATCGCGTGGGTCACGCCCATGTCGAAGCCGCTCGCTTCGCGAATGCGCGCCAAGCACGAAAGCAGCTTCTGCGCGGCGAGGGTCGCATCGCGCTCGGCGCGCGGCTCGAGACAGTTATCGCAGCCGCCGCACGGAACGTCCTCGAAGGTTTCGCCGAAGTACGCCAACAGCGCGGCGCGGCGGCAACCGTCGGCGTAGGCGTAGCGTTTGACTTCGGCGAGTTGCGCGCGGCCGCGGGCGGCTTCGGCTTCGGTCGCGGCCTCGCCGAGGAACGACTCGAGCTTGACGATGTCGCCGTGGCTGAAGAACAGCACGCACTCGGAGGGCAAACCGTCGCGGCCGGCGCGGCCGGTCTCTTGATAATAGCCCTCGAGGCTCTTGGGCACGTCGTAGTGGATCACGAAGCGCACGTTGCTCTTGTCGATGCCCATGCCGAAGGCGATCGTCGCGCAGATCACGGCGGCGTCGTCGCGCGCGAAGGCCTCCTGGCGGCGCGCGCGCGTCTGCGCGTCGAGTCCGGCGTGATAGGGCAACGCCGCGATTCCCGCCGCGCGCAGCGCCTCGGCCACGCGCTCGGTGCCCGCGCGGCTCTGCACGTAGACGATGCCGCTTTCGCTCGGACGCGCCTTGACGAAGGCGACGATCTCGGCGAGCGCGCGTTCCTTGCCGCGCACGCGATAGGTGAGGTTCGGCCGGTTGAAGCTGGCCACGTGCACGCGCGGGTCGCGCATGCGCAGACCGCTCAGAATGTCTTGACGCACGTGCGCGTTGGCGGTGGCCGTCAGCGCGACGACGGGAACGCCGGGAAAGCGCTCGCGCACTTCGGCCAGCCGCCGGTACTCCGGGCGGAAATCGTGACCCCACTCGCTGATGCAGTGCGCCTCGTCGATGGCGAAGCGGCAGACGTTCCAGTCGGCCAGGTCGCGCAGAAAGCCTTCGAGCAGGAGACGCTCGGGCGCGACGTAGAGCAGTTGAAAGCGGCCTTGGCGCAAGCCTTCGAGGCGTCGCGCTGCTTGGCCGGGCTCGAGCGACGAATTCAAGAACGTCGCCGCGACGCCCGCGGCATGTAGCGCGTCGACTTGATTCTTCATCAGCGCGATCAGCGGCGAGACGACCACCGTCAAGCCGGGCAGCAGCAGCGCGGGCAGTTGATAGCATAACGATTTGCCGCTGCCGGTGGGCAAGAGCACGAAGGTGTCGCGTCCGGCCAGCACGTCGGCGACGATCTCGCGCTGCGCGTGGCGGAAGTCGTCGTGTCCGAACACGCGCTTGAGCGTGTCGCGCGCGTCGGCGAGAACGTCGGTGGTCACGCGCGTACCGTTCAACTCCGGCGGCGCGAATTCCACCACGGCGCGACTCAGATTGCTTGCGCTCTTCCTGCAGGAGCGCGCGGGTCGACGCCGCGTTCGACGTCCTCGCTGCGCCGCAGCCGCGCGGGCGCCGACGTTTTCGGATTGCGCGCGCTGACCTTGGTGAACTCGGCGCCGAGCAGCAGCACGGCGGCGGAGTAGTAGATCCAAATCAACGCGACGAGGATCGAACCCGACGCGCCGTAGGCCGAGGCAACGCCCGCAACCCGCAGGTACAGCGAGATCGCTTCCTGTCCGACGACGAACAGGATCGCCGTGACGAACGCACCGAGCCAGACGTCGCGCCAGGCGAGGTCGACGTCGGGCAACACCTTATACAGCAGGGCGAAGACCAGCGTGAGCAGCAGCGCGTTGAGCGCGAACGAACCGGCTCCCGCGGCCGGCCCGGGATGTGCGAACGCGACCGCGCCGCTGAGCGCGAGCGAGCCCACCAACAGCAGGCCGAGCAGCAGCAGCGTCCCGCCGGCCGCCAGCCGGTCGCGCAACATGCGTCGCCAGCCGCCCTTGACCGCTTCGACGTTCCAGATGGTATTGAGCGCGTCTTGCAGCGCGCCGAACAGGCTCGTCGCGCCGATCGCGAAGGTCACCCAGCCGGCAATCTGCGCGAACAGGCTCGCGCGCGGCTTGTCGAACGACGCGGTGACCAAGTCGCGAACCGTGTCGGCGGCGCCCGCACCCGCGCGCGCGCGAATCTGATCGAGCAGGGCGTTCTCGACGACGTGGTGGGCATGCCCGCCGTTCTGCGCGCCGAGCAGCGCGCCGCCGATCGCGATCAACACGATCAGCAGCGGCGCCAGCGAGAAGATCGTGGCGTACGCAACGGCCGAGGCGAGCCGAAGCACCTTGTCCTCGTTGAAAGCCTGCCAGGTCTGCTTGAGTACGGTCGCGTTCATCGCGAGCGAGCCCTTACCCAGGCGAAGGCGCCTTGACCCACCGGTCGAGCCAGTCGACCATTTCGGCGAGCACGGTGGCGATCGATTCGCGGCCCAGATACCCGTGCGCCTCGTCGGGCAGCATGACCAAACGCGCGATGCCGCCGTTGCCCTTGATCGCGGCGTACATCCGCTCGGACTGGATCGGGAACGTGCCGGTGTTGTCGTCGGCTTCGCCGTGGATCAGCAGCAGCGGCGCCGATAGCTTGTCGGCGTACGTGAACGGCGACATCTTGGTGTACAAGTCGGTCGCCTGCCAATAGGTGCGGCGTTCGTTCTGGAAGCCGAAGGGCGTCAGCGTGCGATTGTAGGCGCCGCTGCGGGCGATGCCGGCCTTGAACAAGGTCGAGTGGGCCAGTAAGTTGGCCGTCATGAAGGCGCCGTAGCTGTGGCCGGCGACGGCCACGCGATTCGGGTCGGTCACGCCCAGTTCGACTGCTTTATCGATGGCCGCCTTCGCTCCGGCGACCAACTGTTCGACGTAGGTATCGTTGACCGTCTGCGGCGAGCCCACGATCGGAATTGCGGCGTTGTCGAGCACCGCGTATCCGGCGAGCGCCATGAACACTTCGGAGGCGCCGCCGATCGTCTGAAACGTCTGCGCGCTGTTCGCGTTCTGCGAGGCGACGCTCGCATCGCTGTACTCGAGCGGATACGCCCAGAGCAGCGTGGGCAGGCGCGTTCCCTCCTTGTAGCCGGGCGGCAGATACAGCGTGAACGAAAGGTCCACGCCGTCGGCGCGTTTGTAGGTAACGACGCGGCGGGTAATCGCGCGGACCTGCGGATAGGGATCGGTGAAGGCGGTGAGGGCGCGATCGCCGTCGGGCCCGTGTAAGTAATAATTGGGCACGAGGGTCGGCGACTGTCGCTGCACGATCAGGGTCTTGGCCGCATCGTCTTGCAGCGCGACGACCGTATCGAGCGGGTCCAGCTTCGATTGAAAGACGCGCTGCGTCGAGAAGTCGCCGAGGCTCAGACGATCGAGGAACGGCTTCCGTCCGTCGGGTCCGTAGCCGGCGCCGCGCAGATAGATCGCGTCGCCGTCGCGCACCGCCACGCTTTCGCCGTTGGGCGCCGAGGTGGTCACCGGCTGGCCGGGGTCGCCATACCGGTCGCCGTCGCGCAGCGGCGCCCCGACCGGCTTTGCGGGCGTCGCGTCGGCGTACGCCAGCCAGCGACGCGACAGGCTCGTCTTCCAATCGTGCTCGCGCACGATCGCGCGGCGGTCCCCGGCGATCCAGGTGACGTCCTCGATGCGCGACGCCGTCCTGATCAACTCGACTTGGGCCATGCGCGTCGGAATCTGCCGTGCGTACAGCGCGTCGTGATAGGCCGCGTCGGAGTGCGTCGCTCCGCCGTCGAGTGCCGAGCGATAGGTCAGCGTCGCCGGTGCGCCGGGTTCCCAGGCGGCGTCGCGCGGACCTACCGGAACGCCGTCGACCGGCAGCGTGTCTTGCAGCGGACGATCGGCGACCAGGGCGACCTCGGCGCCGTGCAGGTCGAGCACCGAAATCCGCGTGGGGAAATACTCCCAGGGAAACAGATACGAATACGGGCGGTGAATCTGTTCGACCAAGAGATACTTTCCGCTCGGTGATGGCGACACGGAGGTGTAGATGCCCGGCGGCCCGATCGTCTGCACGCTCTCGCGCTTGACGTCGATCAGCAGCAGGCGCGAGGTCGCGTAGTAGGTGAACGCGGACTCGTCGTACGGGTTCTGCAGCATGTCCTCGTAGGTCACGATCGTACCCGCCTTGCCCGTCGACTCCTGAACGACCGGGCCGGCCGGCACCGCCGGCGCGACCGGCGCCGGGCCGGTACGCATCGTCGCGCGGACTACGAGCCGGCCGTCGGGCAGCCAATACAAGGGATTGCCGAAGAGCGCGTTCAGCTCGACGCCCCGAATGTGGAACAGCACGCCGCTCGGAACCGTCGCGACGTAGAGGTCGGTCCCATGCGCGGTCGCGTCGGCCAGGGCGACGAACTCGCCGCTCGGGCTGAAGCGGGTCGCGATGATGCGCGCATCCGAGGGCAGGCGCGGCTCGCTACCGCCCCCGCCGGGAATCCGCTCGAGGCGCACGCTCGTATACGCAAATGCATGATGCACTGCGTTGGTGCGCGGATCGATACGAATGCCCGCCAGGCGAAGCATCGGCCGCGCGAGGTCGGCGACCGGCGGGTAATACAGCGGCGTGCCGACGAGCAGCGCGTTGCGCGCGGGGCTGACCAGCACCGCCGGCAGCGGGGGCGCGTTCAACACGTCGGCGATCGCCTTGGGCGGCCGGCGATAGGCGGCGGGGTCGGCCGAAGCGGCCGCCGCGCAACCCAGCGCGAACGAAATCGTGAACAGCAACGTCGAAAGGCGCATCGCTCGAATTACCCGCCGCGCGTGGGGCACACCTCGTCGACGCGCGGCGCTCATCGACTCGGAGGTTCCCTCATGCCGTCATACGCGCTACGCGTTGCCGCCCTGGCCGCATTCGTTGCGGGAGCGTCCGCATTTCCCATAACCGCGCGCGCCGCGAGCGAACCAGCGTTGGCCGGCACGTGGCTCGGATCGCTCGAGTACCGCGATTTCGGCAACGGCGCGCGGGTCGTGTTACCGACGCTGTTGACCGTCGGCCGCGGGGCGGGCGGCTTCGAGTTCTTTTATACCTTCGACGACGGCGGCGGGAAGGTCGTGCGCGACCGCGAGCGCGTGACGCTCGACCTCGCCGCGCGCCGTTACGTCGTCGCCGACCGCGACGGCGGCAACGCCGACGCGTATCGCATCGAGACCGTCGACGGCTTCGCCGACGACGGCGCGGGAGGCACGTTTACGGCGTTGGGAAGCGGGACCGAAAACGGCGCTGCGGTCGACGTTCGCGAGACCGTCACGCTGACGCCGACGGCGCTGGTGCTGCTGCGCGAAACGCGGCCGCGGGACTCGAGCGGCGACTTCCTCTTCCGCCACCGTTATCGTTTCTCACGGCTGAGCCTCGCGCCGCGGTAAGCGGCCGTTCAGCGATCGTCGGGCGGGCGTCCGGAGTGGGCTTGCCGGCGGAAGAAGCTTTGCGACTGCGGCGCGGGGATGCTGGTGAAGGTGCGCGGCTTCTGGGTGAAGTCGAACACGTCGCCGAGGCTGGTCGCGCGCGCGTCGGTATAGCCGTCGGCGACCGAGCCGAGCGCGGGTAGCCCGAAGGTTTGCTCCACGAACGCGAGGATGCTGCCGAACTCGTACTGGGTGTGCGAGACGTACCCCGGTTGCTGCGCCGAGGTCGTGCGGCTGTAGGGCGAGACGACGATGCAGGGCACGCGGATGCCGAGGCCGCGAAAATCGAGTTGCGGCGGCGCCAGGTCGTCGTACCAGCCGCCCCAATCGTCCCACAGGATGACGATCGCGCTCGAGTTCCAATACTGGCTCGTTCCGACCGCGTTGACCACCGAGGCCACCCACGACGGACCGGTGTTCCCTCCGGACCCGGGATGATCCGAATTGATCAAGTCGGGAATCACCCACGAGACGGCGGGCAGCTTCCCGGCCGAAATGTCGCTGAGGACGGTCGTCTCGGGTGAGATCACCTTGGACCAGTCCGTCCCATACCGGACGCGCCTGATCGCGCTGAATTCCGACCAGGCCTCACCGCCGAGTCCGCCGGTGAATACCGACGGCGCATAATATTTCCAGGAAATGCCGGCGGCATCGAGCGTGTCGGCCAGCGTGCGGAACTGCGTGAAGCAGGGAAAGGGTCCGCCCCCCGATTCCTGTTCGGCGGGGTTCAGCGTGTAGGTGGTGGTCGAGGCCGGCGCGTCGCAGCCCCACGGCAGCTGGGTCGGCGCGTCGACCTCGGCGACTTGCCCCGGAACGAGTTCGGTGTTCCCGCCGATCAGGTTGAGGTGCGCGGTGAAGCTCGGACCGAATTCCGTGGGAAACATGTGGTCGGCGAGCACGTACTGTTCGGCCATCGACCAGTAGGGCGCGATCTCGTGATGCGGGACGTACGAATAGGCCAGGTTGGGCGGGGATTCGCCCTGGGGCTCGGCCTCGTTGAAGCCGTCCATCTTTCCGTCGTCCCAACCCGCAATCGCGTCGCTGTAGTTGTTGTTGAGATAGCCGTCTTCGAGCCGGGTCGGCTGCAAGGCGATCTGTTGGGTCCCGATGTAGCCGTACGTCGGTGCGTCCGCGCCGGGGAAGCCCGCAAAGAGGTTGTCGAAACTCCGGTTCTCTTGGACGATGATCACGATGTGCGTGATCGGATCCGCAGCGGGTGTGGCCGTCGGCGACGGCGCGGGCGTCGGCGTCGGCCCGGGCGAGTGCGTCGGTGCTTGGTGCGGAACGCCGGAGGAACCGCTCGAGCCGCACGAAGCCAACGCAAGCAAACAGCCCGCGCATAGGGCAACGACCACACTCCGGAAAGCGATCACGCGCGTCCTCACGTCGCACTGCGCGACGCAAACGGGTGCCCCGATTTCGGCAACGACTCCTGCGCGGGGCCGGTCTATCTCATGCGTCCTTCACATCGGCCTGAGCCAAACGCACCAGATCAGAGTTTGACGCGCAGGCTCAGGTAGGCGGAAAACGGGTGGACCGTCGAGTCGCCGTTGTCGTTGTAGGTGCCGAAGGACGGCTCGTAGGGATAGCGCAGGAACGTCTGGATGTTGTTGCCGGGATCGTAGACGTTGCCCACCGGCGACGCGCCCGCGCCGAGGCTGCCGTAGCTGCACACCTGCGGCGACGAATAGTACGTGAACGCGGTCTTCTCGCCGCCGAAGCAGCGGTCGATCAGGTTGGCGAAGGTCGCCACCAACTCGACGCGCTTGGAGACCTGATACGACATGCGCAGATTGGCCAGCAACTGGGCGGGCTCGCGGAACGCGCCCAAGCCGTCGAATTGGCCGGTGTACGAATCGGGGATCGCGTCGAGCGTGCCGCAGGAAGCGGCGTCGTAGCCGGCCCCACCGGGTGCGCCGTACGGATAGCGCGGGTCGCCCTTGGCGAAGCTTGCAAGCGCGGCGGTGCACGTGGCGGGATCGACGCCGGGCATCGTCTCGGGCGCGCCGTAGCGGTTACCCGCGGTGAACTGCAAGGCCGGCGTGATTGCGAAGCGGTTGATTTTGTAATTGAAGACCAGCGTCGCCACGTACGGATAGTTGAAGGCGTTGTCGCCCGTCCCGATCGACGAGGGGAAGATCGTGTAGGGCAGATAGCGGCCGCCGGGATCGAGCAGGTTTTGCACCGGCGCGTTCCAGTAGGGGTTGGCGATATCCGCCGGCGCGCAGGTGAATTCCGGCGTGCCGCTGGTGGAGTAACAGGGCGCCGCCACCTCGCCGTTGGGCGGCGACCCGCAGCGCGAATCCTTCGGATGCGCGAAGCAATAGGAGGTGTAGGCGTTGTAGGTCTGGATGTCGGCGTTGATCGGGGTGACCACGCTGCTGCCGTTGGGCAGCGTGTCGTAGGTCACGTAGCTGTTGGTGTACGCGAACGAGAGCTGGCCGGCGAAGCCGTTGCGCCCGAAGTCGCCCGCGTTGAGTTCGAATTCGGCGCCCTCCGAGGTTTGCGAGCCGACGTTGAGCCCCGAGACGAGACTCGCCTTGACGTTGAGGTAGAAGCTCTGCACTTGATCGGCGGTGTGCCGGTAGAAGGGCGTCAGCTTGAGCGAAAACGGCGTGTGCGGAAACTGATGCTCGAGCGAGAAATCGGAGTTGTACGAGACCGAGGGCCGCACTTCGTGGCCGGGCGTGGTGAAGCCGTAGGCGTAGAACTCCGGGCCCAGAAGCGCCGGGAGATTCTGCTGCAGGGCGCCGTACTGCTGGTACGCCGAACTGGGCTGCTCGTTGAACTTGCCGTAGCTGGCGCGCAGCACGGTATTCGGGTCGACCGCGTACGAGGCGCCGAAACGCGGCTGCAATACGTCGTAGGTGAAGATCTGTCCCGAGACGTTCTGCAGGTCGACCGGCTTCCACGGTCCGCCGACGGCCGTCGCGCAGGCAGCGGTGACCGCCAGCGGGTTCTGGTTGGCGTCGACCAGTTGCGTCTTGTCCATGAGCTGGCCGGAACTCGGGTCGAAGCACGTATCTTGGTTGTAGGCGTTGAACCAGAATTGTCGCGCGGGACCGCCGGTGTCGGCCCCTTCGTAGACGTAGTGGTCGAGGCGCACGCCAAGGTTGAGGCTGAACTTGGAGTTCGGCTTGAATTCGTCGGTCAGCGAGTAGCCGGTGAACACCGGCGTCACCTGATTGTACTCGCCGTACGCGCCGTTCTCGGCGACGTAGTAGGCGCACGGCCCCGTGCCGCACGTGACGCCGTTGACGCTCTGCGGCAGCGCGGCATAGCCTTGGCAGGCGGCGAACGCCGGGTGCGCGGCGCAGCCGATGCCCTCGAGCGACGCGAACGTCGCGGCGCCGACGCTCGGGCTGCAACTGGTCGGGCTCGCGCTCGAGCCGCTGCCCGAGTACGCGTAGCAAACCCCGGCGAGCGGAGCGTTTTGATTGACCAGCACCGCGAAGCCGTCGGCGGGGTCGAACATCTGCTCGTTGTACATGCGCAACGCGCGCGAGGTGGTGTACGACGTCTGCAACTCGAGCAGGTTGTGGGCGTCGAGCTGGTTCTCGTAGGAGGCGCTCAGCCCGCGGGTGTGGGCGTTGAGTTCGTAGTCGCCCGAATAGTAGCCGGTGATCGGTTGCGTCGACGAGTTGGGGCCGGTGTTGAGATAGTCGGAATAATACGTGTAGCCGTAGAGCCGCAGGAACGAATTCGAATCGAAGTTGCGCTGGTACTGCACCTTGACGATGCCCTGCTGGTTGAAGCCGACGTCGCGCTGCGCGTAGGGGATCTGGCCGTCGAAGGGCCGGTTCTGCGGCGACGAGGGGAAGTAATAGGGCTGTACGAGCGAGAGATAGTTGGCGGGCAGAAACGTGCCGACGCGTCCGGTGTACTGCCACGAATCGCTATAGGGAATCGATCCGTTGCTCGACAGACCGGAGGCGATCACGTTGGCCAGGCCCTCGTCGATCGCCGAACTGAAGATCGGCGTGAAGATCTCGTCGTTATCGTAGAGGATCTGGATGTCGTCCTTGAGGCCGTCGCGCTTGTGCGGGATGCCGAAGTGGAGGTTGACCACGCTCGTGCGCGTCTCGATCTCCGGCACCTGCAGTCCGCCGTAGACCAGCGGCCCGAGCAGATAACCGGGCGCGGGCGCGGGTAGGTTCGGATTGGGCGAAAGCGGCCCGCTGAGGTTGGGCTTGCCGTTGGTGTAACACGACGCGGGTTGGGGCGCGGAACCGGGGCAGGTGGCGAGCACCGAACCGAACTCGTTGGAGATCGACGCGCCGTCGAATTGATCGACGTAGCGGTGGTCTTGGTCGAAGCCGCCGAGCGCGACGTAGTAGCTGAACGTACGTTTGGGATTGGCCCCGCCCGCTTCGAAATTCAACTGATGGTAGAAGGCCGGGCCGCCGACGGCCACGTCGACGCTCGCGAAGCCCGGATACGTGCCGCTCTTGATGACCTGGTTGACGAAGCCCGCGAGGCCCTGCGCTTCGGAACTCGCGGGCGAGGCGCCCGTGTAGACTTGCAGTTCGAGTTGGCCGAGCGAGGAGAGCGCGCCCGACGGATAGTTGTCGAAGGCGCGATTGACCGGAATTCCGTCGAACTCGTAGCCGACCTGACCCGAGTCGCCGCCGCGAATGTGGACGGTTTGGTTGTAGCCTTCTTGGTTGGCCGGAACGTAGGCGCCGGGGACGCTCGCGATCGCCGAGTAGGCGCTATTGAGGTTGCCGCCGCCGCCGAGCGCCGAGAGCCGGTCCTGTTGCGCCGAATCGATCGAATAGACGTCGGCGGTGGTGCCCGGCTTGACCAGCCCGCCGCCGCGCGCGGTGGCCGTCACCTGACCGATCGTCCGCAGCGACGCTCGCAGGCTGAAGTTGAGCGTCTGACGCGCGTCGGCGAAGACCGAGATGCCCGACGTGGCGACCGGCTCGAAGCCGGTCTTCTCAACGGAGATCGTGTACGTGTCGGGCGCGAGCGAGACGAACGCGAAGTTGCCGCGGGCGTCGGTTTGGACGCTCGCGATTTGCGAGGGGCTGGTCACCGTCACGCGGGCGCCCCCCACCGGCGCTCCCTTGGCGTCGAGCACCGTGCCGTTGAGGCCGCCCGTCGTGCCGGCCCGGAGCGAGGGCGTCACGGCCCAAAACGCCGCGGCCAGCGCGACGATGCAAGCGAGGAGCTTGCGCTGCACGTCCATGTCGTCGCGTTGGCCGCTTTCGTTCGAGGTCCTTGTGCCCTCGCTATCGGGTTAGTCCGTTACGGCGTCCCGTTGTAGAGGCGCAAGAACGGCAACGGATGGTAGGTGTTGAACTGCGGGGGAACGGGATTGTAGGTGTTCCCGAGCGCCGCCGCCGAGCCGTTGAGCACCTGCGGGGTGAGGATGCCCCAGTGGCCCGTATCCAAGCGCGAGATCAGTTGTTCGAAGGCCGCGATCGTCTCCGCCGGCGTGAATTCGCAGTGGCCGGCGCGATAGATGAAGAGCCGCCGGAGATCGGCCTGATTGCCCGCGCCCTGAACGGCGAGTTCGTACGCGCTCTCGTTCTGGTTGCCGACGAGCCCGTCGCCTTCGGTGTGCATGGTCAGGACCGGGATGGAAATTTGGCCGTCGAAGATGATGTTCTGGCTCAGGTAGGTCACCGCGGACGAGTCCGCGGTGATGCGTTGCGCCTTCCTGAGCGTGGCCAAATCGGCGTCGAGGCTCAGTCCCGCGGTTTTGTAGAGCGCGATCACCTCGTCACGATTGACCGATTTCGAGAGCTGAACGTCGTAGTTGACGCCGTTATTCCACGACGGATTGCCGCCCGCACGCGCTTCGAGTTCGGCGCGCAACGCGAAATCGAACGGGAAGTCGACTTGGGAGAACCACTCGTACTGATTGTTCTCTTGATCGGCGTAATCGGTCGGCGCCGGCGGCGGATAGGCCGGATTGTACCAGCCCGGCGTGTCGGCGAGGGCCGCCGTCAGGGCGATGCGCGCCTGGCCCTGCGGCGTATTTTGCGCGGCGCTCAGATACGCTTCGGCCGCCTCGAAGTTGTAGGTGGGATTGGTGATGTCGACGACTTGGAGCGCGCCGCCGGCGACCAGCGTGTTGAAGGCGAAGGCCGCATCCAAGGCCACGTTCCAGATGCCGACGCCGCCCCCGACCACGCCGCACATCGGCTGCGCGCCGTCGAAGAGCGTCGGATACTGCTGCACCAATCCGGCGGTGACCATGCCCCCGAGCGAGTGCCCCCACGCGATCGTGCGCGTCGGCTGGCCCACCAGGCTTTGGAAGGTGCTGAGCACCTCGACCTGATCCGGGAGCGCCTGCTGGATGGCCCAGCCGGTGGTCGCGTACGACGAACCACCGAGCGCGTAGCCCTTCGACAGCAAGTATTTGCCCGTCACCGGATCGCCGACGTCGTACGCCGGATTGGGTTGGCCCGGCTCGACGTAGCCGTGACTGTAGAGGACGAACGTGCCGTTCCAGTTCTTCGGAACCTGGATGAGGTACGTCGCACCATCCGCAAACGAACCCGTGTAGGTCTTGACGTCGGGCCGAACCCGAGTGTCCTGGGCGCCGTGGGACGGCAAAGCCATCGCCGAGATTAACGCGAGCATTTCAAACATAGATGCTAAAGCTCCTCATGGTAGGGAACCGAGGATGTCTCTAGCGTATCGCATCGGCGCGCCGCATCCTCTCCGCGCACCGCTAGCGCAGAGAGAAGCCGGCTCGAAACGGAATGCGCATCTCGGATGGATTTCCGTTGTAGGTGCGCATGAAAGCGCCCGGCGTGAAGTTTACGTACGCCGGCGGCAGGCCGTTGTAGCCGCTGCCCAAGCCGCGGGCGACGCCGTTGAGGGTGAGCGGGTTGAGGCCGCTCCAAGCGCCGCCGTCGATGCGGGCGATCAGGGCGCGGAACGCGGCTATCTCTTCACCGGGCGTGAAGGCGCAGTGGCCGGCGCGATCGACGAACGCCTGACGCAGGTCCGCGCCGTTGCCCGCGCCGTTTACCGCCGCCGCGTAGGCGGTTTCGTTTTCGTTGACGACCGTGCCGTCGCCGACGGTGTGCAGCGTCAGCACCGGCGCGGAAATCTGCCCGTCGAAAATGATGTTCTGGGTGAGGTATTCCAGCGCGCTCTGCTTCGCCGCGATGTGGGCGCCGGAATTCAACTTGTAGAGATCGGCGGTCAAGTCGAGACCGGCCGATTTGTAGAGGTGCTTCACTTCGCTCGCGTCCGACGACTGCTCGAGTTCGCTCTTGTAGTCGACGCCCTCGTTCCAAACCGGCGTCCCGCCGGCGCGGCCTTCCAACTCGGCCTCCAAATAGAAGCCGAACAGGATGGACGAGTTCGCGATCCAGTCGAACTGGTTGACCTCGCGCGCGGCCCAATCGGTCTTTGCCGGGGCGGGTTGGCCGGTGGTGAACCAGCCCGGCGTGTTGCCCAACGCCGCCGCGAGCGCGATGCGCGCTTGGCCCGCGGCGCTGTTTTGCGCGTTGGCCAGCGCGTTCTCCGCGTTCTCGTAATTCGTCAGGGGATCGGTGATGCCGACGACTTGCAGCGACCCGCCCGCGATCAGCGTGTCGAGCGCGTAAGCGCTGTCCAATTGCGTGTTCCAGAAGCCGACGCCGCCCGAAACGACGCCGCACATCGGCAACCCGCCCGCAAAGGTGCCCGGATTCTGCTGGACGAGCGCCGCGGTAATCAGACCGCCCATCGAGTGGCCCCAGGCGACCGTGCGCGCCGGCTGCTGACCGGTTACGGTGGGAAAGGTCGAAAGCACCTCGAGCTGATCCGGCAGCGCCTGTTGGACGGCCCAACCCGTGGTCGCGTACGACGAACCGGCGAGCGCGTAGCCGTTGCTCAGCAAGTACGCGCCCGTCGTGCCGTCGCCGACGTCGTACGCCGGATTGGCATTCCCCGGTACGACGTACCCGTGACTGTAGAGCACGAGCGTGCCGTTCCACGGCTGCGGAACCTGGATCAGGTACGTCGCGCCGTCGGCGAACGAACCTTGATACGTCGAGACCGAATACGCCGGGGCCTTACCCGCCGTGGAGTGCGGCGCTGCGAGCGCTGCGAAGAGCGCGAGCGTCGAGAGCATGGCCTTGGCTCCTTTGTTCGAACGTCGCCGCACCCGGCGCGGCGCGCGTCAGCGAGAATAGGCGACGCTTGCGACGTGCAGAAACGCGCCGCCTTCCTTCGCGTCGTACGTTCCGGGCAAAAGCGTTATGAGGTGACGGCCAAACGTGCGCCAGCGCCACGCGAAGAGCAGCGCGTCCGGCAACGGCCGGGAGGCGCTCGACTTATTTTGCCAGATCCCCGTGCGATCGAACGTCTCGACGCCGTCCACCAGAACGCGCGCGTGGCCCGCTTCGCAGCAGCGCTCGCCGAGCGTCCCGTACAAAGCGACCGCGAAACCGGTGAAGCTCAGCCGGCGCGGTCGCGCGCCCAGCACGAAGCCCGCTTCGCGCACCCAGACGTCGCGTCGCCGCAGCGGCGGCGCGGCCTGCGGCGCGAGCGCCGCCGCGGCGATCTCGAGCGCGAAGCCGCCGTTGACTTGCCAAGCAGTCGTCGCGTTCGCCGGTGGAGGGCCGTCGAAGAAGCGCCCGTAGTCGCCGTCGCTGCGGCGCGCGCGGCGCGCGGCCGCGGCGTTGCGCAGGATCCACTCGCGCGCGAAGCCGGCCCGTTCCTCGCGCGCGACGCGCAGCATCGCTTCGACCAGCGGCTCGACGACGTCGTTCTCGGCCTGTACGTCGGCGAAGACGCCCGCGCCGTCGACGAGGTGCGCGGCGATCGCGCGGGCGGTGCCCAGCGCCTGCTCGCGGTACCCCGCAGCGCCGGTCGCGCGCGCGAGTTCGAGGCCGTTCCAAATCATCGCGCCGTTCACCGAAGCGAACGTGCGGCGCGGCAACGGGCGGCACGCGGTGCCGTCGTCGAACAGGTAGGCCGTGTAGAGCCCTGAGGCCGGTTCGAAAAACCAGCGCCGGATGGCGGCATACCGCGCGCGCGCCTTTTCGAGAAAGCGCGCGCCGCCCGTGGCGCGGTGCAGCAAGAGCGCGGCGCGCACGTAGTTCGCGTCGGTCTCGAGCGTCTTGAGCCGGTTCGTCCCGCCGAAGGCTTGTTGATAGTCGATCTCGGGGCAGGCTCCGCCCGCGTAGACGCGCGTCGCGTCGACCTGCGCGAAGGCCGCGAGCGCGACGCCGACGCCCGTCGCTCGCGAACGCGTCGCGGCGGCGGCCTGCAACGCGGCTACCGCATCCCACAGCGGCACGTCGCTCCAGCCCGCGCACGGCGCGGCGACGCACGGTGCGCCGTAGCGCGGCAGCCCGCCCAGCAGCGCGCGCAACGGTCCGAGCGTCGTCGCGTCGTTTGCGCTGCTGCGCCGCAGCGCGAGCGTCGCCGTCAGCGCGTCGGCGCCCCAATCGCTATCGCGCACGCGGCACGGCGCGCCGCGGCACTCGCGCCACGCGGCGTTTGCGTACCAATTCCGCTCGAGCGCGGCGGTCGCATCGCGAGCGTACGCCGCGAACGTGGCCGCGAGCAACGCGAGCGCGGCGAGCGCGGCGTTATCTCGCGGCGGCGACGGGCAAGCCGGCCTCGTCGCGCGCGACGTGCGCGGCGAGTTCCGCGCGGCTCGACAGGTTGAGCTTGGCGTAAATCGC
>Ga0326727_10015505_pt1 | contig 16338 bp, 12 predicted proteins | sample MB2enrmetagenome_FD_207643 | JGI IMG/M metagenome (GOLD analysis project Ga0326727, IMG submission 207643) | Lab enriched peat soil microbial communities from McLean, Ithaca, NY, United States - MB29MY | ecosystem: Environmental > Terrestrial > Soil > Wetlands > Peat | place: USA: New York...
GTGCTCGAGAAAATCCTCGGTGCGGGTGCCCATGCCGATGCGGCCCTTGCCGCCCCGGCTCTGGCGGCGGTAGCTATCGACCGGGGTGCGCTTCATATAGCCGCCGCGGGTGACGGTCACCGCGACGTCCTCGACGGCTACCAGGTCTTCCAGTTGGATGTCGCCGGTGTCCTCCAGGAACTGGGTGCGGCGCTCGTCGCCGTACTCTTTCTGAACTTCCTTGAGCTCCTTGACGATGAGGCCGCGGAGCACCTTTTCCGAGCCCAAAATCTCGAGGTACTCGGCGATGCGGCGCTGGATCTCGGCCAGCTCGTCGAGGATCTTCTGGCGCTCCATGCCGGTGAGGCGCTGAAGTTGCAGTTCGATGATGGCTTGCGCCTGGCGCTCGCTGAAGTCCAGAATCGCGACTTCGGGCACCAGCACCTCTTCCAGAACCCGCTCGGGAATGGGCAGTTTCCCCATCAAACGCTCGCGGGCTTCCTTGGGAGTCCCGGAGGCCCGTATGGTTTCGATGACCAGGTCGAGATTGTCGAGCGCCTTCTGGAATCCCAGCAGGAGGTGCTCGCGATCGCGGGCCTTGCGCAGATCGTATTCGGTCCTGCGGCGGACCACATCCACGCGGTGGTCGATGAAGCGCTTGATGCAGTCGACGAGGCCCAGCTCGCGCGGCTGTCCGTTGACGATGGACAGCATGATGATGCCGAAGCCGGTCTGCAACTGGGTGTGCTTGTAGAGGTTGTTGAGCACCACCTCGGCCTGCTCGCCGCGCTTGAGCGGGAAAACGATGCGCATGCCCTCGCGGTCGCTTTCGTCGACCGGCTCCAGCAGGCCCTCCAGCTTCTTCTCGTTGATCAGCTCGGCAACCTGCTCGATGAGCCGGGCCTTGTTGACCTGGTAGGGGATCTCGGTGACCACGATCTGATCCCGATCCTTGCCCGTGTGCTCGATGGCGGCCTTGGCGCGCAACTTCAACATGCCGCGGCCGCGCACGTAGGCCTCCAGGATGCCCTGACGTCCGATGATGTAGCCGCCGGTGGGAAAATCCGGCCCGGGAACCAGCTCCAGGATCTTCTCGAGGGGGGTCTTGGGGTTCTGGATCAGGGCGATGGTGGCGTTGACGATTTCGTTGAGGTTGTGCGGCGGAATGTTGGTCGCCATGCCCACGGCAATGCCGGAGCTTCCGTTGATGAGCAGGTTGGGCACGCGAGTGGGCAGGACTTCCGGTTCCTGCTCGCTATCGTCGTAGTTGGACTTGAAGTCGACGGTCTCCCGGTCGATATCGGCGAGCAGGGTGGAGGCGATGCGCGACAGGCGGGCCTCGGTGTAGCGCATGGCGGCGGGAGGGTCGCCGTCCACGGAGCCGAAGTTTCCCTGGCCATCCACCAGCGGGTAGCGCAGGCTGAACGGCTGGACCATGCGGACCAGGGCGTCGTAGACCGCCGAATCTCCATGGGGGTGGTACTTGCCGAGGACCTCGCCGACAATCTTGGCGCACTTCCGGGTGGGCCGGTTGTAGGTGAGGCCCATCTCGTGCAAACCGAAGAGGATACGGCGGTGGACCGGCTTCAGGCCGTCGCGGACATCGGGCAGCGCGCGGCCGATGATCACGCTCATGGCGTAATCCAGATACGACCGGCGCATCTCGTCTTCGATGTTGACTAGAATCAGGTTCTTGCCGGCGCCCGGGCCGAGCGGAATCTGGGCGCCGCCGCCCGCCGGCGGGACCGGAGGCGTGGGCGGAACCTGAGGGCTGTCTGGTTGCTCGGAATCGGCCAAAAGCGGCTCCCGGAGGCGAGGGTTTGTCTTCCCCTTTTCTTCGCCTCGTGCGAAATCAGATCGTGATCATCTATTTTAGCAGAAATGCGTTGCAGCAAAAGGGAGTTTTTTGCGGTTCAACGGGGAGTTTCCGGCAGCGGGTCAGCTTGAGCTTATGGCCTGGCTAGAAGACCCGAACGCTGGCGAAGAGCCTGCACGCCGAAGCGCTGGGTCGGCGCGGGGCCGAAAGGGCGGCAGGGCGAGCGCTGCGAAGCCGTCAGCGAATGGGCGGCCACGGCTCGCCGAACATGCTGCCGAGATCCGCTGGAAAAAGAGAGGCTAGGAGTCGCCAAACGTGACCCCGAAGATTGGCGCACAGTAGTAGCTTATGAGCCGCTGCCGCTCCAGTGGCGTCACAACCCCCAGCGCCTCCAGTTTCTTGAGATCGGCTCGCGCGGTCGGGTACGTGACGCCAAATCTCTCCTTGACGTTCTTCACAGTAACCACTGGGTTCTCGAACAAGCTATCAACCAGCGCGGAAAGGCGGACGCTTCCGCCCTTCAGTCGCTTGTGAAAATCCTGATGAAGTGCCAGAAGCCTGTCGCATCTCTTCTCCGTATCGCCGGCTTGAACCACAACCCCCTCCAAGCAGAATTCAATCCACGATTCCCAACTGCCATGGGTGCTGACGGCGAACATCCAATCCATGTACTCCCTCTTCCTCTTCTCGAAGAAGGCGCTCATGTAGAGCCATTGGCTTGACAACTTGCACCATTCAGCGATGGTCAGGGACAGGAGTAGCCGGCCAACGCGCCCGTTACCGTCGGCGAAAGGATGGATGGTCTCGAACTGGTAGTGCGCAATAAAGGACTTGACGAGCGGGTCAAAACTATCGTCGTCGGAGTGCAGGTACTTTTCGAAGGCATCCAACGTCTCGTTCAGGTACTGGGGCGGCGGTGGAACAAATCGTGCCGGCCTGCCGATCTGGTTCTGTATTCTCCTGAACTCGCCCGGGCTTTGGCCCGAACCCCTTACGCCGTCCATGAGGATGGCATGAAGGTCCCTGATCAGGCGCAGCGAAAGGGGCAGATCGTTCGCTCCATCCAACCTCAGGCGGAGCGCACGTCTGTAGTTGAACACCTCGCGGTAGGGATTGAGCGGATCGGTGTCGGAGGTGGGGTACCTTGGATCAGCCTGGAACAGGACCTGTTGTTGCGGATCGGTGATAGTTCCCTCCAACTGGGAGGACAACTGCGCTTCGCGGCCCTGAAGCGGCCTCAACAGGATCTCTGGGTTCGGCAAGTGCTTGCCTGTCCCGTCAAGGCTAGCCAGGCACGTCCTGGCCTGCAGTAGGAGCTTCCATAAGCGCTCTGGCCACAGCCATTTGGGCGGGAGAGGGCGTGGCACGAAGGCGATCTGGACGTCCGGTGTTCCATTTGGCACGGGAACGAGATCCCCAGTCATCGAACTCGTGAAGTCATCACGCTCCATAGGTAATTTAACTCTATCAGAATCTAGTAAAGGAATCAAGCAATAATTTTACTGTTATCTTTACTGGAAAGTCTCACCTTGCGTCGCCCAGTGGGCGGTCCGGGAGGTTGGGGGGATTCATTTTCCGCCGCTGGGGCGGCCGACCGGGAGGTTGGGGGGCCGGTAGGGGGGGCGCAGATCCCGCATGAGCTCGAAGACGCTGGGGTGGATCTCGGCGTCCTGCGGGATGTAGCGCGGACGGCCGCGCGGGAGCATCCAACGCCGCACTGGCGGCCGGCGGCGCAGGTCCACATAGCGCTTGGGCCAGTACTCGAGTATCCACCAGGCTCCGTGCAGCGATTTGTGGGGCGATCGAGGCGGCCCCATGGCGGCGAGAATCTCCGCACTGCGCGTCGCGTTCACCAGCAACCCCGCCTCGACCGCCTGGTCCAGCATCCAGTCCAGAGCGATTCCGGCCAGACCGCTTTCAGCTTCCGCATAGCCGCGGCCCACATCGGAATGCACGCCGGCGAACCACACCTGGCGGATATCCTGTCCCGGAGCCGGAGCGCTCCACAGATTCTGGCGGTAGAAACAGCGCCGCTCGTCGATGGAGACGGCGTGGCGGCCAATGTGTATGTCGGGATTGGCGGCCGTAAACGGCAAGGTGACGGGAGAGTAGATCCAGCCCACGGAGCTGACCGTATCCCACAGGCCCACGAAGTGCGGCTTGCATTCGCGCGAGAAGGTCTCCCGAAACTGCCTGCCCAATGCCTGCCACTCGGCGAACGCGTCGCCATCCGCGGGGGCGTTCTTCGGCCGGTGCTTAAGCATGCGGATGGCGTAGGGGATCAGAACCTCGTTGCCCTTGCGAATCAGGCCGAAGACGTACAGGAGCGCGGCCAGCGCGCGGACGGCATAGGCTCCGCGGCTGAAGCCGAAGAGGTACACGCGGTCGCCCTCCTCGAAGTGGTCCATCAGAAACTTGCAGGCGTCCGCGACGACGGCGCTCAGTCCGTAGCCGAAGGCCAGTCCGCACATCCTGGTCCACCACTTCTGGAGTTTGGTGAGCGCGTTGGGAGCGCCCAGCGTGCCCACGCCCGGATGATAGTAGACCACCTGGGTTTGAGGGTTCGCCTCCAGCACTCTATACAGCCGAACCACGTTGGAATTGACGGCGCCGAACTCGTTTCCGGTTCCGTCGCAGCAGATTACGATGTTCTTCGGCATCGCGCGCCTTCTCTTATAGCTCCGTACACATTTTCAGATAGCGAACCCGGTCCAGCAGATCCACGCGGATGGAAAGGTCGCTCTCGCTCCGGAAATGGTAGCGGTGTTGGGGCTGCTTCTTGGCCTCGTACTTCAGGAATGCGTCCAGATGCACCGTCAGGTCCTGTTCCCCGGTCCGGTTGGTCAGCAGGGCGTCGTACTCCTGGCCGGCGCGGGCGGAGGAGAGCCAGCCCAGGGCGTCCGGGTGCGGAATCCCATGTTTGCCGTTGCCGGAAATCACGTAGTACTTGGCCGGAATCCTCTGGAAGAACGCCTGGTCCAGACTATGGCTGCTGGCATGATGCGGCACCTTCATCAGATCCACGGCGAAGGTGCCGCCCTCCTTCATTATTCCGCGCCGCTCGAGATTCTGGAGGATGAGATCGCCGCCGCAGTCGCCCGAGCAACATGCGGGCCTGCTGGAATTCCGCCAGCAGCACGATGCTGGAGAGATTCTCGGCCGTGCGGTTGGCGAAGTCCGCCAGGCAGGCCATCTTCTCTTTGGCGGACTTCAGGGCGAGCTGCGCCTGCTCCTTTGCCCACAGCGCGCGGAGATCGTCCAGTTCGCCCTGGCGCGGTCCCAGCACGGTCAGTTTCAGCCCGTCGAAATCGGCCGGCGCGCCGGCTTTCTCCGCCGCGACCAGCCCTCCGGCGAAGCCGTCGTTGACGGGGATGCCCAGAGCGACGGCCGCCGCGCGGACCTTGCCGCCCTGCGCGACGCTGGCCAGCACCAGGCGCGAACGCAACGGCGCGTCCCCATCAGAGGCCGGGAACGTTCCACCTTCGAGGCTCGCGAGGAGGTTCGGCACGGAAGCCGTATGCGCCCCCGCTACCCGGCTCCACAAGCCGTCGAAGCTGTTGTGCCAGAGCTCGCGGATCTCGCACAGGCCCGGCTCGCTCCGATCCCGGGCGGTTACCAGGCCATTCAGCAGGTCCAGCACGCCGTGTATATGGTCGTCGTCGATGTGGCTGACCAGGGCCAGTTCCAGACGCGGCTGGCCGCCGGCCTGCTTGGGCAGCGATTGGAGGCGCGGCTTCAGGCTTCCGGCATAGATTCCCGCCGGTCCGCCGTCGATGAGCAGAAACCGAGGGGTCTTGGCCGGCCCGAAGTGCAACAGGAGGCAATCGCCCGCGCCGGCCTGCAGAGCTTCCAGACTGAAGATCATCCCGAGCCTCCTATAAGGAACCGATGGCGCGCAAGACGTCCACTAATCCGTGTCCCTGGAAGTAGCGCTCGCGCCCCAGGTCGGTCGCCGTATCGCACAGGATCTGTTTGACGCGCGCGGGCTGGCCGATCAGCTCGCGGTGCCGCGCCAGCAGAAGCGCCGCCGCGCCGCTGACGTGCGGGGCGGCCATGCTGGTGCCGTCCATAACCTCGTAGCCCTGGTCCGGCACCGGCGCCACGATCTTCTCTCCGGGGGCCACCAGATCGGGCTTGGCGCGCCCATCGCCGGTCGGCCCGCGGCTCGAAAAATAGGAGACGCCGTAGTTGTGCGGCAGGGAGCGGTGCGTGGCGCCCACCGTGATCACCGATTCCGCGTTGCCGGGATCCGTGATGCTGCTGGCGCGATAGCTCTCGAAACCGGCAAATGCGCCGGCTTCCTGCAGGCTGTAACCCATGTTCCCCGCCGCCGCCACCACCACCACGCCGCTCGCGACCAGGCGCTCGCACTCTTCGCAGATCGGCGTGCGCCCGCAGGCGAAGCTGGCCACGTTGTGGGGAACCGAAAGACTGAGGTTCGCGCCATGCACCAGCATGAGGTCCTTGTTCGAATTCAGGTAGCGAATGAACTGCAGCGCGGCCATGATGGTGAACTCGTCGCTGCCGCCGGGCCCCACCACGCGGAAATCGTACAGCTCCAGGTCCGGACAGACCCCTTGGAGAGGCCGGTCCAGGCCCGCCTCCGGCCAGTCCGCCGCCAGGATTCCCGCCACGTGCGTTCCGTGGCGATCGGCCAGCTTCTCGTATTGTCCGCTCTGGTGCGGCACGCGCAGGAAGGGATCGAGCAACGTCCAGTCGAGCGGCCTCCCTCGCGCCAAAGCCCGCTGCAGGTCGTCCGTGAGATTATCGCGCCGCTCCGGAGAGAGCTTGGCGAAATAGGACGGTTTCTGGGGCGGCGGCGCGGATCGTTGCGCGCGGTGCAGCAGCTCTCTCAGCCGGGTGAAATCGTAGGTGCGCCGGATGCGGCTGGGGTTTTGGAATTGGTCGTCGGGATCGCTTCCGTCCTGAGCGATCGGCCCGCGACTTTGGTTCCGTCTCCAGAAGGCGGGATGCGTGGCGTCTATCCCAGAGTCCACCACCGCCCAGCGGAGAGCGCCGCAGTCGATCCCGAACACCCGACGGGCGGCATCCGCCTTCACGGTCTCGCGCGACAAAGAGACCGAAACATCCACGCGGCGATTGAAGTTCACCGTCCACAGCAGGCCGTGCTTCCGCTCGGCCAGCATCGCCGCCGGCCGCTCGAGCCTGCCGAAGAACTCCGCCCAGTCGATGCGGTCCGCCGGACTCTTCGACGCCTGCATCCCGTTGAGAAGCGCCTGCATCCGCCGAAGCTGGTCCTGGAAGTTCGAATTCGGCGGCGCCTTCTCCCGGCCAGCCTGGGAATGCCACCAATCCGAAAGCGGGAGGACTTCTCCGAGCAGTTCCTCCAGTGTCAGGTTGGCCAGCACCACCGATTCGTTGAACAGCAGGAAAGGGCTTCCGGGGCCAAAATGGCTTTCGTCATACCGCCATTCCATCCGACGACTAAGACGCCCCCGCAAGTACGCGCACAACTCCTCCGCGCTGCTGGTATTGTGAGGCGTCAACAGCAATTCCTGCCGGGGCATCTCGGGACGATCCGCATAAGCCACCCATACGTCCAGCAGAATGGGAGAGTCCTGGGTCCAGCGCGCGCGGCGGTTTTCGGCGCCGGCGCCGTAAATGATGTCCACAATTTCTTCTCTATCCATAGCCTTTTCCCTGCGCCGAATCGCATTTCCGGGCGATGGCCGCCAGCATATCACAACCGCGGGGTCGCCGAGTTCTCAGGCGGACAGGCGGCGGGCGGACTGGCGGCGGGCGGACTGGCGGCGGGCGGACAGGCGATGGGCGGAGAGGCGGCGATTTCGGCCCACGGGAGCCGGGTTTGGTTTGCAGGCCGAAAGCCGGCTCCACTACACTGGTACTACATGATTTCCGTCGTGATTCCAGTGCATAACGAGGAGCCCTCGCTGCTGCCGCTCTACGACCGGCTTAGCAGGGTGCTCGCCGCGCTGGCACAGCCCTATGAAGCGATCTTCGTCGACGACGCCTCCACCGACCGCAGCTTCGAGCTGCTGGCCAACCTGGTGGAGACCGACCCGCACCTCAAAGTGGTGCGGCTGCGGCGGAACTTCGGGCAGACGGCGGCGCTGGCGGCCGGCTTTGACGAAGCGCAGGGCGAAGTGATCGTTTCCCTGGACGGGGACTTGCAGCACGCGCCCGAGGACATCCCGGCGCTGCTGGCCAAGATCGATGAGGGTTACGACATCGCCAGCGGCTGGCGCAAGATCCGGGTCGACAACGCGCTCACGCGCCGGCTGCCCTCGCGGATCGCCAACTGGCTGATGTCCAAAGCCTCGGGATTGGAGCTGCACGATTTCGGGACGACCTTCAAGGCTTACCGCGCCGAGATCCTGAAAGAGGTTCACCTGTACGGAGAGCTGCACCGGTTCATCCCGGCGTTGGCGAGCTTTTACGGAGCGCGGGTAGCGGAGGTGCCGATCCGGAACATCGTGCGGCCCAAAGGCGCGTCGCACTACGGGCTGGGAAGGACGCTGCGCGTGCTGTTCGACATCCTAACCATCCGGTTCCTGCTGACTTACTTCACGCGCCCGATGCACTTTTTCGGGAAGTTCGGATTGCTGGGCACGGGATTGGGCGGCGGCATTCTGGGCTACCTGGCGGTCGATAAGCTGGCGACGAGGCACGACATGGTCCTGGAGCACGGACCATTGATGCTGGCGGGCGCCTTGCTGCTGCTCTCGGGGCTGACGATGTTCAGCACCGGGTTGTTGGGCGAAGTCATGATCCGCACTTACTTCGAGAGCCAGGGCCGGCGCATCTACGCGGTGCGCGAAATCCGCTGCCGGCGCGAGCGCAAGGCGCCAAACGAAGCCAGATAGCGCTTCCGCGCAGTTCCCTAAAACCCTCCATGGGGCCGGTAGCCGGGGCGGGCGCGGATGCGGTACTTCTTGCCCACATCGGAGGGAATCTCGACGGAAATCTTGCGGAAGCCCTCGTTGGGATTGGGCGCCGGGTAATAGGTGACGGTGTAGGAGTTGCCCAGCGCCTCTCTGATGGATTCGAAAGCTTCCACCTGCTTCTGCCAGCTCCGGGCGAAGAAGGCCTGGCCGCCGGTGCGCTGCGAGATGCGCTTGAAGACGCCGGCGGAGATGGGATCCTTATTGACCTCGCTGGTGGAGATGACGTAGATGGGGATGCCTTCGTCCTCGGCCACGGCCCGCACATCGTCGGGAGCGATCATGCTGGCGTTGTCCGGACCGTTGGAGAAGACGATGACGACTTTGCGGCCCGGAACCTTGCCGGCGTCGCGCAGAGTAATGAGCAGGGTGTTGTAGAGGGCCGCATCGTCGCCGGCGACGGCTTTGCGCAGGCCGAAGATGGCTTCGCTGCGGTCGTGTGTGAGCGGCGCGGCGCGCGAAAGGTTGCGGCTGAAGGTGTAGACGGCGATGGAGTCCGCGCGGTCCAGGCCGCGCACGAAGTCGGCGATGGCGTCGGAAGCGTAGACGAAGCCGCGATACATGTAGTTGCTGGTGTCGAAGAGCACGAAGACGTTGGTGCCGACGAAAGTGTCCGGACGATCCAGGCCGGGGCCGGGGGGCGCCGCTTCCTGGCCCGTCTTGGCGGCGGCCAGAAGCGGGCGGGTCGTGCCGTCCTCCAGCACTTGCAGGATGGGCTTGGAGCCTTCCGCGAAGGTGACGATCTTCTCCGGAATGCCATCCTCCGAAATGCGGAAGTCGCCGGGCTTCAGGCCCGTGATGTAGCGCCCTCTGCTGTCGGTCACGGTGAAGCTCAGCACCACCAGGTCGACTTTGACTTTGAAGACCGGAGCGGGCTTCTCCTGGGCGTTCAGCAGGAGCCCACCCGCCATCGCCAGCGCCAGGGTCGCGGTTCGCTTCACAAGGTCCTCCTCATAGCGCTACTCGATCGCGGCCCTCGAATCGGATTCGGATTGGCTGCGCCATTTCAGCCGCAAATCCGCCCCCACCTTGCGGAGCGAACGGAGCAGGGCGGGCCAGTCCTCGAGGTGTGTGGCCATAATCTGCTCCACCACCTGGCGGGTCCAGTCGGGTATCAGTACGTTGAGCTGGGAAGGCGGGACGCGAATCTCGTCGGCCAGCGCGGCCCAATAGAGCAGCGGGGATTCCCAGCTCTCCGCCATGATGCGGCTGGAATAGCCCATGAGGGTGGGGAAGGTGCGCAAAAAAAGCAGCTCCGGCCGGTACGAAGTGGTAAGGGTAGGTTTGGGGACGCCGAAAGCGCGAGAGATGGCCGGGTAGTTAACGCGATCGGGCGACTCCCTTTGCATGCGGACCAGTTCGCGCGAGAGGAATTCGCCGGCGTCCGGTTCGCGGGCCAGCGTCTGGCGGGCCAGCAGGAACAGTTCGGCGGGAGTCACGATCTGGAGGGCGGGTTGCACCGCGCCCTGGGCCAGCAGATCGGCGACCCTCTGCACGCGAGCGGGATCGGCCAGGATGGCGAGGTCGCCCACCACCAGCTCTCTGCGCCGGGCATCCAGCGCGCTCTCCGCCAGCAGCCACTCGGCATAGCGCATGTGGAGGCCCACCCAATGTATCGCGGCGGGCGAGACGTTCCACCAACGCGGCACCTTGGCCGTCAGGATCAACTGCGGCACGAGGTCGTTCCAGATGAGCGCTTGGGCCAGCATGTAGGGCAAGCCCGAAAGCGATCCAAACAGGCGGCCGCCGGCGCTGGAGGGCCAGCCGGTCGCCACGACGTCGGTCTGAAGCCAGGTGTGGGCGGCCCCCAGCGTCCCGAAGAAGTCGTGGCTGCGCACAAACAGGGGGTTGGCGAGCAGAAGCTGTGCGCCGGGTGGGGCGTAGTGAAGGTAGTTGAAGCCCACCAGCGTATCGCGCAGCAAGGGCGCCAGAACGCCGCGGACATCGGCCAGTTTCTCGCTATCGGCGCCGGCCCGCTCCACCAAGGCGCGGATGTTCACCTTGCGCTCGACCTCGATATGGCGATCGCTCCAGTAGCCGAAAGACATGGAGCTCCTCTCGACGTTGGTCAGGTCGGCGCGGGGCATGGGGATCTCAGCCAGGCGCGCGGCCAGGCGATCGACCAGCGCGGCGTTCAGCTTCTCGCCGCGGGGAATGCGCTCCAGGTTATCCGCCAGATCCAGCAGGAGATTCAGAGGCACCAGGCGTTGCGCCTCGAAGATCCGGATCATCTCCTGCTCGAGCAGGCTGTGCGATTCGGCGTCGTCCCCCGAGCCGGCGCCGGCCAGCAGGGCGATGAAGCGGTCCTGGGCATTGTCGCCGGGCCGGGAGTGGGTCGCCTTCAACAGCAGACCGACGCCGGCGCGGCCGGCCTCGAAGACATCGCGGTCGTTGCGGACCTTCCCGAATCCCGAGAGGATTCCCGCGAGCGTGGAGTCGGCGTCCGCGTCCGCGATCAAACCCTGGCGGCAGAAGATCTGCCAGAGTCCCACCAGCGCCTGCAGGGCGCCCGCCGCGTCGGAGCGGGCCAACGTGCCACCGATGCGGTCGATGGCCTGAGCCGTGTCCAGGTACTGCAGGATGGTCCGGTCCTGGAGAAAAGGCGCTTCGGCGAAGAGCGGATACTGGGCTCCGTAAGCGCGATAATCGCGCGCGAGGCGCGCCACCGTAGCGGCCTGGAGCGGCTTGGCGCGCCAGCGGTCCAGGTCGCTCAAGGCCATGAAGCTCCTGAGCGGCTCGTTCTCCACGGCCCGGCGGCAGAGAGCGAACAGAGCCTCGACGACGTCGTCCGGCTCCTTCCAGCCGGGGGCGGCGCGGACCAGTTTCACGTCCAGCTTCCCGCTGGGGTGGGCGGCGAAGAACTCCTTCCAGACGGCCAGGGCGCCGGGGACATGCGGGCGCCCGTCCTGGTCCAGGCGGAGGCGGCTGGTGAGCAGCATCAGGTCGGTGCTGCCGCGAAAAACGGGCCGGGCCGGGCCGGGACTGGTTACCCGGCCGCGGATGGCCAAGTAGAAGCGCTTCATGCGCTGCGGCTCGGTCAGGTAGTCCTGGGGCGGGCCGCTGAGTCGGGCCAGAGCGTCGAAGTAGCTGGCCATCCAACCGTCGTCCTTGGAGATCAGGCGCTCGAAGAAGGCCCCGCCCTGGCTGGGGGGAACTCCCACCAGCTCGGCCCACATGGCGGCCGAGCGCGCTCCGCCAGGAACTTCGGCATTGCCGCCACGAATCTCGAACATCTCGCCGAAGAAATCCAGCACGTGGGCGAAGACTTTGAGACGCGGCATCGGCGCCGCCTGGCGCAGCTCGTTAGCGGTGGATCGGCTGAGCTTGCTCATAGCCACGTAGAAGCGGCACAGGGCCGGGTCGGAGAGGAACACGTCGATGAAATCGCCGCTCTGCTTGTCCTTGGCCGTCAGCCAGTAGTCGGCGCCGTAAAGGACCGGAAGGTGCGTGGTCGGATACGCATGGCTGAAGGGGCGATTGGTGCGCAGAGCCTGTTCCAATTCGGTGAGCGGGAAGCCGGAATCGACGGTGACGAAGGCTCGGCTGGGGTTGACCGTCTCCAGCACCACCTCGCTGCCACAGCCGCCGCGCATGCGATAGCCCAGGACGCGGAGCAGGTCGGCGGTCTGGGCGGATTCGCAGGTCTCGATTCGGATGGTCTTCTGTTCGCCGGCCAGCTTCTGGAGTTCGCGGGCCTGGGACAGATAGCGGATCACCAGCTTCAAATACTCGGTTTGCTCGAGCGTCTCGCCGGCCCTGGCCTGGTAGCCGCCGGTGACCACGTTGCGAGCCAAAGCGGGGAGCAGGAGCGCGGGCGCGATCTCGGGATTCACCGCGGCCATGCGGGCGAAGGGGCGCAACGGGCCGGGGATGTCGATGGTCTGGCGCTCCTCGTCGGGCTCGACGCGCAGCTCGGGAAGCTGGGCGGGAAGGTCCCGGCCACCGCTGGAGCGGTACACGGCCAGATGCTTGGCGGCGGCGTCGCGATCTGCCTCGATCAGGTCCAGAAGGACCAGGCGGCGGGCTACCTGCGCGCGCCGGACTTGGTTGGAGGCCCCCTCCAGAAGCGTCAACGCTTTCTCGTAGGCGCGGCGCGTGTTGGGGTCGCGGTAGCTCTCCAGGAATTCGGCGTAAGCCAGTACCGGGCCGGCATCCTGCGCCGCACTGCGCGCCGCGCGCTCCAGCAATTGGCGGGCGGCGGTTGCGTCGCCCCTCTCCTCAAGCCTCTGAGCCTGCTCCGCCAGATCCTGAGCGGCCAGCGTGGAAGCCATCCACAGAACAGCAACAGCAGTGAAGAACTTCATGAGTTCTCACCCGTCCCTCAATGTAGCATTTCTACCCGGCGGCGCGACACGATTCCGCCTGGCTGCACCGCGACCTCAGCCGCCGCGCCCGTTAACTCTATGGATGTCCCGGAGAGGCCGCCGATTCACGAAAGCAGCCCCCGGGCTGTTCACATTCTGTTAGATTTCAGGAGCCGGACGTGGACCTCCGTCGTCGCGCCGGTGGGATCAGGCCACACCCACCAGCGCAACGCCGGCCGAGCACGCAGCCTGGCGGAGGTCGTCGTCGAGCGTGGCGAGTGGCAGGCCCTCACGGATTGCCAGTTCGAGGTAGGCGGCGTCGTAGGCGCTGAGCTGGTACGTCCGCGCCAACGGAAGAATCTGCTGGGCGAGCCAGGTGGCGGGACGGTGTTTGATCGCAATCGGGAGCAGTCGCAGCCGCTCCAGGAACGCGGCCTGCGCCGCCGCGTCCATTCGGCCGCGGCGCTCGGCGGTGCGCAGGACATTGGCGACTTCCACGGGCGATGGCAATAGAGGCACCGATTACTCTCTCACAAGTGTCACAAGGGCGCCATCTGGGCCACCGACACGGTAGGACAGGTTCACTGGCCGCCACGACCTGGAGGTCTCGATCTGCCGTCCCGCGCCGCCCACGCCAGGACCTCCGTGGACCTCAAGGTGTAATGGTGCTCCTTCCCGTGGATCTAGCTTCCAAATGCCGCTACCGCCATCCAGACGGATCGGACCAGGTTCGGCGTAGAACAGTCCCGGTAAATCAGAAGCCTTGAAGGTTCCATCCGCTTCTAGGATTAACTTCGTCGATCTCCTACGTAGATCCGCAGGTAGATGTTGCAGAGACTCGTCCGACAAAGTCCACATCCCGATGACATCGTTAGCTGTCACCTTTCTGGCCTCGAACATCCACCCTTCTTCGGTCGGCCAAAAGCTGCCATCCTTCCGCCGTGACAAATATGTCAGAACGATGTCACTATCGTCTCCGGTTCCCCCCGGCTTTCCATCGCGCCCCAAGCTCATTAAGGTCATGACACCGTCGGCAGTAACTTCATAATGCAGCGAATGGCCCCATGCGTCCTTGAAGCGCCCTTCCCCAACCGCCCGCAAATCCTCCAGAGAGGCTGGGAGCTTTCCCTCAGCCACCGCATACTGGTGAATCGAGTACAGCAACGCGCTCATGACACCGTGAGTAGCCTCAGACCGCGTAACGATATGGCAACCAGATAGGAAGGCCGAGAATATCAACACTCCATCTCGAAAGTTCATAAACAGGAATACCTTCGCCACTTAACCACGTGTGCGGGCGGGCGCCAGGGCTTCTTTAGTTTGTGCTCGACTTCCTCGAAGGTAGACTGCGACCCAGGATTCCGTCATGGCCTGCTGAGCCACCAGCGATTATACATCCAACCGCCTCCATTGCGGCCGTTTCTCTCAGGTTAACGGAGTGGACTCGCCTTCAAAAGCCCAGCTCAGGGTCATGGAAGCGTCGAGGACGAACGGACCGGTCAATACTTGTGGCCCTCGTGGATGAGGTCCTGAATGCGCTCTCCAGGACGGAGGGTGAGATGATACTCTTCCCGAAACGCAAGCATGCCGGCGACGGCTTGGCGCCGCCGCTCCCGCTCTTCTTCGGAAAGGGCGGTCGCGGAGCCGGTGGCGGCCTCCAGAGCGCGCTCGACGACTTCCTCGGGGGAGCGGCCCACACCGCGAGCGAGCGCCGCTTGGAGCAGCTCCTGCCCGTGAGGTGTAAGGTTGACCGTCATCGATACCAGTATACGCTGGGACCGTCTCGGGAACCGGAAGAACCAATGCGGGTAGCCTGACACAGGGCGTACCGGGCTAGATGCCGAGGCGGCGGGCGGTGGCTTGGAGCGCCTTCCAGGGGCCGGGAAGGATGGGAATGCCGTGGGCGCGGCGCTGGTCCTCGATGCGCCATTCCGGGTCGCCGGCCACGAGCACTTCGTCGAAGCCGGCGGCGGGCGGGGCGGACTTGATGTGCTGGACCAGCCACTCCATGCGGGCGTGGAACTCATCGATAGTCAGGAAGCGCGCCACATCGATGGCCAGAAAGGTGTGGTTGACCCGGGCCAAGCGCCCATGCTCGCGAATCCCGGCGATATCGGGGGCCATTCCGCCTCCGCCCAGCACGCCGCCCAGGATCTCGACCATCAGGCCCAAACCGCTGCCCTTGTAGCCGCCCAGAGGCATCAGAAAGCCAGCCAGCGCGGCCTGGACGTTGGTGGTGGGCCGGCCCTCGGAATCCAGCGCCCAACCCGCTGGAATCTCGGTCTGGTTGTTCAAGACGGCCTGCTCGAGCTTGCCCAGCGCCACCGTGCTGGTGGCCATATCCAGCAGCCAGCCGCGGCCTCCTGGATGAGGGACCGCCATCGAAATGGGATTGGTACCCACTCTTTTGGCTTTGCCTTGCCAGGGTGGGACTTGCGGAGAGGCGTCGCACATGGCGATGCCGATCATGCCGGCAGCGGAGATGCGCGAACTCCAGAAGGCGGCCGGCCCGAAATGGCTGGTCTCGCGGGCGATCACCATGGCCAGGCCGTGCCGGCAGGCGATCCGGACCGCGTGCCCGCAACAGATTGCCGCGCTGACCGAGCCCAGGCCGTGCTCGCCGTCGTAAAGCAGGCAGGCCTCCAGTTCGCTTACCACGTGCCCGTCGGCAGCCGGGTTCACGTCGCCGGCCTCGATCTGGCCCACGTAGTGCGGAAGCAACGCCAGACCGTGCGAATCGATGCCGCGCAGATTCGCGAACACCAGAACCGAGGCCACGAGTTGGGCCTTGTCGGGCGCAACGCCTGCGGCTTCCAGCACGCGCCGCCCGAAATCCAGGGCCTCGGCTTCCGGAAGGATTACCGCCGGGGTCACCCGCGGTCGCCCTTGCGCGCGCCCTGGAGTTCTTCGGCAACCAGCCGCGGCTCGTCGATATTGGCGACGACCAACGGGCCGGCCTCGCCCGCCATCCGGATGGATAGAGTGCCGATACCGGCCAGCCGCTGGGCTAGCGACTGGTCGACGGTCACCTCCTGGATCTTGGAGATCTGAATGGTGCGGGTGGTCTTGGAGAAGATGCCGTACTCGTAGCGCAGCTTGTCGCCGGCGATGGTCATCTTGGTGAAGCGGCGGCGGAGGCTGCCCACCAAGGGGAACAGGAACAGCAGGCCCGGGATGAGAAGCAGCCAAGCGGACCACTCCCGCGTCTGCAGGTAGTTCACGTACAGGAACACCGCAATGCAGAAGACGAAGGACAGGGTGGTGTACTGGAGCCGGAGCCACTTCCTGGTAGGGTGAACGACGATATCCGCCATGG
>Ga0326727_10015506_pt1 | contig 16338 bp, 14 predicted proteins | sample MB2enrmetagenome_FD_207643 | JGI IMG/M metagenome (GOLD analysis project Ga0326727, IMG submission 207643) | Lab enriched peat soil microbial communities from McLean, Ithaca, NY, United States - MB29MY | ecosystem: Environmental > Terrestrial > Soil > Wetlands > Peat | place: USA: New York...
GCTAGTATCTGCAACACACTGGACTCCGGTAGAAGACTATGGTTTCATGTTTACCGCCAATCAACCATACCTTCTTGAAATCAATGAATGGACAGATGAATTTTATGTCCAGGACGACCAACAGAGATAGAATTACTCATTTTATATCGTTGAAGGTGATTTCGTTAACATGGATACTAAAAATGGGCAAAAAGAAATTGACTTGCGCCAACAAGCCAATCTCTAAAAAATTATTAATTGCAAGACGATAATATCACGGATGGGGGAGAAGGATCAAGACGGTTCTTCTCTCTATCCACCAGGGATAATTATTCTGGTAATTTCTCTTTATATTTTACTCTATAGTGAGGATATTTCTGTGTTTTAGAATTTTCTCCACTCTCAAAAACGTATTCATATTCAAGCAAGTTGTTTGCATAGTCAATTAGTTCCTGAAACTGAACCGGATTTAATTTTTGCAATGGTAATCTCATAAGTTCATGAAATTTTTCGTATATCTCTATTTCACTATCCAACATAAGACTAATAAAAGTAGTTGAAAATTTATCTACTTGTTCAAAGACACCCTCTTCTTCGCAATCCTCATAATCTGGAGGATAATATGAGATATCATCTCTAAACATTTCAACTATATCCTGAAGCTTTTCGATTACTTCCTCTTGCCTGTCTTCATATAGTTTTTGGTAATCAGGTTCTTCATTACTTTTTTTTACCCATGAGTTGTTATAACCCTCGTTTACTAATTCATCAATATGCTTATCCAGTTGCTCACCATCAATTTTCAAAATATAACTTAGAATATTCTTCAAGTCTTCAAATTCAACTGTTTTAACTACGCCGTTTTCGATATGAGAGATAAAGCTCAAATGTTTTCCAAGATCCTTACAAATATCTGACCCCTTGACTTTATTGTTTGTTCGGGCTGCTCTCAAAGAATTTCTTATGTGATCTGTTAATTTAATTTCATTCATAAAATCATCACTCCCTTGAGAGATATTATATATCGAATGATATTATACAGTCAATATGATTATAGTTGTGACAATTATATGATAGAAAAGTATTGACTATCATGATATAATGATGTAATATCAGTAGTGGGATAGGATGAGGAAAAGGGGAAGCAAAATGTCAAGAACTGAATGAGGGGGAGAGATTAATATTGACACAGACAATAAGTATATGCTATTATTGCCTCAGACAATATTGTTCTAAACAATAAAGGGGAATGATCAATGATAGGTCTGGAGTATATTCTAAACCTGTATGGTGTACAACATCAGGTTTTAGCAGAAAAACTAGGTATTCGGAAGCAGAACATTAACCTTTGGATTAAGGGGAAACAAAATATCTCAAAAAAATATCTCCCAATATTATCTGACCATTTTGACCTTCCTCAAGACTTGTTCCAAAAAGAGCTTACTGAAATTGATCAGCTAATTATTCAAAAGGAAAAACTTAAAAAGGAAGCAGTTATAATTGGATATCAACAGCAATTGTCATTGGAACCTGAAACCGAGGTTGATATCATTGAAGTACCATTATATAGCTCAAAGGAAATTAACAAGGTAGGATTCGAAATTGAGAAGGCAAAAGTTCTCCAGGGTTTTCGGGAAGTTTTAGCACCGTTGAAAAAAAATTATGAACTCGCGTTATTCCAACAGTTGCTTATATTATTTAAAGAACACGGGGATGAACCATTATTGCGTTACATGATTGAGGGAATATCTCATTATTATGATGTTCTACCAGATTGGGTAGGGGAACCAGAGAGTGATGATTTTGTCGAAGAGTTTATTGAACTTGTGAATAAATACTTTGAGCGGTAAACGACATTAATAATAGAAAACAAATTATTTAGAGGAGTAGTGAAAAAGATGAAAATGAACACGAAAATATTTTCGATTACAGACCTTATCAAAGACTTAAAATCAGGATTAATTAATCGAGATGCGGAAATGCAAAGGTCATTTGTTTGGACAAACAAGGATCAAACTGAATTGATAGATAGTATTTTTCAAAATGCTACAACTTATATTCCACCCTTAATTGGAGCAGAGTCAGATAAAAAAATAGAAATTCAAGGAAAACCCGAAAAAATAATTAGCCTTTTAGATGGAAATCAGAGATCAACAACTATTGAAAAGTTCATTGGTAACGAACTTAGATTAGGTAACAATATTAGGCCGGTGATTATCGAACATGAAGATGAAACAAGTAAAACATATATCATTGCAGGACTAAAATGGAGTGAGATTCCCGAAGAAGCTAAAGGGATTTTTAGAGGTTATAAAGTCGAAATGGTATTCTTTGAAAATATGTCTTTAGAGGATCAAGAACGTCAATTTATCAAACTCCAAGGTGGTAAAAAGCTCACCAACGCAGAGGTTAATAAAGTGAGAATAGGCCAGGAACCTAGAGGATTTATCTATAAACAATTAGCATCAGATTTATGGTCGAAAGGAACAAATATATCAAATAATCGTGAAGTAAAGTTTGAAGCAATGCAACAGGTATTAATGGTTATGACTAATCAATTTGAAATATCCGGCAAGTCTCTACAAGCATTCTCAGAGAATTGCAATATACCGGAAGCAACATTAGGACATGTCGAAATGATAACGGAGTATATAGGTAAAGCTGCAAATATTATCAAAAAATCAATTCTTGATCCTGAACTTCAAGTGCTTGAAGAATCCGAAATCATTGAAAAACTGAAACCTAGACCACGTAAAAAGTATCTAAAGCCTATAGATTACTTCAAGAAGGTAAATATGCCTATTATCTATAATACGGCTATCAAGGCCATTGATAATGAAATAAGACCAGAACAATTTGCGGAGTTCATATCTAATTTCTTTGCTGATGTCCCCAATGATTATAAGGAATTAACGCGAAAAGATTGTGCAGCTTCGGCAAGCGTAAAAGGTAAAATAGAAATTATGGATAAAGCATTTGTGAATGAATTTAGTGAACTAATAGATGAATTAGAAGATGAGGATTTAGAAGATTTAGAAAATGATGAAAACGACGAAGAGGAAGACGAAGAAGATCAAAATGATGAGTAAAGTTTTTAGGTGTAATGAAATAGCCAAAAATAAATAATGAGTAGACACGTCTGCCTACTCATTGGAACAATCATTATATATTTAACTTTGAAATATTTCCTTGACTTACCAACTGAGGTAGGATATGATGCTTATACAATACGGTCTTTGATAATCACATATAAACACTAAACCATTGCAGTCAGTGCATTCTCTAAAAACCAGTATGTCTATTTTTAGTATCAAAGGAGTTGATGTCCTTGTTTGTGTGATCTAAACCATTCTATGTATCTGGATAGGTATTGAGTCAAGATAACATAATCTATTCCTGTTACATTTATGATTATACCAGATATTCAGTAAAAGTATACCCCTTTTGCAAAAAAACTTTAGTTTTTTACTTGACGTAGAGGAAGAAATGCTTTAAAATGCGCTCCCTAAAAGGGACATTATTTCAGAGGATCGGTAAACCAAATAAATAAAGAATTTGATCTTTGAAAATTTTATGGGTTAACCAAAAGATGCCGGAGGAGAACTGGCTAAAGGGTAGGTCTCGGGTAAACCGCCAATTGAACAGAAACAAATCAAATGAAAGAAAAAAGAGGAAACTGATGGTTGAAGCTCAACTAAAAAAAGAAATTGAAAATATCTTTGTAGATAATGAAAAATTACAAGCTATAACGGATTCCTTTAATAAAAGATATCTAAAACCAGATATATGGATGTATCAACAATTTTTAAAGGCATGGACAGGATCGGAAAACACTTATGGCATTATTAAAAAGAAAAAGATGTTTTCTACACTAAAAAGATTCATTCCGAAAGATATTAAAGAGGTTTTAAAAAATAAAGCTGATAAGAATGGATTCTTAACTCTGTTTCGTGGTACGGGGATTTATCCTTTTAGCGAATATGAATTAGGATACGCTTGCAGTTACACTGATGATCCGGATAAAGCAAGATGGTTTGCAAAGAGATTTTTATGTTTACACAAAACAGGATTTGTTGTCCAAAGAAAAGTACATCTTAACAAAATCGTTGCATTTATAAACAACAGGGAAGAAAGAGAAATAATCATAATTCCAAGTAAATTTGATGTTCTTGCTAAAGACTACTTTAAAGTTATTGAGGTATTAGAATATATTCCTGATAAAAAAGGTAATATGGGCTTGACTGATATAACCAAAGTAGATGTCAACATAAATAATTGTTCTAATTACAATTGGAATATTGTAAATCTGCTTGGAGATTAATCTAAGGGGTATGGTAGCAAATGGCCTGTCATTGCCCACACAATGAATTCAAAATGAAGAGGAGTGGAAACCAGATGTTGATCTGACTTATATCTTTGCAAATACTCCAAATGAGAACAAAGAAGAAGTCATAGCATCCATTCTTAAATACTTCAAAAAAGATATGAAGAAAGGGGACGAATATAAAAGCTGCACAGGATCTGGATGCACCAAAAAGGCTCAAGTCAGAGGTCGAATAACCGCTCTTCAAAATATTTGCGAAGTTAAACGACCTCTAAGCAACGCAGAAAGTTTTAGGTCAAATACACTGCCTATAAAGTTAAACGCCTTAAATGGGACTATGAAAGGATGAATAGACGATGGAATTTGAGATCGACGAACAACTGAGGGACCTAGGATGATTTTAGTAGTACATCCACAGGTGCAATTAGTAACCTAATGCAAACTGTAGATCCGGAAGTCAAGGACATGATGGGAGCGATTATTAAACAAGGTTTTAGAGAGTTGGCAAAAAAACATCATCCAGATGCAGACGGTGGCGATAATAATATGATGATATTGGTCAGTCAGGCAAAAGAATTATTAGATGTTCTGATATAAGTTAGGGACCATGGTCTGCATCCGGCGGTAGGCCATGGTCGGGAAGTCAACATACGTTGCAACATGAGAATAAATCCACAAATAGAGACTTCAGCCGTGTGAGATTTCAACCATGTAAAATCCAATGATTATCCTGGACATATGTCCTAACTTTAGTCTTAAAAGTGTAAAAGTCCCATAATGCGTTAAGCCTTGCTACATAAGGGTTTCAGGCGTGTCAGTAAAACCTTAAAATTGCAAAATAACGAATTATAAGAGCTAGGTTCAACGCAAATAATTATCTGATATGATTGGGCATTATTGTTACTACGAGGGCTTAGAGAGCCATTTAAATGCCCAGAAATGGTGTTCGGAGTTCTATGAATATAGATAATAAAATTGGAGGAAAAATAAAATGAATAGACTTGAATTTAAAGAAAAGCTAGTAAATCGCTTGATGTTTATCAACAAGATAAAAGACAAAGACACAATAGAATTATATAAGGGCGCAAACTTCAAAACATTGATTCTCCATTACGTTCAATCCCTTCCTCTACCAGTAAAACCGAAAGAGTACAATAATCAGTTTGTTTGGATTAAGATGGTGGCTGATCATGTTCTACAAGTGGAGCGAGATGAATCAAAAAGGCTGAACAAGGCGAAAGATAATTACAAGAAATTCATTAGAGAAAACAAGATTAAAAACCTAAAGGATTTAACAGATGAACAGTATAAAGCATATCTTTCATTGGTGGACTTAATTGATAGCTCACAAAACTTATTGGAGTTATATCAGAAACAAATTATGGCTATCGATTATAGATTGGAGTACATCTGTAACTATTATGACAAGATTGACTTACCATTGGATGAATTTGTGGGTCTCTGCGGACTTAATATGGTTAACGCCAAATTGAGCATTCGGAATGAAGATGTAGAAAAAGAGCACAAACATTGGACATATCTTTTCAATGGAATAGAGGATTCACACGAAGAGGAAGGGTGGAAGTCAAATAGAAATGGGATGCCACTATTCCATCTAACTTTAGAGAATTTCCTTTTAGTAATGGACAGAAATAAGGATCTCAAGGCCAAGATGGACGGTTTCATAATGAACGATATGGGGATGGCTACTGGAGCTATGACTTTAACTGAGGATGAGGAAGGTAATATGGTTTTGAGCAAATATTATCCACCACTAAGGGAAGTAAGTAAGAAATAGGTCGCAGTGCTATTACCAATGATAACTAATTCGCAGATAGAGAAAAATAATGTTGAATAGAGGAGAATAATAATGAAGATTGACCAATACAGAATTTATAAATTAAAAACATTCTCATTGTTCACTGAAGAGGAGAAGAAAAAACATGATGAAATCTATGTTGAGAAAAATGGGGAAATGAGAGCCAAGAAAAAGGATAAGGGCTTATTCTATTTAAAATTAGCAGAAAACAAAGAGCAGAGAGCCGTAAGAGAAAAAGATTTAACCATCCACAAAGAGATTGCCGTATTTGATAATGACCTATTGAGACTAATTAGAGAAGATAAAGAGTATGGAAATAAGTCATATTCATTAATAAAAGAAGTAATATTCATTGAAATATATCATCAAATAATGCTAGGTCAGATATTGAAGTATGATGTCAAATGTTTTGATAGGGAGTATGTCTTTTACACGGCAAGTGCTGGTCAAACCAGAAACAAGGTGGTAACTCTAGTCGAAAAAGAGTTCTATTTGAAGCATATTGGTAAATTGATGAATGGTTTGACTGTTGAGGGGATTAATAAGCAGGGTGGTGTAAACATTGGAAAGTTTCTCAGCTACTTATCTTTAACTATGTCGGCAGGGATACCTTTTAATATTGATCTTGATAGAGTTATTGTTGTTCCTGATTTCTTCAATATAAAGGGACATGAAGTTGAGGTTATTAATACTACTACATTAGAAACAGAGATTAAAACTATGCCAGTTAAGATTGAACATGCAGATGGAGGAGGTATGTTCCTCCCGGGAATCTTGGAGAAAAGTTGTCAAATTCGTGGAGCCTGGATCAAGGGCGCATTATTCGAATTTAACTTCCGCACCTTCACGGAAACAATTGCACATAATAATAAGGTAAAAGATGTCTGGGGAAAAGAATGGGACATCGTAGAAAGTGATATCCAAATAATTTTAACCGCTTCAATGGTAAAGATGCATGGGTACTATAAGGATTGGCAGGAATATAAAGACTTCTTTAAAGAAAATAAACTTAAACTCAGCATATGCAATGAGGCCACGGAGCCACGTCCTCAAACAGAGGTTGCATATCAATTCCTACAAACGTTGGATGCAAATAAAGTGGACGAACCAATGATTGCTAGATTATGCTATCAGTCAGTTAATAGGATAATTCAACTACATGATAGTCTTCCGACAATACTGAATGCTTTAGGGGCAAAGAGTCAAACTGAAGATGGTGGCGAAGAAATTCCAATACCTGAAATCCTTATAACTGAAGGCGTAGAAATGCAAGGTGAAACATCACAAGAGTTAGAAAATATTAGTAGAATATTACAAGAATCAAAAAAGAAAAATCTGTTGCCTCTTCAAGAAGCATTGTTGCTATACAATCCTCTCCTCCAAGATTCACATAGCCAGACGAAAATAAAAGAAGTGGTCAGAAGCTATAGGAAAAAAGCGATGGCTGGAAGGCTTCTTATGCACGCGCACTATTCTTACATTTCACCTGATTGGTACGCAATATGCCAATGGCTGTTTCAAGGTAAAAATGATCCTATAGGATTGATACCAAATGGCTATGTATATAATTCATGGTACAACGACAAGGATTACTTTGATGCTTGTGATGTTGGGAGAAATCCCCATCTATACAATGAACATTGCATTCGGAAATTGATAAAGAGTAAGTCAAAAGTAAAAACAGAAAATAAAAAGTTGAAAAGATACGGGAAAAAATATTGTACAAATTTTAAGAAATATAATTTTCAAGATTGTAAAACCTGGTTTAATGGATTTGATACTGTTGTCAGTTGTCAGGATATTATTTCGAAGGTGATTATGAATGATTGGGATGGCGATTCGTGCATAACGATTACAACACCTGCTTGGCTTGACTGCGTGACCCCTGCAATTCCTCTCTACTATGACATGTTTAAAGCAGAGAAGCAGGAAATAAATTCAAGTAATAAATTCAAGACGTTAACAGATGCGTTCGGAGCAAATATTGGGTTGATATCAAATGCAATTACAAATGAGTGGAACAAAAATGTCGATGACCCAGTAGACTTGGATTTTATCAAGGTATTAACTTGTTATAATAATTTCACAATTGATATGGCTAAAACTGGAAGCAACATTAAACTAATCGGAGAGATCAAAGACAAATATAATAAGTTAACCTGGACGAAACCGCCAAAATTCTTCAAATATGCGAAAAACAAAAAAACTGAGAAGTGCAGTACAGACGATACGAGCATTGTAAACAGAATTAGTAGATACATAAATAAGAGTACAAGGAATATCCCTTACACGGTGTTCACGAAAGCAGAAGAGGCGTTCGATTATGGAATGTTGCTCAATAGCACCTTTGGGGATGTTAGGCGTGATACAAAGCAATATGAGAAGCTTCAGCAGGATCTATTTATATGGGACAACAAGATCACCTATCTAACCAGAAAAATGAATAAAGAGGCTAGAAGTGATGAGGAACTTAAAGAATTCAAAACCAAGTTCGATATTTTGTATTATTATTGCAGGGAAGAAATGTTGAAGACATACAGCAATATTGATAGTTTGGTGAATGCACTCATTGATATTGAATATCGCCAGCCACACAATGAAGCAAAACAAAAAAATATTCTATGGGGGTGCTTCGGAGACGTTGTGCTTCAAAACATTAAGACTAACTTGCAGAGTGATATTGAATTGAAAAGCAGTCCAAGGTTTGCATATACTTCAGAGGATAAGGCGCAGTATGAGAAGCAAAAGGCAAAGATTGCGTTGTTAGATACCCCACGATCAGCAGTTATTACCCGAAAAGATTTAGAGATAATCAAATCAATTAAACCATTAAATGATCAAAAGATATTCTACGTGATAGCTTGCTTATGCAAATCCTCATCTGACAACAAACTTAACCTAACTGCTTCCCAGAAAGAAATGCTAACCGTTAACAAGATTGATAATATGGCTGGAACGACAACATGTAGTGCAGCAATTGGCAGATTGAAGAGTAAGGGATTAATTACAGTTGAAACTGATAAGAAGAAAACAACAATCCAGTTAGTAAATTTAAATGATGATAATATTGCTTTTAAAGTGGAAAATGTTTGGAGAGCTATGTTTTATCAGGATAAACACAATGGTAAAGCTGTAGGAATTTGTGAGATAGATGGTAATGAATTCATTAAAAAAGGCAACACAAAGACATGTTCTCCAAGGTGTCAGAAGGAACTTGAGAAAAGAAACAAGAGCAAAATCTATGAAAATAGTAAAATTACTATTGACCTAGTAACAAAATGAGAGTATAATATTTTGTTAATGTAAATTAGCGGTTTTGCTATTTTTTACACAGGGCTTAAAAACTGCTTGTAGGGTGTACTTTTAAAGGGTACATCCTATTAATTTGAAGTAATCTGGAACGTCATATAGGGGAAGAGATATTTTGTAAAAATTCCTACACGAAAAAATAATTAAAGGGAGTGAAATGAAACTGATGTTGTCCAATGAAGCTGTTAAAGAAAAACTTTTGGGTTACATAAAAGAATATGGCGTGATGCAATCTCATATTGCAAAAATCTGTGGATGTAGTTCTCCCAGCATATCCTTATTTCTAAAGGGAATGAGAGAATTGTCCCAAGATAAGTTAGCAATTATCGTAAAACAAATTCAAAGATAAATTACTAATAGAATAGGTGTTTAGTCGAACGCCTTGTAACATTTTAAACTACAAACAAATAATTTAAATAAAGAGGAGAGTTACAATGCAACAACAACAATATTCTGAAGAAGAAATCTTTGCAATAAATCTTGAACAATACGAATGCTTCACATTCACAGATGATGACGGTAATACCATATATCTCTATGATCGAATACGAGAGGATCAGGAAGATCATTAATCTGGTGTCTCTCATGACAAGTGCTATCCATGCAGAGTTATGACATGGGAGAGAGCAGCCAGCGTATGTTGTGTCCATTCTTTTGTTAATTTTTGGCTACCAGCCAAATTATTATTATTATTTTTCTTTTATTCACTTCTTCGTTCTTATGGAGTAGTTAGTTTTTATCAACTGGCTACTCCAACTTTTTTAGAAAGGGAAGTGAAAATACATTCTAGGTGGTGAGCAATAAATGATAGGTTAAGCAGTAGGACAAAAACAAATATATAAAGTTGGCATGATCCAACTAATTGAAGCGAGTCAAAGGAAAAATAGTAAATCAAAATAAATGTTAGGAAGATGAAAATTTATGTGTCAATAATTTGCAAATAAATAATAGAAACAGAATACAGTCTTCCTGCATCAAGAAAGCAGGGGTAGTCAATTTGTGGAAGTAAGTAATAATAATTATGAAGCCGATAATAGAAGAGTTACAGATATAATTACAGTAGCAGAAGTTGAGTCATGGATTGCTGAACTTTGCGTAACGCTAAAGGCTGGAACTGGAAAGGGTAAAAGTTATTTTATAAAAAACTTCCTTTACGATGTCGCAAAAAGAGATAATGCTAAAATACTATTTCTCGTACATAGAAATAACTGTAATACACAATTTATAAAGGAAATAATAGATGACCATAAAGATGATGTGATAGATATCATGAATTATCAAAAACTCGAATTTATGGAATTACATAAAATCTATGTTGATTTAAGTGAATATAAATACATTGTCTGCGATGAGTTCCATTATTTTATGAGTGATGCTGCATTCTCAAAAACAACTGACATTTCCTTGGATATTATTTTAGATCAAACTTCAGCAATAAAAATATTCATGAGTGCTACTGGCGACCATATGAAAAAGTATCTTAATGATATCAAAAAGCTTGAAACAATAGATTATAAGTTGCCTATAGATTACAAATTCATAAAATCTTTAACATTCTACCAGGAAGAGGATACCCTAGAAACACTTTTAGAAGAAGCCATAGATACAAATCAAAAAGCAATATTTTTCATACAATCTGCCTCCAGAGCCTATAGTTTAGCCAAAAAATATAAAGAGCATTGTCTGTTCAATTGTAGCAAAAACAATAAAGATTACTATAAACATGTGGATAAAGACAAAATCAATGAAATGCTTGCAAAAGAAAGGTTCGAAGAATTAATCCTGATTACAACAACCTGCATGGATGCTGGAGTAAATATTATTGACTTAGAATTACATAATATTGTTTGCGAAATAGAAGACACTGGCACCCTGATCCAGTGCATTGGCAGAAAGAGAATCCAGCATCCGGATGATGATTTGTTCTTAGCGGTGAGAATAATAAATAACTCAACATTGGGTGGTAAAGAAACTCAATTAAAGAAAAAGCTAAAGATGGCAGAATTCTTAAAAACACATTCAGTCAAAGAATTTATTGAAGAATATCCACGCGAATACGACACTAGCAATATGGTTTACGATGAAATAGTAAGAGAGAAGAATAAGGGAACTAAAAAAGTTAATGATTTAATGTTTTACAAATGCAAGGTTGACCTGGATGAAATTAAAGAGATAATTTCATATGGTAAATATGGGTATTGCAAATATCTGAAGCAATTATTTGGAATGGAGAGTTACAATATCATGGAAGAAGATAGTAGAGCTGATGAATTAATAAAATACCTCAATAAAATTGTTGGAAAGAGATTGCTAAAAGATGAACAAAAAGAATTAGCTGAAAAAGTTGATATCAAAAGAAATGGCAAATTGATGAAAAGTTATGATACTTTAAATGCTGGTTTTTTAGAGGATAATATTGATTTTCTAATTAAGTCTTTTACTGATAGAGTTAAAAAATTAGAGGATGGGTCAAAAAATCCTCAGTACAATAAGGTTTATTGGTTAGTTTACAAATTAGTTGATAATATTTCTCAAGAGGCATCTTCAATGGAATAAAATGGATGTAAGTTTTTGGGTGTTAGCCTCTTAATAGAGGGTTACACCCAAAAACTACACAATCGATTAAAATTGATTAAAAACAACAAAAAATAAAACAAAAAAATAAATTAAATAATATATCCAAACGTGAAGCTCTGCTTCAGGTTTGAAGGGCAACGCTTTGCCCGCTATCTTGCTCTCGTTTCGTTCCTATGACATGTCACAAGATTTTAATATGAGATAATAATAATTAATTTGATTCACAGTGTCCTGCGGAGCTTTTCATTCCAGTAATTTTGTGCCAAAATTCCTTCCATGGATATGATAATTAGTTTTATTGTTCGGGATTAATAATTTGTAATTGTTTTAATTAAAGTAAAAAATAAATCCGTTAAAATATTTTGGCTTTTAGTTTAATTAACTTTTGAATTTTACTTTTGGCGGCTTGCCCGACAAAATAAAAACAAAATTAATTGAATTAGAAACAAGAATTTTTAACAAAAGGTTCACCAAAATCAAATATGAGGCTTCAGGATTGGCTATAAACGTTTTAATTGCTATGGGTGATGAATTGTACCCTATTAGTATTGAATCGTTTGTAGTCCTTTTTGTGTCCAAAAATAAGAAATGAAAGAGGTAATAAATATGGATTTTTTAGATTATTACAAAGACAAAGATTCGATGGTTACGATGATCACAAAATGGAAAATTTATCAAAGAGAGGGCTCGATTTTACTGGAAAATATGAAAACTGGTGAAGCACAATTTATTGATTTGGATGAGGAAACAATTGAACTAGAATCGAATGGAAGAATAGGGGTCAAAGTGATTGATTTGGATAGAAAAAGTATGAGAGAAGAATTTAACTAAAATGAAAGGAGAGGTAAAATAAATGTACGAGTTAAGAGATTATCAAAATGAAGCTGTAGAAATAATAGAGGCAATGGAAGCAGGAGAAAATAGATTAATTTGCTTGCCCTGCGGAACGGGTAAGACAGTAATATTTTCAACTGTTGCAAATAATTCAGATCAAAAAATCCTCATACTGGTTCCTAGTACAGAGCTTAGAAAACAAGCAATCGAGAAACTAATTAAGTTAGATCCAAATTGTGATGTTGGTTCAGTTCAGGCGGGATTAAATGAATTTGACCATAGGGTCATAGTAAGTACGAGGCAATCGCTTAGTCATAAGAAATCTACCAGATTAGAAAAAATGCTAGAAGATTCTGAATTTGAATATGTAATCATAGACGAATGTCATCAAGCAATAGATCAGGTCAAATTAATTCTAAGTAAGTTAAATGGAAATGTTAAAATTGCAGGGTTCAGTGCTACTCCATACTCGAAAAAATTAGAAGATATCTTTGAGAAGGTGCATTTTTCTAGAAGTATCTTAGAGATGATTGAATTAGAGTATCTTTGTCCTCCAAGGGCTTATCAGATAAAAACAGGAGTTAATTTGAATGGTGTAAGAGTTATTGCTGGTGAATTTAATCAAAAGGATCTTGAGGATACCATTGACACGCCAGAAAGGAATAAGCAAATTGTTGATGCTTGGAAGAAATATGCTTCAAATAGAAAACATACAGTTATTTTTACTGCAGGAATTGAGCATAGCAACAATATAATGGATGAATTTATTACCAATGGGATTGATTGCCGGACAATAAATAGTAAGACAGATAAAGATGATAGAGTTCAATTACTGGAGGATTTTGCAAATGGCGTATTTCCCATAATGACCAATTGCAATGTTTTAACGACTGGATTTGATCTTGAAGCATTATCATGTATCATTTTGGCATCTCCGACAAAATCAAAGGTAAAATATATCCAGATGATTGGCAGAGCCATGCGTGTATACCCTGGAAAAGAAGATTGTCTCATACTAGATATGAAGGATACCATTCTAAAGCATGATATTTTAGATATGAGTGATGTTTTTGGCGTGGATATTCAGAATGGTGAAACTCTGAAGGAAGCTCAAATCAGAACAGAAGAAGAGATTGCCCAAGCACAAGAGGAAAAGGAAGCTAGGGAACTGGCATATCTTCAAGAACAAGAATTAATTGCACAAGAGATAGAATTATTCAACTCGAATATTAGTAATGCATTGGAGGAAAATAGTTACTTTGATTGGTGGAAGGTAAACAAGAATTGCTATGCGCTCAGTCAGTCAACAGATTTTCATTATTTGATTGAGAGTGTGAATGGAGTATTTAATGTATTTCAAGTCAATTCTGAAAAAGATCATAATCAAATTGATCTAATTAATTCCAGTGATTCTGTTTTAGGTATGATTTCATTTGTTGAAGAACAGTGTGATCATATTACCAGCTTTATGAGAAAAGATGCATCATGGAAATTTGAAAGTGCTACTCCGGCACAATTACGAGCTATAAAGTGGGGAAATGTGAGTAATAAAATGGATTGTCATATTTATTTCTCAAGATGGAAAATAGGCAAGATAATGGAGAAGATGGCTGCATAGAGGGTATTGATGGTATGGATTGGTTGTTTCAGGCTTCCAGACCATTCAGACTTCATGAAGTAGTGTGAGACTAAAATGAAATGTTGTTGTATTATGAATTTTTGCTGGTTAATCTCGAAGATTAGTCATAATAATGAAGATCACATGTCAGAAAGAAAATCATGCTTCAGCTCTGGCTTAAAAATTATACTTTTGTATTTATCTATAAATAATGGTAATGTTTAAAGGACACACTAGAATTAAAGTAATACTTGAAAGGATGCTTCTAAATGCAGAAAAATATTACTCTTGCCGTTAGTATTCTCGGACTATCTTTAGTTTTAGCTGGGTGTGGAACACCAACTCAACCTAAAATTACCAAACCAAATGCAACTCCAAATACCAGTGTGAACCAAACGCTCAATGATAGCCAATATAGCGGAACTCAAAACCTCGATAAGTTGGAGGGTTTTGCTAAAGCCAATCCCAGCGATGCCATAGCTCAGATGAATGCTGGTATATCGGCTTATTCCAATAAAGATTATACAAAGGCAATCGATTATTACAATAACGCCATTAAAATCAACCCTAAATACGGGATAGCATATAATAATATAGGAAATGCTTACTTCCGAGGATTGAACAAACCGAAAGATGCATTGCCTTACTACGAAAAAGCAACCCAGGTTGAACCAGATTATAACTATGGATGGTTTAATCTAGCTCTTTGTCAACAAAAGTTAGGAGACACAGCAGGAGCCAAGTCCACTATTACCCAAGCACTAAAAGTGTTAAACACTAATGATCCAGTAGTAGTATCCTTAAAGAAGTTACTGGAACAACTTAAGTAATATTATGCGAGACTTTAGGCTGTAATTTTGCCAGATATAAATCGTCACGTGCTATAGACCATGCAAAATCCCCTTTCCTTAATTGGAGCGGGGATTTTGTGTTTTTATATAACAAGTATGTTTAATAATAAATACCTTTGACGTTGTTGCGTCAGCTTGATCATGAAGGTAGGGCGAAAAAGTAACAATTATGATTAGGCAAATAATTAAAGAAGCGGTAATAATAAGAAGCTCATCACGGGTTAGAAAGTGAAAACGAAAATCCTTGTCTGGCTTCCATGGCAATATTATCACTCCTTGCTATTGAATTACTATATTCTACGGAAACGCTATTCCTCCTGCCTGACCCTGGTAACAATATTTAACATATTCTTCATTTTCAAATGTGATTAATAAAAGCTAGAGGTATGCACCATAAGCATACCTCTATTTTGGTATCACTGGGGAGGAGCGATAAAGGGAAATGAAAGAATATGTTCATTACTGATAACCATTATCAATAAGACATCAAAACGAGAACCCTTGTTATAGTCTACGAATATATCGTCAATTTATGGGGTAAAAACAGGTAATAAAACCGCTCAAACCGTTGATTTACTGGGGTTATACCGATCATAGTACGATAATCAAAATAATTGAGATAACAACTAGAAGATTACAAAGTGGAAACGTTATAGCTCCCTTATAACGACCATAGCTTGATGGTTAACAATGTCCAGGAACTGACGGAAGGAAAGGCCAAAGTATAATTGTCGGTCAGTCAGTCTGTCCAACACCCCTTATCAATATATGATTACGAAACTGCCATAAAATATATTTGGATAGATTAATTGTCCATCTTACAAAAATCAAATCTAAACCTTTGGTTATATAGTAAGAACTAATTCTGTAAAGAGTTGGTGCTTATTTTTATAAAAGAAAAAGAAAGGAGTTACCATAATGATTAAATTTAGGGAAAATGTCAGTTGTTAATTTTAAAGTAGTGGTTTATTAATCAGAATATAATAAGATATCACAAAAAAACATAACTAGATAAATAATTAAAATG
>Ga0326727_10015507_pt1 | contig 16336 bp, 7 predicted proteins | sample MB2enrmetagenome_FD_207643 | JGI IMG/M metagenome (GOLD analysis project Ga0326727, IMG submission 207643) | Lab enriched peat soil microbial communities from McLean, Ithaca, NY, United States - MB29MY | ecosystem: Environmental > Terrestrial > Soil > Wetlands > Peat | place: USA: New York...
CCGAAGGTGCCCGCCTGGGCAAAGAAGTCACCACCAGTGCGGATGGAGAGGTCCCCTCCCCCCATGGTGGCAATACCCCTCGTGCTGGAGAGCGGATTGCCTATTGTCTTGTCTACATAACTTGCCACCCAGGTGGGACTGATTAATGGCTTGCCATTCGCACCAAGGATAATGTTTCCTTTGTTATCAAATTCATATGCTGAAATACCCGTGTCCCATGCCTTCGGGTTGATCCCGCCTACCACATCCCCTCCGACATCCAGGTTTATGCCGCCGCCGTTGCCGTACATCCAGTAATTCGTATAAGTTGAGGGCGTGGGATTCTCCATGTACCCTGTCGTGCGTATTGCTCCGGTATTTCCCAGGACCACGTCACCCTTCACCGTAAGATCGATTGCTCCGGCTGCGCTCTGGATGGCCCCGCCGTTCAGATTCTGGTTGCTTCCGGTCAGCAACAGGTCCCCTCCCACCTCGCCTTTGATATCGCCGTCAAAGGTTGCGAGGTTGTATCTCATGGTGGTGTTGACCATATATGAAGGTGGCGTACTTCCTGCCTGCATGATCGTGTCGCGGCCCGATGCGAAACCAAGCGGTGCACCCTCGGTATAGACAATATTCTGGCCGATGTTGAGGTCGCCTTTATCGGGCGAGGATATGACGGCCATGGTATCGGCGCTGGTGAGGTCCGCGCCTGCCGCCAGGGTGATGCCCCATGAATCCATGCGCGTGTTTGGGGTGAGAGAGTAGTAATATTTCGTGGGGTGGTCTACGAGATTCTTGTTGATATTCAGGTTTCCCCCTGCCATCAGGGTCAGCATGCCGGGCTCGCTATCGCTGCCGAAACGCCATGTGCTGAGATCCCAGGTGCTGCTCAGGATCATGTCACCCTGGCTCTGGATCTCGATGCCGGGCACGAATTGGAACGAATCTTGATCGGACCCGCTCAGATCCAGAGAGGAGAGAAGGGTATTCTTAACAGTGGCGGCATTGGCCATGAACTGATTGGTCTCCTTGTAGTACTGGCCGTTAATGCTGGTGTCTATTGCATTGATGTTACTATCCTGGTAGACCTTCACTGCCTCTGCCACCACCCGCGAGGCGCCTTCCACCGTGCCTGTGAGCTGCATGTTGACACCGGTGCCGCCGGGGTGGGATGCATCGATGCCGGTGCGCCCGGCACTGAGGTATACCTGGCCGCCGGTACCTGCAGCTGTTGTTACGTTGCCGTTATTATCCGTCACCTGCTGGGATCCCGCAACATCGATGAGCGAGCCGCTCTCCATGCGCAGCACGCCGCCCGTCGAGCCGAGCGTTACCTGCCCACCGGCCTTGCCGGTGCCTGCCCCCTGGGCTTCCGCATAGATATTCCCTGACAGGTCAAGGTCTTGGCCTGCGTTTATCTCCACACTGCCGCCCTCGTCGCCCTGGGCGCCGGAGGCTTCGATGGTCCCGGCTATGGTCACGGTACCCGCATCCGCGGTAAGCTCGACGGTATGGGCGCTCAGCGTATCACCCGCATTGATCGCCAAGTTGCCGGTGCGATCTCTGAAAGAAATCGATTCGCTGAAACCCTCCAGGCCTTTGGCCAGGGCGCCGAGATCCACCTCATTGCCTCCATTGATGCTGTTGGCATCAAGCGCAAACGTGCCTCCCCGGCCGCCGTTTCCGGACCAGCCCGTGAGCGTGGTGCCCAGGGCTGCATCACCATTCGGCGTGCTGATCGCAACACTGCCGGCATCCCCGTGGTAAACGCCCTGATCATCCTTGTATGCCGAGACATCGATGAGGGAACCGGCCTGGCCCGTAAATCCGCCTGCACCTGCTGCCAGTGCCACGGTTCCTCCTGGGGTGTAGGACTGTACGCCGTTGACTGCTGCCTGCATGATGCCCCGGGCCAGGATTTCCGATCCGGCCTCCAGTATAATGCCGTCACCGGCGCCTGAGCCCGTGGCAGTGAGCGTAACCGTGGCTGAAGGCGCCTCGATGATGCCTGCGTCGTCTATTGACCTGGCCGTGATCTCCAGCGCGCCGCCCGGTGTCAGTGCCCTGTTGTCCGCAAGCGTGTAATCCTTCTGCCCGCTGATGGTAAGCGGCCTGGTGCCGGCATCTATGCTGAACTGAGGGGCTTCATACGGGCCCTGGTCGGTCGTATCCGTGGGCGGATTCCTGTAGAATGAGGTCGTGATGCGTCCTGCAGTAATATTCATGACCGCATTCGCTGCCTGGTTGTTCGTGCTGTCCACGGTGAGCGATCCTTTGCCCATGGTGGTGAGGTCATTCGTGCACTGGATGTCGACAGAGCCGAAGCCGTTCATGATCATATCCCCGTGGCCTATGCTCATCTGGTCTGCAGAGACAGCCAGACTGGCGGTATCGGTATTGCTTGCGTCGTCGTTGGGATCGGGATTGTTGGGGTCTACGGTGCTGGTATTCTTCAGGGAGATTGTCTTTGAAACTATGTTCGCCGAGCCGGACTCGGCGGCTCCATGCTCGTGCACGATCCTCGGTGCATCGATGTCGAGCTCCGTGCCCGTTTCGAGGTCCACTGCCCCCTCGAAGACCACGTCCTGGGTGCCCTTGAGACTGAGGCTTGAGACACCCTGGAAGCCGGTCAGCGTGTCGGTCAGGTAAAGCCCGTTTGTCGTGTCACCCTGGTAGTTTTCAGGGGTGACGAATATCCTACCCGAGGTGATGTTGAGCGTGCCGCTATCCACCTTGCACGTGCCTTTGAGGTCGAGGCTGCCGGCCTGGATGTTTAGGGTATCTGTCGCATGCACGGAAGCGCCTTGATCGATTGTGATATTTCCATTCGGGGTGTTGAGGCTTGCAGTGCCTCCCGTACCGGTTGCCTCGATGCCGGAACCCGACTCGAGCGTGATGGAATCGGCTGCGTTCAGGGTCACGATACCGGCGGTGAGCACCGCGCCGTTCTGCAGGTCTACCGTCTTGGTCTTCGTCATGTCGCCAACGGTGATCTCCCCCAGCCCCGAGCCGTTGAGTCCTTCCGCCGAGATTATGCATTTGCCGTAATAATCGGAAGATGAAGATACCGGTGTGCTATAGGTGAAACCCTCAGGAAGCGCGACAGGCGAATTCACCACTTCGTTGTCCTCGGAAGCCAGGGTCAAAGATCCGCTCTTGTAGCCGGTTCCCGACGCCTGGGCCGCGATGGTGCCGTTGATGATGGCGGTGGGCCCGCTTATATTGATGCTGCCTGCATCGCCTGCAGCGAGCTCCATTACCTGGTAGCCGCCCTGGTTGACGGTGCCGTAGCCGCCCTGTTTGAGCACATCGGATGCAGGCCTGATGGTGTACGTATGCGCCAGAGGCGACATGACGGATGTGCCCTGAATCGTCTGGTATCCCTGTATCAGAGGATAGCCTTCCGTGGACGTGGTGTATGAGCCCGGCGTTGTGATGACCCCGAGGTCGGATATGACGTATGCCCCGGGCAGGAAGGCGTATTCTTCGTGGTCTGTCGGAGAAACAAGGGTGTATGTGCCTGCAGGAAGCCCGCCCCCGCCATCCAGCTTGACTGCATTTCCGGGCAGGGATAACCCGGGTACGATGATATACTGCCCGCTCTGCTGGAGCGGGTCGGTGGAGCCGAAGATACCCGGCTGGAACGTGTAGGCGAATATCGAGCCTCCCCCTGAAGTATCGATAGTTGCCCCCTGCTTGACAATGACCTCATTGTTCCCCGATATAGTTATAGACTTGTCCGGGTCCGTGGCTGCCGGAGCGAGGGTATTGGAAAAAATCTTGCCCGGCACGGTCCAGGAGGCAGCGGTAGCATTGAGCGTACCGTAGAGGACGTTGGCCTGGCCCTTGGTGGAAACGATACTCCCCGTGTCCAGGTATGTCCTGTTATCGGATTCGAGGGTGATGGAGCCCATGGGGGCGTAGATCGCACCGCCATGGTCGATGTTCAGTGCGTCTATGGTCAGGCTCCCGCCTGCCGAGAGAATAGGCCCTTCCGTGACCCCCTGGCCCGGCTTGGTGGTGACGGTGCCGTATGAGATGTTGCCTTTGTCGTCTGTGTACCCCAAGGCATTGATGGAGAAGGTGCTCTGGGTGGTGGGATATATCCGGTCCGCAGTGAGCGTCAGGTCCCCGGGGATCTGCAGGGAACCGTCGAGCACTAGGGGTTGCGTACTGTTGCCGGCAGGTGTGTTATAGACTTTGTCCGTAAGACTGATATCGTGCGTGGCCGTAAGGTTCACATCCTTGAACCCTTCCAGGTTGAGGCTGCCGTTCACGTCGATCCAGTCGCCCGAGAGGCTGAGCGACCCGGCCGGCGCCGCCGGGGTGGTTCCCTGGCCGGTGCCGGTATTATCGGAAGGATAGTAGCTGTTGATGAGCGTGATCATGGGCGCATTGAGAACTATATCCTGCGAGCCTTTGATGACCGGGGCGTCCAGGGTGAGAGCCCTTGCTATTGCGATATCCGTGCCGTCATCATCCTGGCTCCGGCCAAGGTCAAGGGAAAACTTGCTCGTAAGGGTGATGTCATCGAACCCGCTCTTGACATACCCTTTGATATCATCCGTGGTGACACTTAAATTTCCTATGGCAGGATCCACATAGTTGGTCTTGCTTATGATGAGGGTCCCCCCCTTCAGACCGTCGAGGTAGGAATTCGCCTTGAGAATTCCATTGTTATCAAGTTCACCGGAAGCGGACAGCGTCACGGTCCCGGGATTGGAAGCGATATTGATCGATGAGACGGTGCCGTCATTATTGGTGAGCGTGTAGGGGGTCGGCTGCGATCCCGACACATCGATTATTGCCGCTGAACCATTGGTTTTATCGGCATCGATATTAAGGTTGCCATTCAGCACAAGGTTTTTGGCTACAAGACTGACCTCCCCGGCATCTACCGGGGTCATGGTTGTCTCGAGTCCCGTGGCAGGCGCAGTCAGACTCGGCTTGTTGTATCCTGCCGCGCTGATGGTTGCTGTGGAATATATCTCCAGACCCAGTTCCGTTGGCTGTTGATTGTCTGTAGTGTGGCCTGTTGTCGGATCACTTGCCGTGACATTGATCTTGCCGGCAGGTGCGCTAACAGCGCCGGCGATCTCGACGCGGGGAGCCTGGATGGTAACAGCACCTGCGGGTGCTGTTTCCAGAGACGACCCTTGAGCGAGATGTATCGTTGCTGCGATGTCTTCAATGCCTGCATCCACATTTGACTGTATGGGAATAATCAGCGGATTACCGGCACTCGCCGTGATGGAAGATGTGCCGAGATACGCAGGGTCAATGGTGAAGAGCCCCTTCTGCTTCAGGTCCTCACTTGATGCCGCCTCCATGGCGCTGTAATTGTCGATACCGGCATTTCCACCTGCCGGGACCGGCGTGATCATCTTCACCAAAGACGGCATGAGTGTTACCGGGTCATCATCCAAGCCGATCTTCAGATCGTGCAGGCTGTAGAGCGCAATCTGGGTGAAGCCCGTGTCGTCCAGACGGTGCTCCCAGAGGTTGACCGTGCCGGGCGTATATTTGTCTTTATCGAGTGTATCGAGCGGGCTGTCCGTCACGGCAATTTCCGGGGCGTGAAGCTCGATGGTGCCTCCGTTGCTGCCTGCCAGGGAATAGCCCCTGATATCGCCGTCCAGGATAATGGCAGACCCCTGGATGTCGAGTGTTCCGGCATTCCCGCCTGTTATCACACCATTCTGCGATATGGCGTAGCCGCCGCTCACATCCACGCGTGCGTTACTGGTTATCAGGACGCCGGCGCCGTTTTCGGTCATATCCTGAAGGGTTATGGTCCCGCCTGTTGTATGTCCGGTCGGTTTCAGGCCGATGTCCGTAGTCCCGGCCTGGGAGTTGTCTATGCTGAGACCGCTCACATCGAGCGTGCCGTCGATGGTGATCTGCTGCTGCATATCGCGGTAGTCCGGGTTCGGTGTTGTGCCGTCCGCCTCATACTGGGGGCATGTCTTGCTTTCTTCAAGGTTGAAGGTTATGGAACCAGAGGGGATAGTCACCACGGCATCGTCTTCTATTGTGCGGGCAGTGATATTCAACGTTCCGCCGGGCTGCAGGGAAAGATCAGCCCCTTTGTCGATGGTAACGCTGGTATTGGAATATATGTCTATCTCCCCTAATGATGCATTGTTCAGGGTATCGGGGGAAATAAACGATACACCTTTCCTGTCAGCGGGATAGGGATTGAGCTTTGTATCTATTCCGAAATCCGTAGGGATGCGGCCAAAGTCCTGGCTGATCACGACATCTCCGAGGATACGGTCGGTATCGAGTGCTTTAACTGTACTTGAGTCATTGTTTGTTGGAACAAGACCGGCTTGGTTTCCCATGATAAGGGTACCGCTGTCCGGCTCCTGCTGGGATCCTGCCAGCACCTTGGTGTCCCCGCTGGCGTTCAGCGGGTCCGATGCAGACGTCTGGAAGATCCCGGCCTGGGCAGACCCTTTCATGGTTCCCTCGAATGCGATATGGGGCGCAACAAGGGTGAGGGTCCCGGCATCATCACCCTGGGAGAACCCGGGGGCATAGTCCTTGATCGAGTTTGAGCCGCCGTAGTAGATGCCGCTGAATGTCTCCGTGATGCCGAAGCGCGTGTACACCTCCTGGTCATTTCCGAGCACCATGTTATACGTTATCCATTCGGGGGCCGAGCTGATGTCATACACCGTGTTGCCCGAGACGAGCTTTGTGGTATCATAGGCACCGGCAGCATAATTGATGCCGCCCCCTGAAAAATCGACGGTTGAGCCCTGCTTGGCAATGATGTCGCCGTTTGTCACTTGGATATTGATCGCGCCCCCCTTGGTGCTCTGGTCCTGGGCCGACACAGGTATGGTTGCGATGCTGCCCGAGGTGTCGCCTATGGAAGTCCCGGTCTGGGCATTGAAGCTGACATTCTGGCCCAGGAGAATACCGTCCTTCTGGCCGTTGTCGTCCCTGAGCTGTACGCTGTTGAGCTGGGCCTGGATGAGATTTGCGCCTGCAGGCTTGTCCTCCCATACCCCTGAGGCGTCGATGGTGCTGCCGGCATCCAGCAGCACGCGGTCGGTTGCAAAGAGGTTGATTGTGCCGTGCGGGGATGAAATGACGCCCTGGTTCCAGATGTACTGCAAGGGAGAGCCATTTGTTGTGTTTTCGAAGCCGTCGATCGTTATGTATCCCTGAGGATGAAAGGAGCTGTCGCCAGTCTCCGGGGAGGTGGAGATGGGGCAGGTGGTTTCGCTTGATGGGCCTGTTTCCACCTCGTCCGTGGCGCGCAGCTCGATCGTGCCGTTATTCTTGAGGGCAACGATGTTCTTCACAATCCCGTCCTGGTTCACCACCCGGCCGTAGAGCCCTGCAAATCCGCCGTCTGCCTCGATGGTCCCGGTTTGGGAATTGGTGGTTAGGCCGCTTTTTTGCCCGGTGTCGTATGAATTGATTGTTAGCAGCCCATTAAGGCTGTTCTCTTGCAGGGCAATATCCTTTCCTGCAGCGAGAACGATATATCCCTCGGGTGCATTGATGGTGCCGTAATTCTCCACCTGGGATCCGACCAGGAATACCGAGCCGAGCGCGTCGGTATTGATCGTGCCCTGGTTCGAAACAACGCCTGTGGTATCGGTGTCTTCACCGGTGAAGTGCAGGGTGCCCGACCCAATGTCTACGGGCATGAGGGATGTGGCGATGAGCGAGTGTACATTGACCTTGGAGCCCGGGCCGAAGAGGATGCCGTTCTGGTTGATAAGGTATATCTGCCCGTCGGACGTGAGGTTGCCGTAGATCTGGGAAGGGTTGGAGTCGTTGATGTAGTTCAAGAGAGTCCAGTAGGTCTTTCCCTGCTGGTCGAAGACGACCGAGGCGTTGGAGCCGATGTCGAAGGACTGCCATTGTATCACGGCATTCTGATCCGTCTGGTGGATGGTGAGCGTGTTGTTGGCAGGAGCAGGGATTGCAGCATTCGTGACGGCACCTGCACTCGTGCTGAGCACAGGCAGTTGGGTGGAGCTTATCGGCTTCAAGGCAATATTCCCGTAGAACCCGGGGATGGTGGGCGCGGCCGCATAGGTGAAGGCAGGAAAGAAGACCTGGCATACGACCTGGATGGCCGTCACAATCCGTATCACCTTTCTCAAGCGCCTGTTCATTCTCATCATGGTTCATCCCCCCCTTAGAACTGCCCTTTGATAAAGAAATGCAGCATCTGGTCGTTCTTGTCGGTCTGGTCCGTCTTCCTCAGGGCAAAGGCATAGTCGGTTTCAAACTGGAGATATCTGGTCAGGCTCCCCCGCAGACCTAAGCCTGTCCCGTAGATGGCCGCTCTCCTGTCCTGCTGGGGCAGCGGATCGATGGTGGTGAGCAGGGCTGCATCAAAGAAGAGGTAAGGCGTCAGGTATGTGGTGCCCTGGTCCGGGCCTGAAAAAATATATGAAGTCGATTTCGAGGCTTTGGGTATCTGAAGCATTTTCATCAGATCCGTCGCGCGCAGCTCTATGGTGCCGTGGAGCGCGTTGTCGCCGGCCTCCTCGCTTTCCTTGTACCCCCGGACACTCATCATGCCGCCTGCCGTGTACTGCTCGTAACTGAGCAGCGGCTGGTCGCTCGACTGGCCGTCGACCTTGAGGAACAGGCTTAAGTCTTTCGGCAGCGTCAGGTCGCGTTCCACGCCGAGCTTTGTAATGAAGTAGTCGGCCCGTGCCTCGAAGCGGCTGTCTTCGAACTGTGCCTCTCGGGTGCTGAACCCCCGGAAGCAGGTGCTCATGCCGGCCTCGAACCGCGTTGCCCCTAATGAATCAGGCAGGTTCGCATGATACTGGATGTTAAACGGCAGATAGGTGATCGGAGTCTTGATGCCGCTTGTGGCGTCCTGCGTGCCCTGGGTCTCTCTCATGTGCTTGTAGTCGACGCCAAACGATATGCTGTGCGAGTAGAGCTTGTAGAAAGGGAGCGGCACTGCATACTGGAGCCCGTAGATGTCGCCTTTGCCGTTCACCTGGAAGCCTTCTCCGAATGCGGTCTGGCTGTCGGACAACACGGCGTATGCGGCCAGCACATGGTCTTCGTTCCAGGGCGCAGGGAGCACATAGGAGGCGGCAAAGGCCTTCACCTCGTCTGTTTCCTGGGGTGACATCTGGTACTGGAGGCTGATGCTGTGGCCGCTCTGCCAGAGATTGTCATAATGAATGACCCCGTTCAGCCTCAGGTCGCTCGTGTCGTGGGTCGAACGGTTGTTCAGCTCGATGCTGCCGTGCAGGGGGAAATAGTCCGTGACCCTCAGATCGACGTCCGTTGTCCCGAGCTCCTTTCCGGGCATGAGGATGGGCGCGATCTTGAGGTCGGAGGCGCTGTTCGCCTTGTTCATTTCCTCCTGCACCTCAGGCACGTAGAGGAGCTCGCCCCGCCTGAAGGCCGGGAGCATTTCCAGGATCTTTTCCTTAGTATAGTAGCGGTTCCCGGTAACCCTTACCTCACCGATCTTGCTCTCGATGACCTCCAATGTCACCACCCCCTCCTGCACCTCCTGCGGGGGGATATTAACGAGGACCGTAGGATACCCTTCGTTGTGGTAGATTTTTTCAAGGTATTTCCTCGCCTCCTCGACATCTTTCGAGGTCTTGTTCTGCCCGGTGTAGAATTTGAGGCCTTCGATGATCCTGTCATAGTCCAGCAGCGTGTTGCCCTTGACGATATAACCCTTGATCTCAAAGGCCGTCTCTTCCTCCTGGGCCGTATGCCCGTCCCGGAAGAAGACCAGAAGGGTGAATATCACCACCACAATGATCCACATGATCCCCGTGAACAGCCCTGAATCATCATCCTGTGTGTTATCTCCCTTATCAGCCGGGCCCCCGTTGACATAGCCATACCTTTGGCGCTGCTGACGCTTTATCCCCTTCATCAATTTTCCCGCTTCCCTTCTTCTGTCTGTTCCCGGCCCTTGTGTTTTTTGTTATGCTCACTTCCCGGACGTGCAGCCCTTCTGTCCCTGCGGCAGTGTCAAGGGGGCTGCCTCGGCTCTGTTCCCGCCTGCCACGCCGTGTGTGATGCAGTGTATCTCATCAGCGAGTCTTGCTGCGTCGTTGAACCCGCTGAGCTTTTTCAGTACCGTCCCGTCAGGGCTTAGGAGCACCGTGAAGGGGAACCCGTCCTGCTGGTACATTGTCTTGTAATCTTTGTTCAGGTCCGAATCGATCTTCACCCACACGAATCTTTCCGCCATGGCCCTGATCCTCGGGTCTGCAAGGGTCTCATCAAAGTATTTCTTGCTCCACTGGCACCACGATGCATAGAGCACGAGCAGGACAGGCTTGTGTTCTTCTTTCCCCTGTGAAAGGCCTGCCTTGTAGTCATCACTCCAGGTGATCTTCATGGCTTCCAGGGCCGCTTTGGGTATTGAGGAAACAGCCTCGACATCAAGGATGATGTTCTTCCCTGCCAGGGGCTTGTTCAGATCGACCGTAAATGTCTTGTTGTCGCTTGAGATGATGGTACCCTTTTTCCCTTCTGCCTCGAAGTCGGCGCCGATCAGTGGGGTGAGTTTGATATAAATCATGTCGCCTTTCACGCTGACGACAGTCTTCCCTAAGGGGCTTTTCTTTGTAAAGCCGTCCTTTGGCAGGTTCTCGAGCACCGCCTCCTGCTCGGTCACCTTCTTCACCTTTGCCGGGAAGTACGGGTTGGCATCTACCCGCTCGCCTACAACCGGGAGCTTGTTGAACCGGAGCACATATTCACCCGGCTTCATGGTGAAGGTCTTCTTCACGGTCTTTATGCAGTCGAACTGTTTGATCAGATTCTTATCAATGGTCCCGTAAGCATTCTGCGCCGGTACCGTGACGGTCCGTTTTTCGCCTGCATGCATCCCGGGGAGTACATCCTTGAGTCCGGGCACCGGGCCGTCTTCGCCGGCGATCATATCGGCGGGAATCTGGCAGTCGGGCTCTTCGTATCCCTTTGCCCTGCTCGTACCGGCCCCGGATGCTATAAGCGGTTCCGTGGTGTAGATCAGTTCTCCGCTCTCGGTCTTTGCCGTGATGTTAATGGTGACCAGGTCGCCCCTTTGTATCTCAATGTTCGCAGGCGGGGCCGCATCCGCTGCATGCAGGCCTGCATGTATCCAAGCGGTCATAGGCAGCAGAATACTGATCATGGTTGCGGTTATTATGATGGGGAAAAGGCGTCCTTTCTTCATGGTTGCTTGTCCTTCTGGGTTTTTTCGCCGGTGCCTGCGCTCCGGGGCAGTATGGACTCGACTCGCACATCGCACATGAGCTCTTCACCGCCGAAGGGATGCCCGTAGTCGATGGTAAACGTGGTTTCCGTCACTTTGATGATCCGGCCCACCTGGGATGCGCTCCGCACAAGGTGGCCCACCTGTGCATCGGTTACGATGTCGTAGTGGTCGGGGTAATCCTTGATCACCCCCTTGCCGAACGGCTGGTCAACGATACGGCCGTCTTGAACCTCGATATGGATGATTGCCTCCTTATCGGTGATACTCTTCACGGTACCCACAAAACCCTCAAAGGAAAACGCCTGCTCACCTATGGCAGGGGTATGGCCGAGCTTGTCTTTCAGGGGCTTCAGTGCCACCTTCTGGTCCTTTTCCTTGCGCGCCACGCGGCCGAGGGTTGTATAGCGGTCATCATCATTCAGGTCGGAGGGGACATCGGCCTTGAGCACGATGGTGTTGTTTTCCCCCACCTTCATGCCCACAATGGCCTTGGCCAGTTGAGCCGCCACTTCCAGTTCGAATATCTTGAGCTTGCCCAACCTCGGGTAGTTGTCCGGACCGCCGGCCACAAGGTCTTCAGAGCCGTATTTCTTGAAGGGGAGGAATATGCCTGCATGTGCGGCATCGTCTCTTGCGATCTCCTCACGGGTGGTGAGCACCACCTCGCCGCTCATCAGGCGGCAGGTATAGCTCACCATGGCAGTGTCTCCCTGCTTCACCCGGAGAGGGCCGAAAACGGAACAACCGCTGAGTGTTGATACAATGATTATGGTTATCAGTGCGTTAATGACCTGTTTCCGGTTGTTCCTCATGTATCTTTTTCCCCTTTCTCATGATGTATATTTTTTACACTTTGGGGAAAGGCTCATGAAGAGCCCTTCCCCATTGTGTGAAACCCTGTTCTTTAAACAACAACTACTTACTGCGGACAGGTATTTCCAACGTTGGTCGGGTATGTGAAATCAGTTGACTTCGCCACACTCATCTGACAGTTGGTTGCCCAATAGCCGACCTCGGTGGCAGGCAGGTTGGCCGGATTGGATACGAAGGTGACCATGTTGTTGAGCAGACCGGTCAATACCGGGCCCAGGTTATTCGGCCAGTAGAGCTCCTCGTTTGACCAGTAGTCATACTGTCCCTCTACGATATGGTTATGATCGCCGGTGACACCCTGAAAGGTCAGCCGTGTGGTGTTGGCAACCACCTGGTCGGAATCGGCATAGCCGACAGCGTTGGACTGTGTAGCGACACAGGACATCTCCGTGCTGGTACCGTCATTGAAGTATGTCACAGGGGATATTCCCGCAAGGTAGGCAAAGTCTGTGGTCAGGACCTGGGTTTGCACCAGTGTGTAATCGCCCCTCATGATAGCGGCATCAAGTGTGGCAACCGTGCCCGAGCCTGCATGCCTCATGCACACGACGATCGGGGTCGATGCCATGCCGGCCTGGGAGGAAGTTGTGGGGTACAGCTGGTCCCAGTCGGTAACCTGTCCGGAGAAGATCTGGGTGACCATGAGCCTGGTCAAGTTGGTGACACTGGCCAAGTCTGCATTCATGCTGTTCTTCCAGAAGGAAAAGGGCACGACCAGGGGTGATGCATTGGTATACTGATTCGCGGCTCCGCCCACGCCTGTCCAGATGTTTATGTCTGTAGCGGGGTTATTGCCGTATTGGACGGTCCTGGAAGTATAGGCTCCGCCTGCAGGGCCGTTCAAAGCACCATTGCTTGTCTGGGCGAACGTCTGAACCTGCACGTCTGACGCTGCAACGTTGACGGTTACGCACTTGGTTCCGCCTATGGTGTGTGCGACCCAGTTGGGAGCATTTGTCTCATCCGCCATGGTTCTTTGATTGATTGCGCAGGGGGCGGAGACACCGAAGAGATCCAGACCCTGAACTGCCTCGATGCCGTCATAGGATGCCTTCGAAGAGTAGCGCAGGACAAGCGTGTCACCAGCGGCGTCGAAGCCCTTGCCCGGGCCTTTTGCTGAGCCTACGATGTTGGCGGCGCCGTTGCAAATCGCGATGCCGTTCTTGTTGTCCGCAGTATAGGCCTTGTAGATATCGCCTGCTGCGCAGCCTACGAAGCCGAGGAATCCGACATCGGATGCGGTCCAGTAATTGTACTCTGCCGAGGCGCCGTACATATTGATATCGTATTCTGCTGCATGGACCATGGCGCCGATGGCCAGCATGGACATGCCGAGGATCGCTGATTTTATATATTTCTTAAACATGGGGTATTCTCCTTTTTTATAGTTTATTCATTCTTTACCATGATGCGGTTAGGCGGCTGTCTCTGCACCCTTCCTTTTCAGACCGACAAGGCCAAGCAGCCCTGACCCGAAGAGGAGTATGCTCGCCGGGATTGGGGTGGCGGCGGGGGGGGCGGTCTCGGCGACTATGCTGCCGTTGCTGTTGATTTGAAGGATGCTGTAGTAGGGGGTGTTAGCCGCGGCGGACGCTTTACCAACGTTGAAGTGGTAGAGGTACATGGCCACTGAACCGCCCGCCGTATCGAGGGCGGCAAGGTTGGACTCGCCGGTAGAGGAGGCGGCCTGATTTAAGCCTGCATAGTAGCCGGGGGTAGTCCCATTAGAATCCATCGCTGTGGAATATGAATGAGTGTTGGATGGACTGCCATACTCGATCGAAGAGGTGCCCAGCGAACTGTAGTAGCCGGTGACATTGGTAAAGGCACCACTAAAGTTCGTAATGTTTTTGCTATTCATTGCCGGGGCTGTAGTCTGCGTGGTTGCAAAGTACTCCTGGTAGGTTCCCGTACCGCTGAAGGCAAAGAGCCCGATCTGCAGCTGCGAATAGCTCGTTGCCTGGAGTCCGGCGAGATTGATGCTGCCCGCAGCGGCAAGGGTCAGGGGGGATGCGAGCGTGTCAATGTTCACATTGGTGATACTGCCGAGATCAATGGCTTCATCAGCCGTTTTACCATTGTACACGACCGCTATGAGATCGTTGGTGGTGAAATAGGCAAATGCCTGTGAAGAAAGTGCCGTCATGAGCACTATGGTTAACACGGTTATGAATCTGGGTTTCATGTTTTATCCTCCACGAATTTTTTTGTGATGCCGGGTGCTTCTTTTCTTTCGTAAGCAATCGTTAAGGGATTTTTTTCTTCAAGAATTGCTTGCCTCTCCTTCTCCTCATCACCCCCTTTCTTCCGGCCTCTATCCGTGCGCACCATGCGCGCGGGCAGCGTTACGCCGTTCGTTTAAGAGGGCTTTCTGTTCCTTACAGAACGTTTTTCAGGAATGAAGGCGAGCGGTAAATTTCAGCACCGAACAATTCGCAGTGTAAAGTTTCATTCCCCCTAGTTCCTACCTCATGCACATGCTAAGAATCGATCAATGTAAGTCAGCAAAGTACCCTGTATGTATTTCATGATGAGACGCCTTGTACCACCGGTATGTGAACGGAGTATGAATGAACAATGAATTTTCCGTTAATATCGAGAAAGATATGGACGCATTTATCTTATTGATATCATGTGTTATTTTGGGTTCAATCCGCACGCACTCATGCTTTCCATGAGGATTGTGAGATTTGAAATCCGGGTTTACCATAATCCTAGGTACGCCTTGAAAGGGGCACATTGACCGTAACAACGCCGCCGCCCCTCTCCACCTCGAAGGAGAGGGATGAAGCACCCTTCATGTTCCTGGTTGCCAGAGCAGCATCGCCCTGGGAATTCACCGGAACCCCGTTGATGGACCTGATGATGTCCCCCGGTCTCATACCGAACCGGTAAAGCCTGGAGCCCACACCCGCACCACTCACCCTGTAACCCTGGGATCGCGCCTGTTCCTGGGCCTGGGCGATGGCAGGGGCAATGGCGGACATACCCCGGTAAGGCTGTGCCGAGGCATTAACCCCCTGATGGGTCTTCGGAGCACCCGCAGATGCAACCCGGGCACCTCCCTGATCGGTATCCCGGTAATCCATGACGAGCATCTGGTTTATGCCACCCGCGCTCACGATGATCTGATTACGGAATATGGCCTGTATGACGCCGCCTTTCAGCACGTCGCCGATCTTGTAGATGTGCTGCTCTTTGTTCTCCTCGATGATGGCACGCGCCAGATCATTCGGACCGGCTATGGTGCCTTTAAGGATCAGCCCCAGTGACGAAAACGTGCCCACGGACATGGTCTGGTCCATGGAAGCAGGGCCTGTCCTGGCAACCTTGAACAGGTCCCTCAACATGATGACTTCATAGGCCGATTTTATCCTGCCCGGCTTGTTATGCATGACCTTTGTGATGTTGAGTGCCTTCTGAGGAACAGGCGGTTTATAGAGTATGTGGCCAGCTATCGATGTCGCAAGACCGGCTGCAACCCATGCAAACATGCCGATAAAGATCACTCCGCCTATCCATTTATAGGGTATCTGGTTATAGTGTATCTTCATCCGTGACCCGCTGTCGACTAACCCGATAACTTCTTTATATTTATATATGACTTGGAAGTTCAGTCTGGAATAGTCGTACCACGGAATTATCAATAACCTATGAACAAACTGTTAATTTTCGGTTAATCTGTGGATCTCTCAAAACCTCAGTGTACTATAAAAAGGGAATAGACGAGTAACAAAAACGAGCAGGGCTTCACAGCTCATGAATGAAGTCGGTATCAGTCGGGCAGAACTTCAGATTGCCGGTGATTGGGCGAGGATTGAAGCACCGAGGCATATGCTAAGGCCAGTGTTGCAAAGAAGCGGGAGATCCTGGAAAAAAAGGTGATAAAATTTACAGGTGAGTCACGGGCGAGAGAAATAGAAATCAACTCCAAATAATTAAAGATGAAAATGGTGGAGGCGAGGGGAATTGGTAGATCGAACCAAGACAGGAGAGGTTCATGTCATACCGTGCGCTAAGGATTTCAAGCCCCATATGAAAACCATGCAGAGCAACCATTTCAGTCCCTACTTCTTCACATGTTCGGAGTCCAGGGTGGAAGGAAAGCGTTATACTGAGAAGGTTTATAGACGGGTATGGAAAGAGGCCTGTGACAAAACTGGGGAAAATATAGATGTGTACCGTGGCACCAAAACCACCAGGGCCTCACAACTAATGAACGAGGTTGGGCTATCTGCGGCGGGGGGAATCGAA
>Ga0326727_10015508_pt1 | contig 16335 bp, 9 predicted proteins | sample MB2enrmetagenome_FD_207643 | JGI IMG/M metagenome (GOLD analysis project Ga0326727, IMG submission 207643) | Lab enriched peat soil microbial communities from McLean, Ithaca, NY, United States - MB29MY | ecosystem: Environmental > Terrestrial > Soil > Wetlands > Peat | place: USA: New York...
CTGCTGACTTCTGCCGCCCGGTCAGGTTCGATCGCTCGACCCTCAGTCTCGATTCCGAGACCAACGGCAGATCTCCCGAGGTAAGTTCGACCGCCTTCCGCACGCCACCGCCGAATTTACAACCAGTGCCCTTGATGGATAGGGGCTTCGCGGTCATTTGCCCGCTCGCCCGGCACCGTATGCCTCAAATCCGGTTCTTGTACATCGGCTCGTACGTTTGCTCCACGCTTCTTTCGGACCCCACCTTACGGCGACGCCCTTGCGCTTCGCTATCACTTCACCTCCATCAGGTTGTGAAGAGGACTTTCACCTCCAAGCTGTCGAACATGCTCGGCACACAAAGCAAAGGGCCGGCTCTGGCGAGCCGGCCCGGGCAAAATTCTCTCTGGGGATAAAATCAGTAAAACGCTCCCGTGTAGTTGGTCGGGGGAGGAGAGGCAAGGACATTCGAGAAGTTGTTGCCTCCGGTGGAATCGTAACCCGCCTGCCCCTTAAAGTTTCCAAGCCAGCAAGGCCCCGCATTCAAATTTGGAGTAATGGTGGCAGGCGTCCCGGCCGTATACGTGTAGGGGGCCAGGGACTGAACGTACACATAGTAGGTGCCATTGTACAGCCGCAGATGGTAATTCCCCGAGGGGTCGGTGAGTGATTCGGTGACGACGTTGCCGGTGGCGGTATCAATCGCCTGGACGACAGCCGCATAAAGGCCGTTGCCACCCAGAGTGACCGTCCCCTTAATCCCGCCTCCGTCAGCGGTGCCGGGGCCCGGATACAAATGGCCGACGCCCGCCAAATCATCGGTCCACAAAGTCGAGTGAACCCCAATGGAGCTGGTATCCCCGTAAGGGTACATGACCGCGTGGGCGATATTGCTATGGTCGAGGCCCATGAGATGTCCAATCTCGTGTGTGGCCACGGATTGCAGGTCAAACTCGGTACTGCTGGGCGAGGAAGTCGCAAAGTTGTCGCCGGGGTTGAACATAATATCGACGTCAATGATGCAGTTGGCGATGGGACAGGGCGTGGTGTAGGAGGGACAATTACTCCCCGGCACATCCCCATTCGGGGTAGTCGTGATCAGGGCGAAGGCGATGACACCGGTCGAGAAATCGTTGGCGGCATTGGGATCCGCAAAGCCGATCACGTTCTTGCAGTCCAAGGTCGGCTCCTGCGGAAGAGCGGCGCTCGCCGTTCCGAACGCGAATTGAATGTTGGTCACGGCCTGGTCACTGGGATTGGTGGCGTTCTGCCAGGCGTTGAAGGCGTTGCCGAGGGTGGTGGTGGCGGTTACGGCCCCATTCTCGAAAACATTCGATGGCAACGCCGATTCGGTGAAATTCTCGTTCCAGGTAATCGTCGGACCTATACCCGGCCACATGGTCATGGCGTAATTCCCGGCGGAGACCTCGTAAACTTGGAAATTAGTGGCGAGCAAACCCACGGCGGAAAACACTCCGAGGATCGCCGCCCCCACGAGCAATAGTCTCTTGCGATTCATTTCGATCCGCCTCGCTCTCACGGTTCTCACCTCACGTTTAGGATAACATTCCTGCCGCGCAGGCTTCCCTCGGATTCCTGGTTGGTCGCGGAAATTTCCGCATGCACGCCGCGCACATTCAACTCGTCCCAGTGAATCGTCCAGACTCCCGCGTTCAGCACGGCCTCGCCTTCCACCTGCGTTCCCACCGGGATCACCACATTTCTATTGGGGAAGAGTTGCGCCGTGGTTTTCCCATAAACATGCATGCGGCCGGCGCCACGTGATTCCGTGGAGGCGATCGACACCGGCATGGAAATCCCATGGGGAATCTGCATGGGGGCGCTCGCCAGGGTGGTCACATACTTGTGAAATCCCCCCAGGGGAACCGTTCCCACCGGATTTCCCCCGCCGCCCAGGATGCTTTGCAGTTGGGTCTGGTTCAGGGGCAGGATCACCCGTGCCTCGCGCGTTGTGGCATCCTGGTAGATAGGGTATGCGCCTTGCGACATCCCCACCACGCGGTAATTGGAGCCGTCGGCAGGTTCAAGAAAGAGAATGTACTCTCCTTGCGGCCGAAAGGTGACGTCTCCCATAATGCTCTGTGTCAAGTGGCCGACGGTGCCCCCCAGTTGCCGAATCTGGATGTTGGAGGAGGCATTTCCCTTAAGCGTTTGGGAAACCTCAAAAGTAGTAATGGTCACAATTTGGGTATGGGTGGCGTTCCATTCGCTCACCTGGCTCACCGCGTGCGCCTGCACAATGTCGCTGGCCGCCTCGGTAAGCTGTTGCATGGACATGGAGACCATAGTGGTGGCCCGAGCGGGGGAAACCAAACTCATGACACCCACCAAAACTGCCGCGAAAACCAGAACTCTCATCTTCATTGCTCACGCCCTCTAAGGAACAATTTGAATTGCACCAATATAGACTTGTGTTTCACCATCGCCGAGCGTCACGACAATATCTCTATTCCCGGTGGCAGCCGATGGGGACACCGTGATTTGGAAGGTTATATTCGTAAGGCTGCCATTGAGAGTATTGGGTGATATGTTGCTCACCGTCACATCCGGTGAGCTGGGCCCGGTCACGCGCACGGTTAGACCGGAGGCCAACTGGGAACCTGTGCCGTTGGTCAAGCCCTGCCCCAGCAACCATACGGTGCAGGTTGCAGGGGTGGTGGTACTGGCGCAGGAGGCCGTCTGGGCGCCTGATGCGGAGACTTGAATTCCCGTCACCGACGCATTACAACTGACGCCAACAATGCAAGTGCCCACATCCGCCAGGGCCAGGGTGGTGGTCATCGTGGAAAGACTCAGGTTGACGCCCGTGACGTTGCTCCCCGAAACCGTAATCCCGTTGGGGGCAGTGGTTGACTTCGCCACCGAGATGCTCAGCGGCTGGGTCGCCGTATGCTGCGCGGCGCTGGCGTCGGTCGCCTCGACCGTGAAGCTCGAAGCCGCCACGGGGAGGCCCGAACCTCCAATCGCGATGGGCGTGCCCGTAATGAATCCCGTATCCAGGTTGAGCATCAGTCCCAAGGGCAAAGAACCCGAGATAACGGTCCAAGTGTAAGGCCCTTGGCCTCCGATGGCCGAGAGCCCCTGGTTGTAAGATAGGCCCACGGTCCCGGCGGGCAGCGTCGTGGTGGTGATCGCCACCGGCTGTGCACCCGACGCATAGATCTCCACGGTGATAGAAGCCGTCTTGGTTATGTCCGCGTTGCTGGTGGCGGTAACGGTGAACGAAGACGGGCTGGGCACCGTGCTGGGCGCGTTATAGGTGACCGACAAGCCCGAACCGGTAATGAACCCCCAAGTCGGGTTGCCATTCGTAATGCCATTTACGGTCCAGGTGACGCCGGTATTGGTGGTGCCCGAAACCGAGGCCGTAAGAGTCTGGGTTGAGCCCGCCGTTACGTTCACCGAGCTGGTGGAGGGGGTGGTAATGGAAATCGTTACCGAGGTGTCAGCGGTGGTTGGCCCTAACAGCGAGACCGAGGGCCAGGACGAGCCATGGTTGTTGGTGATCAGGAAGTGAGTGGCGTCGATGGCGATGCCCTGAACCTGTGTCTGACCATTCTTGGCTTGCGAAATGAACCCTGTAGCCGCCGCAATCGTAGGACCATTGCCGTTTTCCGCAATGGAACCCACTTGACCTGCCTCTGAGTAGCCAGTGGAGATGGTGTCCGAAGTGTTAGTTCCCGCGAGGGTGTCTTCCGTACCACCGGAAAACGTGATGATGTCATTTTCGGTCTCGCCGTTTTGGCTGAGAACCTCCGTCGTGCCACCAGAGAACGTTTCGCCGTTCACCGTTGCAGCGGAGAAGCCGGTACTCGGGACCGTCTGCGCGAAGGTCTGCCCAGTTTCGACACTCAAATCGGTGCCGACCATAAAGGCATGGGTGGGGCTGACGAAGTAGGTAACGGGAGCACCGCTTCCACAACCGCTGACCGTTTCACGGCCATTCGTGGCAACCGAATAAGTGCAATTCGCGGTGCCATTGCTTTCGTACACCCCCTCATTGAACTCATAGTCAGTGACCGTTACGGAGCCGGATCCCGTCGTGGCGCTATATCCAAATTCTGCCTTGCCTCCCGAAGTGCCACTCAGCCCCGTCATATAAAAGGCATAGCTGCCGTTGGAAGCCGCCAGCGTCCCGCTCTGCTGAGCGATCTGGCCTGCCATCACGATGGTGTTGGCGGCGTTATTTTCGGTGGTAAGCACCACCCCGGCGGTGGCCGTGGAATTTATGTATAAGGCGCGGGCATTCGCCGAGGACCCTGAACCTGTCGCCTCGGTAACCCGCCCATTCGCGTCAGGGCTGGTATACGTCCCCTGATTGCCCGTGGAAATGCCCGTGGAGAGCCCGGCGCCGGTATTCGAGCTCAGAACTCCCCCGTCGTTGCAGTCCTTTTGCGAATTACTGATGTTGCCGCCACTCTCCGTTTGCGTACTCGCACAAGCCATGCGGGTCCCGGCGGTGGAATCCCAGCCCGAGAACAGACGCGTGTAGTTGCCACTAAGCCCCGTGAAGTTGCTCGTGCTCGGCGTGGTGGAGGTGGTTTGTTGCAAAATCTGGCCAGAGGCAATGAACATGGCGGGAGGAGTGGCCGTGCTCTGTGGGTCGAATTCGATGATCGAGCCCGCCGTCGCGGTGGAACCGGAAATTGACCCCACCACAATGCGTGTGGTGAAGGTGGTCCCGGAGGTCGTGACAATCGTAGCGCAACCGCGGTTGTCCGCGCCCAGGGTGTAGGAACTGGAGGCGGCGTTAACCGTAGTATTGGTTTCAGCGGTAGCCCCGGCAGAGTTGATGTCAACTTCTCCGCCGGTGATCTGCCCGGCGCCGTTAAGGGTGATCGAGCCCACCGCGGCTTGGAAGCCGGTGCCCGTGAATCCCTTCAACTCGAAGGCGTATTGGCCGCTGAGGACCGACTCATTCCCCGTCTCGCAAACCGCCGCCCCCGCGGGATTGATATTGATGCTGACCTGCTGCGTTTTAATCACTGGCGTGGGGTTGGTCGAGTCCATCAACTGCACGGTGAAGGTGTACGATCCCTCGCAAGTGGCCGCCGGGGTGCCCGTAATACTCACTTGCGCTCCGACCCCGCTACTCAGCGACAAGCAGGGCGGGAGGTTGGGGAGGATGTTCCACTGGTAAGTCGGCGTCCCACCGCTGGCGTTCAGCGTCGCGGTGTAGGGTTGACCGACGGTCCCGTCGTACAGACCGGTGGTGGTTAAGGTCAAGGGTTGAGGCGAATTGACCGTCAGGCTGAAGTTTTGCGTCGCCACCAGCGGCGTCCCCGCTGAATCGGTTACCGTCACGGTAATGGGGAACGTTCCTGTGGCGGTGGGTGTGCCGGCAAGGACGGCGGTGGTCGATGAGGGGGTAAACGTTATACCCGTCGGCAACAACCCTGTCTCCTGCCATTGGTAAGGCGTGGTGCCATTGCTCGCTGTGAACGTCACGGTGGGATAAACCGAATTCGTGGTGCCGGTGGGTATCGTCGTGGGCGCGAAGCTCAAAATGGTGATGGTGTATCCCTGGGTCGCCATCTTATTCGGGGTGCTTTGATCCGTCACCTGCACGGCGAAGTTAAACTGTCCGCCCGCGGTAGGTGTGCCCGAAAGGAGGCCCGACGAGGATAGATTCAACCCGGGGGGCAGCGAGCCGGAGTTGACGGTCCAGGTCAAAGTCCCTGTACCGCCGGTCACGGCGAGCTGCGTGGAGGTATAAGGTGTCCCCACGCCGCCGTTGGGGACGGTGGTGGTGGTGATGTTATACGCCAAATTGATCGTAATGCTGAGCGGCTTACTCGCCGACAGGCCGGAAGTGCCATCCGTCACGACGGCGGTGAAATTGTACGTGCCCAGGCATGTGCCCACGGACGTGGGGGTTCCCGAAATCAATCCCGACGAGGCGTTAAGAGACAGACACGTCGGCAGGCTGCCATTGGTGATACTCCACGTCAAGGTCCCAACACCGCCCAACGCCGTGAGCGTCTGGCTGTAGAGCGTACCCACGGTGCCGCTGGGCAATGCCCCGTTGGTAACGCCCAAAACCGGGATTGTAAATCCCGTGGTGGCAGTCTGGGCCGGTATGCTGGTATCGGTAACCGTCACGTTGAAGTTAAACGATCCGGGCGTGGAGGGTGTACCGGTAATGGCTCCCGTCGAGGCATTGAGGCCCAGGCTGGTGGGCAGCGGGCCGGAGCCGGTGGCCAGGGCATAAGTGTAAGGCGAGGTGCCGGTGGTCGGCGTGGGCAGCGAGACGCCAGTGTAAGGCGTCCCCACTGCCGCAGGGGCCAGCGTGGCCGTGGGGAAGGTCAACGCTGTGTAAATGGTAACGTTCTCCGTTTGCTGCTGGGTCTGTTGCGGGGTACTGGAATCCCCCACCGACAAGGTGAAGTTCCACGTGCCCGTGCAGGCATTCGTGGCCGCGGCGCTGGGACTTATAACGCCATTAGATCCCGTCGAGGTCTGCGTCCCGTTGGCCAGCATCAAGCAGCCCGGCACATTGGTGCCGTTGGACTGGAGGCCCCAGAAGTATGGCGGCTTGCCGCCCGCCAGGCTCACCGTGGCGCCGTAAGCTGTCCCCGCGACACCATTGGGAAGCGGCGACGAGGTGATGGTCAATCCCGTATAGACGTTGATAGTCGGGTTCTGAGTTTGAATCTGTGGCGGTACGCTCGAATCCGTCACCTTCACCACGATCGGGTACGATCCCGCCGTGCTCGCGCCAAGGGTACCGCCCAGCGCGCCGGTTGAGGGGTTCAGGGTTAACCCGGTGGGCAGCGTACCCGTTTCGCTCCAAGTGTAAGGCGGGGTCCCGCCATTCGCGCTAAACGTGGTGGTGTAAGCCGTGCTCACCACCCCGTTGGGCACCGTCGGCGCGGGGAAGGTCAACGCGGTGTAAATGGTCACGCTCTCTGTTTGCATCGCGGTCTGTGCCGGAACGCTGGAATCCACGACTTTCAAGGTGAAGCTGTACGGGCCGCCCACGCAACTGGAGACGCTCCCCGTAATGGAATTTGTAGTTGCGCTTGTCGCCGTCGTGGTGGTCAGAGTCAAGCAGGTCGGCGGCGTGCCGGTGAGGCTCCAGGTGTAAGGCGCCGTGCCGCCCGCCAGCGACACTCCCTGGCTGTAAGTTGTCCCCGCGACGCCGTTGGGAAGCGCCGCTGAGGTGATGGTCAATGCGGTATAAATCGTGAGGGTGACGTTCTGGGTCTGGACCTGCGCCGGAACGCTGGAATCCGTCACCTTCACGACGATCGGGTACGATCCCGCCGTGCCCGCCGCCGGGGTGCCGCTCAGTACGCCCGCTGTGGACAATGTCAAGCCTGTGGGCAGCGCACCGGTTTCGGTCCAGGTGTAAGACGTGGTCCCGCCACTTGCGCTGAACGTGGTGGTGTAAGCTGTGCCCACGACTCCGCCGGGCACCGTCGGCGCTGCGAAGCTCAACGCCGTATAAATGATCACGGACTCCGTTTGTGTCTTGACTTGCTGCGGGACGCTGGAATCGGTCACCTGCAAGGTGAAGTTGTACGTGCCCTGGCACGTAGCCGTGGATCCGCTGGTCCCCGTAATCGAATTACTGGTTGCGCTCGTCGCGGTCGTAGTGGTCAGAGTCAAGCAGGCCGGGAGCGCGCCGCTGCTGATGCTCCAGGTGTAAGGCGCCAAACCGCCCGCCAGCGTCACCGTCTGATTGTAGGCCGTGCCCGCCACCCCGTTGGGAAGCGCCGCCGAGGTGATGGCCAATCCCGGATAAATCGTGATGCTCGCGTTCTGGGTCTGGATTTGCGGCGGCACGCTGGAATCCGTCACCTTCATGGTGAAGCTGAAGGGGCCGCCCACGCACGCGGTCACGGGGGTGCCGGTAAGGGAATTAGATCCGGTGGTGGTCGACGTGCTGGCGAATGCCAGGCAGGTCGGCAAAGCGCCGCTGCTGATGCTCCAGTTGTAAGGCGCCGTCCCACCGCTCACGCTTAGCGGGCTACTGTAAGCCGTGCCCACCGCTCCGCCGGGTAGAGTGACCGAGGGGAAGCTCAACGCCGTGTAAATGATCACGCTCTCCGTTTGCGTCTTGACCTGCGGCGGGACGCTGGAATCGGTCACCTGCAAGGTGAAGTTATACGTGCCCTGGCACGTAGCCGTGGACCCGCTGGTCCCCGTAATCGAATTACTGGTTGAAGTCGTGGCGGTGGTGGTGGTCAGTGTCAAGCAGGTCGGGAACGCGCCGCTGCTGATGCTCCACGTGTAAGGCGCCAAACCGCCCGCCAGTGACACCGTCTGATTGTAGGCCGTGCCCGCCACGCCGTTGGGAAGCGCTGCGGAGGTGATGGTCAATCCCGGATAAATCGTGATGCTCAGAGTCTGGCTCTGGGTCTGTGGCGGTACGCTGGAATCCGCCACGTTCACCGTTAAGCTGTAGGGGCCGCCCACGCACCCGACCACGGGGGTCCCAGTAATGGAATTGGCTCCGGTTGTGGTGGACAGGCTGGCCAATGCCAGGCAGGACGGCAGGGTGCTGTTGCTGAGGCTCCAGGTGTAAGGCGCCGTACCGCCACTCACGCTCAAGGCGCTGCTATAAGGCGTGCCCACCGCCGCGCCGGGCAGTGTTACCGTGGGGAAGGTCAACGCCGTGTAAATAATTACGCTCTCCGTCTGCTGCTTGGTCTGCACCGGATTGCTCGAATCCGACACCTGCAAGGTGAAGCTGTAGGTGCCCGCGCACGTGGAGGTAGCGGCGCTGGTCCCCGCAATGGCATTCGATCCGCTTGTCTGCGCGGCGGCCACGGCCAGGCAGGCCGGCACCTGGGTGGCGCCGGCAATGAGACTCCAGTTGTAAGGCGCGGTACCTCCACCCACCGACACCGCCTGACTGTAAGCGGTCCCGGCGACACCGTTGGGAATGGGCAGCGAGGTGATGGTCAATCCCGTATAGATGGTGATGGTCGTCGAGAAGGTGGCCGTCTGCTGGGGCGTGCCGGAGTCCGTCACCTTAAAGGTGAGGGTGTACGGTCCCGCCGAGGTGGAAGCCGGGGTTCCCGTAATCGCGCCCGTCGAGGCGTTCAACGATAATCCGGAGGGCAGTGACGGGGAGACACTCCAGGTTAAAGGCGCTACACCGCCCGTGGCGGCGACGGCGGAGCTATAAGGCGCACTCACCGCGCCGTTCGGCAAGGCCGTGGTGGTGACCAGCAACTGCGGATTGATGGTGATGCTCAAATTCGCGGACGCCGTCTCGTGCGTCGGCGTGGTCGCGTCGGTCACCGTGGCGGCAAAATTGTAAGTCCCCGCCGTCGTGGGTGTGCCGGAAATTACACCGGTGGACGGAGCCAGCGACAAACCGGGGGGCAGGGAGCCCGAGGAAATGCTCCACGTGTAAGGCTGCGCGCCGCCGTAGGCTAAAAGCGTGGTGCTGTAAGCGGTGGTGCTATTCACATTGCCGTTGGGGAGCGGCGAGGTGGTGGAAATGGCCACCGGCACGGGCGCCGTGGTAATGGTCACCAGCGCGATGGCCTGTTTGGTGGGATCTTCCGTGCTCACCACATAAATGGGGATGGGATTCGTGACCCCGGGGGGAACACTGGCGGGAGCCGTATAGAGCCCGTTGGCGGTGATGGTTCCATACAGCGTGCCTCCGGCGAGCCCCGGGTCTTCCACGCCCCACGTCACCGTGGTCTTAATCGGAATGGAGCTGGTGGTGGTGACCAGGTCGCTAAACTGCACCGTGCCGTTAACCTGCAAGCTCAGGGCGGTGGGATTTATCGAAACGGTGATGGGAGGAGGCAGAAGCGTAACCGTAGCGGAAGACGTGATGGAGCTGCTAAACGTGCTGGTGGCAGTTATGGTGACCGTGTTGGGAGTAGGTGGATATGTCGGCGCCGCGTAGTATCCCGCGGCGGGGCAATTTGGACCGACGGCATTGCAAATGGTTCCTACCGTGGAGTTCCCGCCCACGATGCCATTCACCGACCAGGTAACACCGGTGGTGCCGGTGCCGGCAACCGTCGCGGTGAACTGCTGCGAGCCATTGGCGGTCACCGTGGTGCTCGATACATTCAGGCTGACGGCAATGTTGATGGTCACGTTGGCGGAGGCCGACTTGGTGGTGTCCGCCTGGGCGATGGCCATGACGGTGACCACCGTTCCCGGGCTCGTTATCGTCGTCGGCGCTGTGTAATATCCCAGGGAGGGGCAGCTTGCACTGATGGTATTGCAAATGGTCCCCACCGTGGCGTTGCCGCCGACCACGCCGCCCGCCAACCACGTCACGGCGGTGTTCGTCGAGCCGGAAACCGTGGCCGTGTAGGTGAAGGTCTTGCCCACGCTCAAGGACGTGGGGACGGTTCCCAACACAATGGACACACCAGGGGGATTAGAGGAAGTGGTCGGCACTATTCCGACAGAATGGCAGCCCACCATTACCATCAGCATGCTTAAGCTGATTCCCAAAAAACACGATTTACGACGCAGGCCTCGTATCATCGATCCGGCTCCCATCAAACCTGAGTTTCGCTTCGATTCGATCCGTTTGGCACCCAGCGCGCCTATTTTAATCCAACTGTTTATGATTCCGATTTTTGGCAGCTCGAAGTCTACCATGGACTGCTACCTATACCCATCCACTTCAACGCATGCCGTAGAAGCATGGTGATACACCTAGCAGGTTAGACTGTCAAGTGAAAAGTTCGTTAACAAGGGCATTCCATGCGGATGTGGAAGTTCACGGGCGTAATAAATTTTCTATCGGGATTGCTTAAGAAGGCGGGCCAAAATTGGAGGAGGAAGGCGTGGAACCAAACCCTCCCGGGGAGAAGCCGGAACCCTGTCCCGGCGATTGCTGTCCCATACCTCCGGGGGCGGAACTGCCACCGGGCATTCCCACCTGGATTCCGAAAATTCCCATGTCGATTCCCAGGAATTCCCACTCGTCATAGTGGTGGTGTTTTTGCCAAATGCGGATGGACTCATGATGGCTGGTGGCGGCGACACCGGCAATGAAGGCGCCCTGAATCTGGTTTCCATTTCCGAACATTGAGGACGTCGGGCCGATCTGACTGGAGCCTGCCGAATTCATCCCCACCCCGCTCGAGCCCAGTTGAAAGCCCGAGGAGCCGGAGCCTAATTGAAAGCCCGAGGAGTTGGAGTTTCCGGAAGATGAGTTTCCCCCAAACGACGAACTGGAGGAAGAGGTCTGGCCGATCCCCGCGGGATTATTGCCGTTGTTTTGATTGGGCAGGGGCTGATTCTTGGAATCCAGCAGCACTCCTCCGGCGTTGACATGAATGAATCGCCACTTCCCCTTGGGGTCCATGGGGTCAGCATACTCCTTGCGCAGGAAGCGCATCCCATTGGTTTGCAGTAACTCCTTGATGCTGACGGGGTAGCGGTTAAACTTCTTATGGAATAGCGCCACGGCCCGGCCATACTGCGTTCCCCGGAAAACCAGCTCCGCCTCGCGCTCCCGCTGCCCCTCCTGATAGGCGCTGGAGACGGCCGCCGTCATGGCAACGAGCAGCAGCACGGCCACCATCATGACGATGATCAGCACCATGCCGTCTTCCCCGCCCTGGCGCTGCCGCGGCCTACTGCGGAAAGGGCAATTCGACATTTTTCTGGGTATCACCATCGACAACCACAATCTTTCCGGGATCGATCTTCACGACCTTGAACCTTGTTCCGATCATCTCGCCTTCGTGGACCATTTCCACGTCATCATTGAGACTAACAATGGCCTCCTTCTTCCCTCCCGGCAATTCGTTGTACCCCATGGCTTTCAAGGGGAGAGGGGGAGGAGGAGGAGGAAGCACAACCTGTTTGGGAATCTCCGGCGGCTTAATAACCGGCGGCGGAGCGCCGCCGACAAATTCAAAGGGGTTGCGGTCCTCATCGGGAAGTGGACGGGAATCCAGCGCCTTCAAAGCATCAAAGTGAACTTCCGGGTCGTATTGCGCAAGGTCATCGGCAACATGCAAGGCCCCCTTCGCCGTCCGTTTGCTGGAGACGCTTGCGGTGGCGGGATGGGCCTGCGAATGTCCCGGTTGCATGGCGCGATACTGCGCCACCAGTCTGGCCACAAGGATGAAAGACACCACCCCCAGCACCGCGCTTCCCCATTGATTGATTCCGGTCGGTAATTTCATGGCGTTAAGTAGAGCTCCGCACCCAGCCGCAGCCCGAGCGCACCATTGTCTCCCCCCGGTGTCAGGGTGAATTCGCGGACGAGCATGAACTCGTTCGCCGTCTCCAGGGCGTGCGAAAATTTCAGCAATCCCGTGTACGGTCCTTGCACATTGATTTCAATCTGCAAGCGTTCCAGGGGATCCTTTTGTTCCTTGTCGAACCGGTACGCCGTGGTCGTAAGCTTTACGCCCGAGGCATCCGCCACTTTGTGAATCAGGTGGGCGGCGGTGGAAAACCCCTCCCGGCGCGCGGGGGCACGCTTGGTGGCGAAATCCTCCAACCCCTTCCCGGCTTGCGGCAGGGCGGCTTCAAATTTCTTCAGCAGGTCCACGCGAATTTCCTGGTTCCTTACGGTTTGGCGCAATTCCGTGTAGTGGCGGGCTTCCTCATCCACCTTCTGGCCCAGGGGCCGGTAGACCGCAAAGAAAACCACCAGGTTCAAAGCCACCAGGCCCATGCCCGTGGCTTCAAAGAACCGGTTAACGATTTGGCGTCGACTCTTGTGCACGTGGGTGCCCTATTCCTCTTACGGGATTATGAATTCCGGCGGGGGGCGGTGGATTCTTGGCCGCTGGCTTCTGATTCTTCGCTTCCGCCGCTTTGCCCCCAACTTCCGGCTTTTGCGTCCCGGCTTCCGCCTTCTGGCTCCTGGCTTCGGGCTTCGGACTGCCGGCTTCCGGCGCCTCGCTCCCGGCCTCTAAATTGTCATCCACTCCCGGCAGGTAATGCGCTGTACACATAAGGTTTACCTGCTGGTCTTCTTCCGAAAATCCCTGGTTGATAATGGCCACGTCTTTGAACGCCGCATCATCTTCCAGGTCATTGAGAAGCGTATCGACGGCGTCCTCGCTTTTGGCGATTATTCCCATCCGCAACTCGTAGTCATCTCCCGGCTTCTTGGGCGAAGACAGCATCAGTCCGGACAGGCGAGCGTCTTCCGGCAGCAGGCCGGCAATCCTCGCACTTATTTCCGAAAGGGAAACCTCCCTCTCGTCGATGAGCTTGTTGACAAACGTGGCGCGATGCAGCAAATCGCGATACGCCGGATAGGCAAGCTTCCTGCGGATGGCGGCTTCCTGGCCTTTGAGTTCGTCCGCGCGCGTCTGGACATCCGCGAGTTGGACTTGGATTCCCTGGTAGTCGCGATATTCGCGGAGCGTGATGCGGCCCACAAGGACCAACGCCGCCAACCCGGCGAGCGTGGCAGGAACCGCCCAGGCGAGCGCAAAACGATCGCGCGCGCTGGCCGCGGGGGAAAGGTTGAGGGTAATTTTCATCTTCGTTAACTCAGGTTCGCCACCAACCCGGCAAAGGGCATTCCAAACTGGTCAAAAGCGGCGCGTTGCCCGGAGGGCAGCCCGCTCGGGGGAAGGAAATTCCCCGGGAGGGGACGAAGTTCGCGCCCCAGGGCATGGGCCAAAGCTCCCTCCACTTCCGGCTCCGCGGGGGGACGCGCGCAATACCAAACGTTTTGCACTTGCACGTTCAGATTATCCTGGCACGTCGCCAGCACGCGCGCCGACTCGCGCCCCACTTCCTCAGCATTGCTCGCGGCATCGCCCTCCAGCGGCCGCGTCCTCCAGTAACGCACCCGGTTGGACGCCACCACCACGGCGGTCAGCGCCCCGGGACAAAGGTGCAACAGAAGTTGCCCGCCCGCCTCCTCAGGAAGCAGGGGGAGCAAGGCCACAGTGGCCGGCAAGACCAGCGCCGGCCCGCCGTTAATGCCTCCCAAAACCGATTCGTATTCCGCCAGCACCGAGCCCCGCACGGCCACACCCAGAACCTCCACGGCGCCCGGCTGTTTGCCCGACACCTGGTAACAAAGGCGGGCCTCCTCCGGCGCATAGGGCAGATACTCACGCATGCGCCAGAGCACCATGGTTTCAGCCTCCCGATGATTATCCGGAAGAGTTTCAAACTGCAGCAGGGCCACGCGCACCGCCACGTCAGGAATCAGCAGACCCACCCTGCCGCCGACGTTACCCACCCTTTCCGTAACTTCCGCCACCGTGCGGCGGACCACCGCGCTGTCCGCCAAGTTGGATTTGTTCGCGGAAGGCGCCAGCACGCCGGGCGGAAGTTCGCGCACTCCCATGCTTTGCACTCGGCGTTTGGAGCAGTTCAAACGGGCAGCCGCCACAAAGCCCGGCTCCACGTCCAGAGCGAACGTCGGCGCCACGAAGTTCCCCGCGTGCGTGTGCCGTTCCAGGCCGATCCGCTTTTTCCAAGTTTTCCAATCCATCAATTAATTGTCCTAATCAGGGCTTAGGGATTCGGGGTTCGGGATTCGGGGTTCGGGTCCAAATCCCTTACCCCTAACCCCTGACCGCCAATCCCTAGCTCCTAATCCCTAACCCCTGGTCCCGAATCCCGAATCCCAAATCCCGAAACCCGAGTCCCTACTCCACAAACGTCACCTTATTAATCTCCCGCAAAGTCGTCAGCCCTTGCTGGACTTTTTCCAAGGCTGACTCCCGGAGTGAGCGCATTCCTTCTTCGTGCGCGGCGTGGCGAATTTCCGAGGAAGGCCGCTTGCCGAGAATAATTTCGCGAATATGGTCCGTTACCGCCAGCAGTTCGCCAATCGCCGTCCGGCCGCGGAATCCCGTTTCGTTGCACTCCTGGCAACCCGCCCCCTCAAAGAACGCGACGTTTTTCCACTCCTCGGCTTTCAACCCGGACTCGTCCAGGAGAGCGGCGGGCACTTCCGCCGGACGCTTGCAAGCCTCACAAATCGTCCGCACCAGCCGCTGCGCCAGGATGCAGTTGAGGGCGGAAACAAAATTATACGGCTCGACGCCCATATTGAGGAAGCGCCCCAGCACGTCGACCACGTTGTTGGCGTGCACGGTGGTGAATACCAGGTGGCCGGTCAGCGCCGATTGGATGGCGATTTGGGCCGTCTCATTGTCACGGATTTCACCCACCATGATTTTGTCCGGGTCGTGCCGCAGGATGGAGCGTAGTCCGCGCGCGAAAGTGAGTCCGCGTTTCTCGTTCACGGGAATCTGCGTAATGCCGCGAAGCTGATACTCCACCGGATCCTCGATGGTGATGATCTTGTCTTCGTCAGACTTGATTTCGGAGAGCGCGGCATAGAGCGTGGTGGTTTTGCCGCTGCCGGTGGGGCCGGTCACCAGCACCATGCCGTAAGGCTCGCGGATAAAGCGCCGCAGCCGCTTGATTTCCCGGTCGGCCAATCCCAGAATTTCCAGGCGCAAGGAATGAAATTTCTCGTGCAGGGATTCCTTGTCGAGGATGCGGAGGACCGCGTCCTCACCGTGAATCGAGGGCATGATGGAAACGCGAAAGTCGATGGGCCGGCCGCGATAGCGCACACGGAAGCGGCCGTCCTGGGGAACGCGGCGCTCGGCAATATCCAATTCGGACATCACCTTGATGCGGGAAATGAGGTTGGACTGAAACTCCCGCGCCAGGGGCGCCATGGCCTGCTGCAACACACCGTCAATGCGGTATTTCACCACCACGGAATTGTCGCGGCTCTCAATGTGAATGTCGCTCGCCCGCCGCTCCAGTCCGGCGAAGATGATGGAGTCCACCAGCCGGATCATGGGGCTGACTTCGGTCTCTTCCACCAGGTGCTCAAGCGAGAGGCCTTCGCCGGCGGATTCCTCGTCGCGAATCACGTCCAGGCGAAATTCCTCGGTGGCATCATCCAGAACGCGCTGCGAAGGTTCGGTCTTCTTCAGGAACTCGCGCACCTGGCTGGGGGCCGCCACCCGCACCACCAACTGCCGGTCCAGCTTCACCTCCAATTCATCCAGGCGAGTCAGGTTGGTGGGGTCCGCCACCACAATCACCAGGTGGTGGTCACGCCCTTCGAGGGGCAGAAACTCATAGTGCAGCATGAGCTCCAGCGGAATGGTGCGCAACAGTTCAGCATCGGGACGCGAATCACGCAAATCCACGAACTGAAACTGGTAGCGCTCGGCGAGTTTACGTGCCGCTTCGATCTCTTTAACATCAACTGCTGTTTCTGCCAAAAAAACCTCCAAGATCGGGACGCGGGATACGGGACACGGGATACGGGTTCAATTTCGTGGTCCGAGTCGCAATTTCTTACGGAAGCATGTACTTTAGGCAACGCCGGGACTGACTTCACGTCGGTTTGTTCAGGCGATAGTTATAAATCGTCCGGAGTAA
>Ga0326727_10015510_pt1 | contig 16334 bp, 8 predicted proteins | sample MB2enrmetagenome_FD_207643 | JGI IMG/M metagenome (GOLD analysis project Ga0326727, IMG submission 207643) | Lab enriched peat soil microbial communities from McLean, Ithaca, NY, United States - MB29MY | ecosystem: Environmental > Terrestrial > Soil > Wetlands > Peat | place: USA: New York...
GGCGTTGGCCGGCTGGGTGAAGGAGAACTCGGAGTTCACCTTCAAGCTGGGCATCGTTGACGGCAAGGTGCTGAACGTGGAGGAGATCAAGGCGCTGGCCACCATGCCGGGCAAGGAAGAACTCTTCAGCAAGCTTCTGTTCCTGATTCAGTCTCCGGCGCAGCGTCTGGCTACGGTCATCAACGCCGCAGGACGCGACCTGGCGGTGGTGATCAACCAGGGCGTGGATAAGGGCAAGTTTGCCGGATCGGCAGCGGCTGTCGCAGAGGCTCCGGTTGTAGTGGTTGAGGCTCCTGTCGCCCAGGCGCCTGCGGTCGAAGCGCGAGCGGTCGAGGCAGTTGCAGCCGAAGTGCCCGTCGCCGAAGCGCCGGCAGAGGAAGCGCCGAAGGCCGAGGGCGCATAAAAGTTTGGCTTCATTCCCACCTGGGGGCGCTTAGCGGATTGCTAGTCTGGGCATCCGCGCCGCGCAACGGAAACCTGGGTGGGGTGAGGCAACCGAAGAGGCACGGGATCTTCGGAGAGGAAGACGCAGGATGCAGAGAACAAGTTTCTGAATCGAAATAGTTTAGGAGAGAGAAAATGGCGGACATTCAGCAGTTGGAAGATCAGATAGTAAGCCTTAGCCTGCTTGAGGCTTCGGCGTTGGTAAAGAAGCTGGAAGAGCGGCTTGGTGTCTCGGCGGCAGCCGCGGTTGCGGCCCCGGCAGCGGGCGGCGGAGCAGCGGCAGCAGCAGCCCCGGTGGAGGAGAAGACCGAGTTCACCGTCATCCTGAAGGATGCCGGCGCGAATAAGATTTCCACCATCAAGGCTGTGCGTGAGGTTACAGCGCTGGGCTTGAAGGAGGCCAAGGACCTGGTGGACGGCGCTCCCAAGGCCCTGAAGGAGAACATTTCCAAGGAAGATGCGGCTGCCATCGCCAAGAAGTTCGAAGGCGTCGCGACCGTCGAAATCAAATAGTTACCCCTGCGACTTGCATGCCGGGGCAGAACGCGGTATCCTTACCGATGGAGAACCGCCTCTGCCTTGGTGTGCTAGTAGGCAGACAGCGCTTCCGGACACCTCGACAGTTTAATCTTGCACAATTCGGCATTCCGATGCTTCGGCATCGCAGGCAACTTCGTATACTACGGCAACTTTGGCACAGGGCAACTTTGGGATCCAGCGAAGGCTGGCTTCGGCATCTACGGCAATTCTTCCGGCCTATCCCGCGAGCGCGGGCTACGGGGCCGGCCACTCTGCAAGTCTGGCGGCGGACAGCATAGTGACACAGGAACAGAAGCGGCAGCAAAACCTTGAGGCTAGGCGAGCTTCAAAGGGTGGCAGGCATCCAGTCAGATAAAGAAATAGTGCACAAGTCGATCTTTGCGCTCACGGGGCGTGCTGTCCCTGCGAGCGCATTTCTGCGTATTCCGCTGTTCCCCGCGGAAGCAGTTGCAATCATCCTTACGCGGACTTTATAGCAGTTCCCACAGTTCGGCGAAAGTTAAAAATTTTCACTGGGCTGGCAGATTGAGACGAAACCGGCAACCGGCGCACAAGCCAGACCGCATCGAGGGCGGAGAGGTTAGATAAGCGCAATCGGTATCAACACGGAGAGCGGCGGCACGGTTCTCCAGCAGCGAGCGCAACCGGATGGGCAACACCGGAAGCGATCCAGGGAAGTCCTCGAACAGAAGTTTCAGGAGACAGAGCATGTCCAGCGAAATGCGCGCGGTCCGCAACCGCCTCGATTTTTCCAAGATTTCCACCTCCATTCAAATCCCCAATCTTATTGAGGTGCAGCGGCGCAGCTACGAGCGCTTTCTGCAGATGGACAAACTGCCCCAGGAGCGCGAAGACAACGGGCTGCAGTCGGTGTTCACGTCGGTCTTCCCGATCACCGATTTCCGCAACGTCAGCGAGCTGGAGTTTGTCGACTACTCGATCGGCAACTGGGAGTGCAAGTGCGGCTACCTGAAGGGACTGAACCACCTGCGCACGGCATGCACCAACTGCGGCCACATGGTGATCACCGACCCCTTCCATCCCGGGGACGTGCTGTGCAGCTTCTGCGGAACCTATAACAAGAACACGCCCGACTTCTGCACCAAGTGCGGCGACCCGGTGGGGTTGCAGTTGAAGTACGACCAGGCGGAGTGCGAAGAGCGCGGCATGACCTACTCGGCGCCCCTGAAGGTGACCATCCGGCTGAAGGTCTACGACAAGGACCCCGAGACCGGGGTCAAGAGCCTGCGCGACATGAAGGAACAGGAGGTCTTTTTCGGCGACATCCCGCTGATGAGCGCCAACGGAACCTTCATCGTGAACGGGACGGAGCGGGTGATTGTGAGCCAATTGCACCGTTCGCCCGGCGTCTTCTTCGAGACGGCCAACAACCGCACCTACTTCCTGGGCAAGATCATCCCCTACCGCGGCAGTTGGGTGGAGTTCGAGTACGACCAGAAGAACACCCTTTACGTGCGCATCGACCGCAAGCGCAAGTTTCTGGGAACGATCTTCCTGCGCGCGCTGGGACTGCGCAGCGACGAGGAGATTCTGAAGACCTTCTACAGCGTGGACACCATCCATGTGAAGGACGGCAAGCTGTATTGGAAGGTGGTTCCCGAGGCGCACTCAACCAACCTGCTGGGCACGCGTCCGGCGGTTGCCATCACAGTGAAGGGCGAGGAGATTGCCCCGGCCACGCGCAAAATCACGCCGCATACGCTGAAGCTGCTGCGTTCGCACAAGATCGAGTCGGTGGAGGTTGAGGCGACCGAGTTTGACGGCGCCATGACGGCTTCGGATGTGGTGGATATGACCACGGGCGAGCTGTTGTACGAGGCCAACCAGGAGCTGTCCGCCGACAAGCTGCACAAGATCATACAGGCGGGCGTGCCCACCCTCGAGGTCTTCTTCCCGGAGCGCGACGACGTGGGCAACATCATCACCAACACGCTGCGCCGCGACTCGGTGCGCAAGCCGGAAGAGGCGCTGATCGAGATCTACCGCAAGCTGCGTCCCGGCGATCCGCCCACGCTGGACACCGCCAGCGCGCTCTTCGAGGGCATGTTCTTCGACCAGCGCAAGTACGACTTCTCGCGCGTGGGCCGGCTGAAGTTCAACATCAAGCTCTACGAAAGCCAGGACGCCAGCGGCCTGGACAAGCGCACCCTGACGCCGGAGGACTTCTACGGGACGATCCGCTACCTGCTGAAGCTGCGCAAGAACATCGGCATGGTGGACGACATCGACCACCTGGGCAACCGCCGCGTGCGCGCCGTGGGCGAGCTGATGGAGAACCAATTCCGCATCGGACTGGTGCGCATGGAGCGGGCGATCAAGGAGAAGATGAGCGTGTATCAGGAGATGTCGACGGCCATGCCGCACGACCTGATCAACGCCAAGCCTGTGATGGCGGCCATTCGCGAGTTCTTCGGCTCCAGCCAGCTCTCGCAGTTCATGGACCAGACCAACCCGCTGTCGGAGATCACGCACAAACGGCGTCTGTCGGCGCTTGGGCCGGGCGGGTTGTCGCGCGAGCGCGCGGGCTTCGAGGTGCGCGACGTTCATCCCACGCACTACGGACGCATCTGCCCGATCGAGACGCCGGAAGGCCCGAACATCGGACTGATCAGCTCGCTCTCGTGCTTTGCGCGCATCAACGAGTACGGCTTCATCGAGTCGCCCTACCGCCGCGTGAAGGACGGTCGCGTGCTGGATTATTTCTCAGTCACCAACGCCGGCGAGAGCACGCTGCGCCAGGGCGATCACATCGAGACCAATGAGCTGCGCAAGCTGAACGACCGTCTGCGCAAGGAGAAGAAGCGCACGGTGGAGGTGGAGCCGTACAGCTTCTACCTCTCGGCCTGGGAGGAAGACCGGCACACCATCGCGCAGGCCAACATCGAGCTGGACGAGAAGGGCAACATCGTGCAGAACGTGGTGGATGCGAGGCGGCAGGGCAACTTCGTGCTGGTGCCGAAGGCCGATGTGGACTACGTCGATGTCTCGCCCAAACAGTTGGTATCGGTGGCCGCGTCGCTGGTGCCGTTCCTCGAGCATGACGACGCCAACCGCGCTCTGATGGGCGCCAACATGCAGCGCCAGTCGGTGCCTCTGCTGGTCTCCGAAGCGCCCTTCGTGGGCACCGGCATGGAGGGCGTCACGGCGCGCGACTCCGGAGCAGTCATCCTGGCCAAGCGCAACGGCATCGTGGACTCGGTGGACTCCGAGCGCATCATCGTGCGCGTCGAGGGTGAGCACCATCCCACCCAGCTCTCGCGCGAGGTCGGCTCGGACATCTATCAGTTGACCAAGTTCAAGCGCTCCAACCAGAACACCTGCATCAACCAGAAACCCATTGTTCGCTACGGCGACCGCGTGGTGAAGGGGCAGGTGATCGCCGACGGGCCATGCACTGAGCAGGGCGAACTTGGCCTGGGACGCAACGTCCTGGTGGCGTTCATGCCCTGGCGCGGATACAACTTCGAGGACGCCATCCTGATCAGCGAGAAGCTGGTGAAGGACGACTACTACACCTCGATCCATATCGAGGAGTTCGAGATCGAGGCGCGCGACACCAAGCTGGGGCCGGAAGAAATCACACGCGACATTCCCAACGTCAGCGAGCACGCACTGCGCGACCTGGACGAGTCGGGAATCATCCGCATCGGGGCCACAGTCGGGCACAACGACATTCTGGTGGGCAAGGTGACGCCCAAGGGCGAGACCCAGCTTACGCCGGAAGAAAAGCTGCTGCGCGCCATCTTCGGCGAGAAGGCGGGCGACGTGCGTGACGCATCGCTGACCTGTCCGCCGGGCATCGAGGGCACCATCGTCGACGTGCGCATCTTCAGCCGCAAGGGACAGGAGAAGGACGAGCGTGCCAAGCTGATCGAGCAGGAACAGATCGAGAAGCTGGAGCGTAACCTGGCCGACGAGATACGCATTCTGACCGACGAGCGGCTGAAGCGGCTGGAAGGAATTCTGGGCGCGAAGGAGGTGCTCAGCGACCTGCACGACGAGCGCACCAACAAGAAGCTGCTCAGCAAGGGCGACATTCTGGACCGCGACACCATTGAGCTGATCAGCACGCGCAACCTCAAGCGCATTCGCTATGCGGACAAGGACCCGCGGGTGAACGAGCAGATCGACGAGATCGAGGAGATGACCTCGCGCCAGATCGACGTGCTGCGCAAGATCACCAACGACAGGATCGGCAAGATGCAGAAGGGCGACGAGCTTTCGCCGGGCGTCATCAAGATGGTGAAGGTGTATATCGCGATGAAGCGCAAGCTCTCGGTGGGCGACAAGATGGCGGGACGCCACGGCAACAAGGGCGTCATCGCGCGCATCCTGCCCGAGGAGGACATGCCCTACCTGCCCGATGGCACTCCGGTGGAGATCGTGTTGAACCCGCTGGGCGTGCCTTCGCGTATGAACGTCGGACAGATTCTGGAGACCCACCTAGGCTGGGCGGCACACGAACTGGGCAAGCAGATTGCCGAGGCGGCCGCCGAGATGCAGTCGGCCAACGAGGTGCGCGAGCTGCTGAAGGCGCGCTTCGCGGGAACCGCCGCACTGACCCAGCTTCTCGACCTGGACGACGCGCAGATCATCCGCGCCGCCGCGGGAATGAAGCGCGGCATATGGTTCGGCACCGCGGTCTTCGACGGAGCCCGCGAGACCGAGATCAAGGCGCTGCTGAAGGCGGCCGGACTGCCCAGTTCGGGCAAGACGCAGCTTTACGACGGCATGGTTGGAGAGCCGTTCGAGCAGCCCGCGACCGTGGGCTACATCTATATGCTGAAGCTCTCTCACTTGGTGGACGACAAGATCCACGCGCGCTCTATCGGGCCGTACAGCCTGATTACGCAACAGCCTCTGGGCGGCAAGGCGCAGTTCGGCGGACAGCGCTTCGGCGAGATGGAGGTGTGGGCGCTGGAAGCCTACGGCGCAGCCTACATCCTGCAGGAACTGCTGACCGCCAAGTCCGACGATGTCTACGGCCGCACCAAGATCTACGAGGCCATCGTCAAGGGCGAGGCTGCAATCGAGCCTGGCGTGCCCGAATCGTTCAACGTTCTTATCCGCGAGTTGCAGTCGCTGTGCCTCGACGTCGAGCTGATCAAGCAGATCGACCAGAAGAAGGTGCCGCTGCCCTCGCTTGCCTTGGCCGACTAACCCATTACGGAGGGAGCAGGGGGAGGACTTGAGCCCCCTGACTCCCGCCACTGACTCACGGAGGCATTAGCCCCGCAGCAAGACAGGCAACACCACAATTGAAAGAAGCACCAGCACCAGAAGCAAAGGCATCGCGATGCGCCTGAAGTCATCGCGGAACAGATTTCTGAACCGCAGCCAACCCGCTGCACTGCTTGCGCAGAGAACATACGGAGAGCAAACAATGTTCCGTTCCAGCCCCTTCGAACTCACCGGACCGATCCTCGACTTTGACGCCATCAAGATCCAGCTTGCCAGCCCGGAGAAGATCCGCTCCTGGTCGCATGGCGAGGTGACCAAGCCGGAGACGATCAATTACCGCACCTTCAAGCCGGAGCGCGACGGCTTGTTCTGCGCACGCATCTTTGGCCCCATCACGGACTGGGAGTGCCTGTGCGGCAAGTACAAGCGGATGAAGCACCGCGGTGTCATATGCGACAAGTGCGGTGTCGAAGTGACGCTCAGCAAGGTGCGTCGTGAGCGGCTCGGCCACATTGAACTGGCCAGCCCCTGCTCCCATGTATGGTTCTTCAAGGGACTGCCTTCGCGCATCGGCCACCTGCTGGACATCAGCCTGCGCGAGCTGGAGGCGGTGCTCTACTTTGAATCCTACGTAGTGGTCGATCCCGGCGACGCACCGGTCAAGGAGCGCGAGGTCATCAAGGACGAGACCCGCTTCCGCGAGCTGGACGCGCAGTACCGTCCCTCCGGCTTCAAGGCGATGATGGGCGCCGAGGCCATCAAGGAGCTGCTGAAGAGGGTCGATGTCACGGAGCTCTCCATCGAACTACGCGAGCGCATCAAGACCGAGACCTCGCTGCAGAAGAAGCTCAAGTATTCCAAGCGTCTGAAGATCGTGGAGGCCTTCCGCAAGTCCGACAACAAGCCGCAATGGATGATTCTGGATGTGATCCCGGTGATTCCGCCGGAGCTGCGCCCGTTGGTTCCGCTGGATGGCGGACGCTTTGCTACCTCCGACCTGAATGACCTCTACCGCCGCGTCATCAACCGCAACAACCGGCTGAAGAAGCTGATGGATCTGCACGCTCCCGAAGTCATTGTGCGCAACGAGAAGCGCATGTTGCAGGAGGCGGTGGACGCGCTCTTCGACAATGGACGGCGCGGCCGTGTGCTGCGCGGGGCCAACAATCGTCCGCTTAAGTCGCTCAGTGACACGCTGAAGGGCAAGCAGGGCCGCTTCCGCCAGAACCTGCTGGGAAAGCGTGTGGACTACTCCGGCCGGTCGGTCATTGTGGTCGGCCCTGAGCTGCAACTGCACCAGTGCGGCCTGCCCAAGAAGATGGCGCTGGAACTCTTCAAGCCCTTTATCTATCACCGTCTGGAGCAGACCGGCCACTGCACCACCATCAAGCAGGCCAAAGAGATGGTGGAGATGCAGGAGTCCATCGTCTGGGACATTCTGGAAGAGGTGATCAAGGACCATCCCATCCTACTGAACCGCGCGCCCACGCTGCATCGTCTGGGCATCCAGGCGTTTGAGCCTGTGTTGGTGGAAGGCAAGGCGATCAAGATCCATCCCCTAGTCTGCACCGCCTTCAACGCTGACTTCGACGGCGACCAGATGGCCGTGCATATTCCGCTCTCACCGGAGGCGCAGATTGAGGCGTCGGTGCTGATGCTTGCCTCGCACAACATCCTGTCGCCGGCCAGCGGACAGCCCATCACCGTTCCCACCCAGGACCTGGTGCTGGGCATCTACTACCTCACCAAGGCCAAGATCAACGCTATCGGCGAAGGCCGCGTCTTTGCCAATATCGAAGAGGTCTTCATGGCGCTGGAGGCCAAGCAGATCGAAACGCTGACTCCCATCCGCCTGCGCTACACCGGCCCGGTGCTGGACATGACCACGGCCTACGACGACCAGGACCTGAACCACACCGAGGTGGTGCACTTCAACAAGCAGTTCATCTCCACCACGGTGGGTCGCGCCATCCTCAACGACGCTCTGCCCGAGGGCATGCCCTACGTCAACGGCTTGCTAAAGAAGAAGGGAATCGGCCAGCTGGTGAACTACTGCTATCTCAACCTTGGTCTGGAGACCACGGTCAAGACGCTGGACAAGATCAAGGACCTCGGCTTCCGCTACGCCACCAAGTCCGGTCTCTCGGTCGGGCTCGACGACATGGTCATCCCCGACTCCAAGTACACGCTGGTGAGCGAGGCGGAGAAGACCGTGCTCGCCATGCAGCAGCAGTATCTGGATGGAGCCATCACCAACGGCGAGCGCTCCAACAAGGTGATCCAGATGTGGTCGGGAGTCACCGAGCGCGTGGCCGACGAGATGTTCGACAACATGAGGCGCGCCGACAAGGAGGGGGCCATGAACCCGATCTACATCATGGCCGACTCCGGCGCTCGCGGATCGAAGCAGCAGATCCGCCAGCTCTCCGGCATGCGCGGTCTGATGGCCAAGCCGTCGGGCGAGATCATCGAGACGCCCATCACGGCCAACTTCCGCGAGGGACTCACGGTGCTGCAGTACTTCATCTCGACGCACGGCGCACGCAAGGGCCTGGCCGACACCGCGCTGAAGACGGCCGACTCCGGTTACCTGACGCGCCGCCTGGTCGACGTGGCGCAGGATGTCATCATCTCGCAGCACGACTGCGGCACCGTGGAAGGCATCTACGTCACCCCGATCATCGAGGCGGGTGAGATCATCGAGCCTCTGCGCGACCGCATCATCGGCCGCGTCAGCCTGGAGAAGCTGAAGGACTTCGAGGGCAAGACCATCGTCGACATCAACCAGGAGATCGACGAAGACCTGGCCTCCGCAGTGCAGGCCGCGGGCATCGAGCGAGTCAAGATCCGCTCCGTACTCACCTGTGAATCCAAGCGTGGCGTCTGCATTCTGTGCTACGGCCGCAACCTTGGCTCGGGCAAGTTGGTGGAGATGGGCGAGTCGGTCGGCGTCATTGCGGCGCAGTCCATCGGCGAGCCGGGCACACAGCTCACCATGCGCACCTTCCACATCGGCGGCACGGCCAGCCGCGTCTCCGACGCATCGCACATCGACGCCAAGAACGCCGGCACCGTACGCTTTATCAACCTGGTCACCGTGCGCAGCAAGGACGGCGGCCTGGTGGCGATGAACCGCAACGGCTCCATCGCCATTGTGGACGACAAGGGACGCGAGAAGGAGCGCTACGCCATCGTCTACGGCGCCAAGCTCAAGATCGAGGAGGGCAGCAAGGTCGCGCAGGGCGACATTCTCGGCGAGTGGGACCCCTACACCTTTTCGTTGCTCACCGAGATCGCCGGCACCGTCCACTTCAAGGACCTGCAGGAGGGCGTCACCCTCAACGATGAGGTCGACGAAGTCACCGGGCTCAGCCGCCTGGTGGTCGCCGACTCCACCGACGAGAAGCGCCAGCCCGCCATCGTGGTCAAAGGCCCCGGCGGCAGCAAGCGCTACCTGATGCCATCGCGCGCCCACCTCATGGTGGCCGACGGCGACGAGCTCTTCCCCGGCGATATCCTGGCCAAGATCCCGCGCGAAACCACGCGCACCAAGGACATCACCGGAGGTCTGCCGCGCGTGGTCGAACTCTTCGAGGCGCGCAAGCCGCGCGATCCCGCCATCATCAGTAAGATCGACGGCATCGTCCGCTTCGGCGAGGTCACCAAGGGCCAGCGCAAGGTCTACGTCACCGCCGACAACGGCCAGGAAGAGGAGTACAGCGTTCCCCGCGGCGTCTACGTCAACGTGCAGGAGGGTGAACGACTGCGCGCTGGCGACCCACTCATCGACGGTCCGCGCAACCCGCACGACATCCTCGAAGTGCTCGGCGAACGCGCTCTGCAGATGTACCTGGTCAACGAGATCCAGGAGGTCTACCGCCTGCAGGGCGTCACCATCTCCGACAAGCACATCGAGGTCATCGTGCGCCAGATGCTGCGCTGGGTCAAGATCGAGGAGATCGGCGACACCGGCTTCCTGCTGGAGCAGCAGACCGACCGCTTCCGCTTCAACGAGGAGAACCAGCGCGTGCTGATGACGGGCGGACGTCCGGCCATCGGACGTTCGCTACTGCTCGGCATCACCAAGGCGTCGCTCTCCACCGACAGCTTCATCTCGGCGGCGAGCTTCCAGGAGACCACCCGAGTGCTGACTGAAGCCAGCATCAACGGCTCCATCGACACCCTGCGCGGACTCAAGGAGAACGTCATCGTCGGCCGCCTCATCCCCGCCGGCACCGGCATGGAGTACTACCGCAACGTCCAGCTCTCCCCAGAGCTGGAAGAAGCGGCAGCCCAGGTGCAGAGCGAAGTGACCGCTGCCATCGAAGCCGAAGAGCGCGAACTCGAACTCATGCGCATGGAAGGCGAACAGGAAGAGATGGCCGCGGAATAGGCACGGAGCCTGCCCTGAGTTTGTCGAAGGGTGGGTTCTCGGCGCTTCGCGTGAAAACAACGAACGGCAGGGCTTCGGCTCTGCCGTTGTTTTTTGCTCTCAACTTGACAATGTTATCACTCGGTAATAACATTGGAAGATGGCGATTCGCGACCCCAGCCTCGACACGCTCCTGCTGCTCGATGGCGAGAGCTTCGTGGTGGACGTGGGCGGAAAGTGTTGGGTCAAGTTCGTCGTAAAACAGGCCACCGTATCGCCGGAGAGGCCGCACGGGCTGGACTACTCGCTGACGCTGCACGATGAAGACGGCACGCGGCTGCTCGGCTTCGACAACGCGCACGCCGTTCACGAGGGCGCAGGGCCGGGAGCGCGCACCCGCATAGAGTACGACCACAGACACTCCGGCCAACGGGTCCGTTTTTACACCTACGCAGATGCCGCAACGTTGCTCGCGGACTTCTGGACAGAGGTGGAAGCCATCTTGCAAAAAAGGAGCACGCAGCCATGAACACACTGAAGGTCGGCATTGCCACGCTGGAACAGTACAAGAAGCGGACCATGGCCATCGCGCGCGGTCAGTACGTCCCGGCGCGCAACGAGCCGAAGGTCTGGTTCCAGTCGCTGGAGACCATGTCGCAGGTGCTTTCGGACCGCAACCGCGCCCTGCTTGCGCTGATCGTCAAGACGCAGCCGCAGTCGCTCACCGAGCTGGCTGAGAAGACCGGACGCGCCAAGTCGAACCTCTCGCGTACGCTCAAGACCATGGAGCGCTACGGCCTGGTCTACTTCGAGCAAGGCCCTGGCCGCCAGATCGCCCCGCGCACCAACTACTCCGGCGTCAAACTGGAGATGACCTTCCAATAAACAGGCATTCTCCGCCCCACCGCTCTTCGTGTTGTCATTCCGCAGCGCAGCGGAGGAATCTGCTTCAGCCGTTGACCTACCCGGATTCCTTTCGCGCCGATGGATAGCCAATATCGCATGGCGATGCTTTCCCGGCTAACCCGGCTTGGCGTATGCTTCCCGCATGAAGCTAGCCAGCCTAAGTAAACCGATTCTGTTGGGATTGATGCTTGCCTTTGCCTGCACGGTCGGCCCGGCAGCCCAGCAGGTCGCGCGGCAGCCAAAGGCGCAGCCCTCACAGCAATCCAAACCGCTCTTCTCCGAAGACTTTGAATCGGGCGCCATCGACAAGAATGTGTGGACCGAGGACGTTACCGGCGACTCCGTCCTCACCGTGCAACAGGACAAAGTGGCGCATGGCAAATACGCTCTCCTGGTCCGTGTCCCCACGCCCGCGCAGCGCACACACGCGTACCTGATGGCGAAGGACCTGCCCGAGGCTTTGCGCCATCACCTGTTTGGCCGCGCCTACGTCTACATCACGCCAGGCGTTCCCGACCGGCACACCATCTTCCTCACCGTTGGCACCACCGGGTTTCCCAAGTACAAGTACGAAGAGGTGGCGACTGCACATAACAAATTCCAGCTCACCTACGTCGACACCACGATCCAGGGCCCGCTGGGCGAGGACTATCACGCCGCCGGAGATGTCCCCATCGGCCGCTGGTTTCTGCTGGAGTGGGAGTTCAACGACCAGCCCGACCGCGCAGCCGTTTGGGTCGACGGACAACTGGTTCTGGATACGCCCTTCACCTACAAGACCGCCGGCCCATCCAGCGATCTGGTGGGCGGCTTCAGCAATCTAACCTTGGGATTTTTTCTATGGGGAGCAGCGCCTGTTCCCTTCGACATCTACTACGACGATATAGCGCTGGACACGCATCGTATCGGCCCGGTGTAGTAATTAAAGGAAGCAGATTAAACGAAAACGCCAGAGACCCCGTCGGATCTCTGGCGTTTCATCATGAGGAACTCGCAGTTCTAATCGGGTGTTGCGCCTTCCGGCTACCGTTGGGCCGACCCGCGGCTTGCGCCGCCGCCCATCCCTTCGGCCTCGCGTTCCAGCCAGCCTCCGACTTGCGTCGTCTGCCAACCTTCCGGCGTCGCCTTCCAACTCAACCTCCGACTGACATCGGCTGTCAGATCCAACGGCCAGCCATCCTGTTGCTCTCCGGCTTGCGCCTTCGACCAACCCTCCGGCCCAGCCTTCCAGTCAACCCGCGGCTTGCGCCACCGAGCAACCTTCGGGCTCCGCCTTTTTGACCGACCTGCGACCGTCGCCGCCTGCCGACCCTCGGGCCATGCCTTTCGACTGACCTCCAGCTTGCGCCTTCAGCCAATCATCCAGCTCGACCTTCCAGTCAACCTTCAGCTTGCGCCTTCGATCGACCTTCCGGTCCTGCCATCCAACCTAACCTCCGACTCTCATCGGTTGCCGCATCCGTATGCTCCGCCTTCCGACCTCTCTCCGGTTTGCGCCTTCGATCGATCTTCCAGCCCAATCTTCCGACCTCTCTCCGGCTTGCGCCTTCAATCGATCTTCCAGTCCAACCGTTGCTCCAACCATCGGCTTGCACCGCTGGTCTATTCTCCGGTTAAACCGTTGTGCCAACCATTGGCTTGCGCCTTTGGCCGACCCTCCGATTGAGCCGTTGTGCCAACCATCCGCTTACGCTTCTGGCTGACCCTCCGGCTGTGCCTTCCGGCCAGCCTCCGACTTTCGCCGGCTGCCAACCTTCCAGCTTCGCCTTTCAGATGGCCTCCGACTTGCGTCGACTGCCAACCTTCCGGCTCTGCCTACGAACCCAACCTCCGACTCTCATCGATTGCTGAACTCTCCGGCATCGCCTTCCGGTCAATCTTGGACTTTCGTCTTCGATCAACTATCCGGCTACCTTCGGATCCAACCTTCGACTTTCGTCTGGGAGAGATCTTCCAGCCCTGCCTTCGAACCCAACCACCGACTCGCTGCTCGGTCATCAGTTGAAGTGACAGTAGGAGTGGGGCGCCTGTGCATGCAAGTGCAAAACAATATAATTCTGTGGATAAGTTCCATGCACTGGGGATGGTCTACTAAACCATTGCATCGAAACGCGAAGTGTCTGAGGTCCGGCTGGCAGTCGGCCTTTTAGGCGAAAAATAGTGGCGAAGGCATGGATCGAGCCGAATTTTTCCCACAGATGGGTGGAGCTACTTATTGCGATTCAGGCGCCATCCAGCCATGCAATTGCAGCCAGTTAGCGAGCAGCGTGGGGAAGACGGCGAGCTCGCGCATCGCAGGAGGTTGGTCTACTCCCATGTGCGTCCCATGGGCCCCAAGCTCAAAGATGTGCAGTTCCGCCTGTACACCGGCGGCCTTCAGGGCTTCGTAGAACTCGGCGGCGTTGCGCGGATCGACCGTCTTGTCTCCGGTGGTGGAGTAGATGAGGCAGGGGCTGGTGTCGGCGGAGACATGCTTGAAGGGATCGACTGCATCGATGGCGGCCTGGGTCGGATGCTGGCCGATGAGCGATTGCAGTGGGACCGTGCCGGCGCGGGCGTAGAGGTCCAACGAGAGAACGCCGTAGGAGATGATGGCGAAGTCGGGCCGGTCGGAGACGCGGTCGATGGGATCCGTAGCGGCGGGGTCGCCCGCCTTGTGGATGGTGGCCATGTAGCCGGAGAGATGGCCGCCGGCGGAAAATCCCCAGACGCCGATTGCGTCCGGCTTGACCGCAAGCTCGGCGGCGTGCGATCGAACGTAGCGGATGGCGCGCGAAGCGTCGAGCATGGGCGCGGGGTAGACATAGGCTGGCGAGAGCCGGTACTCCAACACAAAGGCGGAGATGCCATGCGCGGCGAGCCATTGCGCCTCTTGCGCGCCCTCCTGTGGCATCACCAGATGGGTATAGCCTCCGCCGGGCATCACGATGACGGCGCTGTGCGGACCGGGGCCCGAAGCGGGATAGGTGAAGAGCTTGGGGATGTCGCCATCCGTTGTGCCGAGCGCCAGCGGCGCGCCCGCGGGCCACAGAACGATGGACTGGGTGAATCCAGGCGGTGGAGCTGTTCTGGTGGCGACGGGCGGAGTCGCGGGGTTCGCGGGCACCGTGGCAGCGGGCGGCTGGGCGGCGAGAGGAATGGCGAAGAGAGAGAGGACGGCGGCAAGGAGGGGACGGTTCATAGCTCGACAGCATAGCGCAGGGACACAACGTCTGTGAAACAACGTCCGGCTGCGCGTACGTGGGCTTCATCTGCCGCGATGAGATAATCGAAGCGTAGCATGACGAATTTGTTTTCACGATGAAACGATTTTTCACCCTCGTGCTGGAAGCGTTGGTGTTGGTTGCCGTCGCGCTGATCTCGTTGTTCATTGCGATGCGGCTGGCGATCCATGGACGCGAGGCGGTGGTACCCAACCTGAGTGGACTGACCGTGGCCGACGCTAACAGCATGGCTGCACAGCAGGGGCTCACACTGAATCTGGAGAACAGGTTCTACTCCGCCGAAGTTCCCGCCGGGCGCATTCTGACGCAGGACCCGGCTGCGGGCTCGCGCGTGCGCCGCGAGTGGCCGGTGCGCATTACCGAGTCGCTGGGGGCGCAGCGGGTGGAGATTCCTGACCTGACGGGTGAGACGGAGCGCTCAGCGACCGTTAGCATTCGACGGCTGTCGCTGGAACTGGGCGCGGTGGCGCATCTCGCCATCGGCGGCGACCCCGACGTTGTGCTGACGCAGACGCCGCCCGCCAACGCCGGCGGAGTGGATGGGCCGCGCGTCAGTCTGCTGGTGAGCGATCCCGTCCCGGAAACTGCGCCACCTGCATATGCGATGCCGGCACTGGTGGGGCTGAGTTACTCCGCCGCCAGCGCGCGCGCCGCCAGCGAAGGGTTGCACCTGGTGGTAGCCACGGAGAACGCACCACCCAACGTGCCATCCGCCACAAGCCCTGCGTCCGCAGCGAATCCGTCCGCTGCGACAGGCCGTTCCACCGAAATCGTCACCTCGCAGAGCCCACAGGCCGGCAGCCGCGTGGACCAGGGCGATACGGTGCGTGTCATACTGGGCCGTTCCGCACCGCCAGCCGCCGTGCCGACTGCGACGCAATAAAACTACCTCCGGCTACGGCGGACGGGAAGTTGGGATGAGGCAGACGTGCAGGGTTGGGTGAAGTGACTAATTTGGTGTGGGGCGCTCGATGTGGTCGATGACCAGACGGCCGACGGGGCCTTTGCCGGGTTCGAGCTTCAGCCCAAGCTGTTCCTGCAGCGCGGTGAACAACGATGGACCGGAGTCCGGTAGCGGCGCGGAAGCTTCGCCGTCAGCGCCGGGCATGACCGGGGCGGTACCGCGTTCGGGCACGAACTCGAGCGTGAAGTTGTAGAGAGTGTCTACCGGGATGCCGGTGGCGTCATAGGCCTGCTTGCCTGCGTAGTTGGACAGGAACCCTTTGGCGAACCAGCCCAGTGAGGTCTGCTGAAAGGCGAACTTCATGCCCGACGGCGTTCGATCGACGAGAAAGATTCCACTGCCCTCGATAGGCTTGCCGTCCGGGCCTTTGGGCGCGTCGGGGTTCGCTTCGCCGGCCTTCGCCGGCTTGATCTTCAGGCCGCTCTTGGCGACGACAAGGTTGTAATCGGACTGTTCGACATTGGCCCAGTGTGCGGCCAGCTTGAACTGCTCGACCAGCAGCTTGCGGAAGATCAGCCGGCGGTAGCCTTCGTTCAGCTTGCGCCATGCGGCTACGTCGGTTGCGGCCACCTTGGCCTGGATATCGAAGCGTTCGGTGGTGAACCAGCTAGGCACGCCGACCAACTGGTCTTCGCGGAAGGAGCGGATGTTGAAGTTCCAGCGCATGATGTCGAACAGGGTC
>Ga0326727_10015511_pt1 | contig 16334 bp, 17 predicted proteins | sample MB2enrmetagenome_FD_207643 | JGI IMG/M metagenome (GOLD analysis project Ga0326727, IMG submission 207643) | Lab enriched peat soil microbial communities from McLean, Ithaca, NY, United States - MB29MY | ecosystem: Environmental > Terrestrial > Soil > Wetlands > Peat | place: USA: New York...
CGTCTTCGATAATGGCCATCTCCCCGAAAATCGAAGGCGGCTCGAAAACGTCAAGCGTCTTTTCCTTGTTGTCCTGGATCTTGGTGATCCGGATTTTGCCTTCTTTCACGATGTAGAACTCGTCGCCTTTTTCGTATTCGCAGAAGACGATTTCCCCGGGATTGTAGGACTTTTCTATTTTCTCATCGGCCATGACCGCCCCCGCTACCGGATTGCCTGCATTCGGTCTCGGGCTTTGCGGGAAAGCTCGTCGGCCGGCGGCATCACGGTAATCTTCTGCAGGATGGATTTTTCGCCCTCCGCATTACCGAGGGACCTGTATATCTCCGCGAGGATGAACAAGGTCTGTTTAATGGTGATGACGTTCTTGACGACTTTCAGGAATTCGTTGATTTCCTGACTGCATTCCTTGAACTTTTTGAGTTGATAAAGGGTGTTGATGTATAAAAATTTGGCTTTTTCCATCATATCCTGGTTGAGATTTTCACCGCCGCCGGTCTGGAACAGTTCCAGAAAAAGCTTTTCCGCATTGGCGTAATCCTGTCCGTTAAAGAAAGACTCCGCTTTGTAGAAGCGGTCCATGAACTCGCGAATTCCCAGTTTGGAGTGGATATTTTCGGCCGAAACCGAAGCATCCATGACCACATTGGTAACATTGCTTCGCGTATCCTGATCGACGATCTGGTCGATGGGCTTGAATTCCTTGAGGAATCCCGTCTTCTGGGCCTCCTCGCACAAACCGATGCGGTACTTGGCCTCGCCCACGATGTTGGTGTTGGGATACTGCTGGATGTAGCGCTCATAAACCTGAATAGCCTGCTTGTACTGCTTGTTGTTGAGGTAGTATTCGCCGATCTTGAAGAGACCGATATTGGGCGCGTAAATGACATTATTACCGAGATAATTATTCACCTTGATCCCGAGATTACGAAGCTGGTTGGAAAGAACGCGCAGAAGCCGTTTCATCAGTTCCACATTCTTCGATACGTAGTTCTCGAACTCTGGAACCTTGAACTCGATGGCGACTGCATCGGTGACCGCTTCGCACACTTCTTCGCGAGTATGATTGATGATAGCCGATTTTAAGCCGAAGAATTCACCCTGATTGAGGGTTTTGGTGATCTTCTCTCCGCTTTCAGACTGGATATAACTGATGTCTATCCTGCCTGACTTGACAATATAAATGGTGTCATCAACCTCATGGTCGAAGTAGATAACCGAACCCTGAGTGAACCTTCTTTCCTGCGGCATAATCTCGCCTTCCGGCCGACTCCTTTGTTCCAAGGCTTATTATAATACCCTGCCAAGGAAGCGTCAATAAAAATCGATCGGGAAAAATGGAAGCACTTTCTTGAACCGGACATTTTCCCAGATTCGCGAATACAGATCATGCGGTTTCCCGACAAGGATACGTTCGAGACCGTTGATCGAAATGGCCTGGTAGTGCCGGTCGAAGTGACGCATCACATGCTCGTAAGTATGATCGCCGTATACGGGCACACCGTCTATGATTACCAGTTTCACGCTGTTGAACCAGGAATGGACGAGAGATTTATAAGGATCATTCACATCGCCGTTGCGAATTACCAAAAGGTTCGCCTTGAAATTTTTCTCCACCTTTCCTTCATTCCGGAGCCGCAAGTTTTTCGCGGCACGCGTCGTCACCATTTCAACGATGGTCCGGTAGGGCAAATCTTCGTTGTAAATCTTTCGGTAGAGTGTTCGCGCGAACTGCATTTCCTCGAAGATGTTGAGTCCGCCCGACATGGGGGAGTCCGTCCCGAGGCTCACGGAAACGCCGGCGTCCAGAAGTCCCTTGATGTCGGTGGTCAACTGGAACATATAATAATTGCTGGAAGGACACCATACCACGTTTGCTTTTCTCCGCGCGATCGTTTCAATATCCTGTTTCGAAAAACCGATGCCGTGGATGAGTACCGTATACTCATCCAGCGCCTTCAATTCGTCCAGAATATCGATTCCCAGCATTGATTCTTCATCGAAACCTTCCTCGATGTGGGTGATAAAAGGAATATCCTTTTTCACCGCTTCCGCGTGTTCAACGGAAATGCCCCTTCCCCATTTGAGATCAAAGCTCGAACATTCATGTTCCAGGGTGTAGTCTTTCATTACCGTCATCGGCATTTTCGGAATGAATTCGCTGTTGACGGAATGCGGGATATGATCTGAAACCGTCGCTACTCCCGAAATCAGGTTGCGGTAGGAACCGAGAAGGTAGAGATCAATATTGGCAATGTGGGAGCGTTCACGGTAAAGTTCGCAGCTCTTGAGATCGTTATCCCAAGCAAGCCAGTTCAGGTAAGGGCCGGAACCGATTCTCGGATAATAATTGCCGAATAAATGGTCATGCGAATTGATCATAGCGGGAAACAGGAGATCGTCCGTATCGAGTTGAATCTGGAAATCGACCGGAGCGTCGGAACTTCCGACATCGACGATTTTCCCGTCCTCGACGGTAACGCTTGCGCCGCGGATAATCATATCGGGCGTTACTACGACTCCGCCGACGATTGAATACCTCATGATCACACCCCTTGGAACAGTTTCAAAACTCCGGCTATCGTTTAATAACAAACTTTCACGATGGCTTCATTCCGACTCCGGATAATCAATAAAATGCGACGGCAAATCATTTCCAATCCTTTTCCTGATTTCTTTTCGGTTGCAATCAAGGTTAAACTGAAATCGCGAGGAAAGTTTCTCCGAAATCCGAACATGAATTCTTTAAAAACTTTCTTTTTTCAGGACCTTATGATAAAATATTTCTCCAATGGTTGGAGAGATGCCCGAGTGGCCGAAGGGGGCACCCTGCTAAGGTGTTGTACATTTTTTAGATGTACCGCGGGTTCGAATCCCGCTCTCTCCGATGAATCCCTTCTTGTATCTGATTGAATCACAATCAGATACAAGATAACGGGAATTCGGAACTCCCTGATTTTTACCAACTACTCTTTCCTGCTTCTCTTCCTCATCCGTCTCTATTGCTCTCTCATCGATTTCCGTTACCGCGCCTATTCCTGATATAAATCCGTTTGCCTCCTCCCCTATTGCTTGGCAATCTTGCGAAAGTTTACCATGCCTGGAACGATCCCCCCTCCGAATTTGAGATTTCCTCGTCGCCCTAATACAATATCCACCCCACGGAGGTACTTCCATGTCCGACACGATCAATAAAGCCGACCTGAGCCAGCTGGTATTCCAGAAAAAAGGGGTAGTCGAGGCCGGGATAAGCCGGAAGGAAGTCGCCCTGGTCGTTGACCAGCTTTTCGATGTTCTCACGGAAACCGTCAAGACCCTCCAGCCCGACCAGCGGATTGAAATCCGGGGGTTCGGCTCCTTCGGTGTAAAGGAACGCAAGGCCAAGACCGCGAGAAACCCGAAAACGGGCGCTGCGGTCAATGTGGCGGCCAGAAAAGGGATCGTCTTCAAGATTGGTGCTGATCTCAAGGAATGGACGCGCTCCAGCGGCAAAGAATAGGCGGTCACGATGGTAGAGCTTTACGCCATACGCCCTAAGGGTGGCAATACTCCCATAGGCGGCGCCTGGATTATCGAAGATGGAAAGACCACTGTTTTCCTGACCTATGATGATATCCTGAGCCGGTACGGGTAGATTCCCATTCTTGATTTGGAGAACGGGAAATATCTGGACTGGAACCAAATTCCATAGCCATACTTTAACCTGGGCCTGAACCCGAAGTACAGCCTTTACACCTTCCGGCATACTTTCGGCACAAACCTCCTGAACTCTACTGGCGACCTTCACCTCGTCAGCAAGTCCCTCGGACATTCCGACGTCAGCATCACCGCCAAGCATTACATCAACCGCAAGCTCTCGGACTTCCGGGAGAGGATCGACAAGAGTTTCGGAAACTGATCGTTAACCGGCTGCAAAAGCCATAATTCTAAACGTTCTCTTCAGTTCTTTTCCCCGCTGGTTTACGATACTTCAATTCTTCGCCGTCACAAGCGCTATGCATCCCTCGGAGAGCAGATTCGGAAACGGAAGCCGGTCGATAACCCGGCCGCCGCGGATGTAGTGCCGCTCCAGAACCCGGTAGCCCTCCTCCTCACAGAAAGAGGTGAAATCCCGGACCGTCATCAGATGGATATTGGGCGTGTCGTACCATTGCCAGTAGAGGGCCCGCGTGCGCGGCATCGTCCCGTGAAAAAGCAGCTGCAGACGCAGCGGCAGGTGCCCGAAATTCGGGAAACTCACGATGGCGCGGTTGGCCACCCGGAGGATTTCCCTCAGCGTGTCGCGCGGATGCCTCAGTTCCTGGATGGTCTGGCTGAGGATCGCCGTGTCGAAGCTGCCGTCGCCGAAGTAGGACAGCGCCTCGTCGAGGTCGCGCTGGAGAACGGGGATACCCTTGCGGATGGCGGAAAGCGCCCTTGCCGACTCGATCTCCACGCCGATCCCGCGGACGCCTTTCCCGCGCGCCAGGTGGGCGAGAAGCTCTCCGTCGCCGCAGCCGAGGTCGAGCACGCTCGATCCCCGATCGATCCAGTCTGCGATAAAGGACAGGTCGGCCCTGCCGCCGCCCGGTTTCAGCAGTTTCGTCATGGCGCCGCCTCCCACGATTCCGTTGCGGAGAGGAAGGCGCGGATGATTTCGCTTTCCGTCTCCATCTCCAGCAGGAAGGCGTCATGTCCGTACGAGGAAGGGATATCGACCCAGGTGACGTCCTTGCGCAGCCGCGAAAGAGCCTTGACCACGTCCCGCGACTGGGCGGTGGGAAAGAGCCAGTCCGACGAGAAGGAAAGGAGAAGCACCCGCGATTTCACCCGTTCCATCGCCTTTTCGAGGCTTCCGCCGCCGTAATAGCGCGCCACGTCGAAATAGTCCATCGCCTTGGTGACATAGAGGTAAGTGTTTGCGTCGAAACGCTCCACGAACTTGCTCCCCTGGTAGTTGAGGTAGCTCTCCACCTGGAACTCGCTCTTGAAGTCGTAACTGAAGTTCTCGCCCTCCTGCAGACGCCGTCCGAACTTCGTTTCCATCGACTCGTCCGAGAGGTAGGTGATGTGTCCGATCATCCGGGCCAGCGAAAGGCCCCGGTAGGGAATCGTGGAATCGTAGTACCTGCCGGCGAGAAAGTCGGAGTCCGAAAGGATGGCGCTGCGCCCGACGGTGTTGAAGGCGATGCTCTGCGGGGAAAGCCGGGCGGTGGAAGCGATGACGATGTGGGCGCGCGAGGCGTCGGGATAGCGGAGAGCCCATTCGATGGCCTGCATGCCGCCCATCGAACCGCCCGCCACGGCGAGGAGTTTTTCAATGCCGAGGTAGCCGAGCAGGCGCTTCTGCACCTCGACCATATCGCCGATGGTGACCACCGGGAAGTCGAGTCCGTAGGCCTGGTCGGTTTCCGGGTCGATGGTGGAAGGACCGGTGGTGCCACGGCAGCCCCCGATCACGTTGGAGCAGATGACAAAATAGCGGTCCGTGTCGAAGGCTTTGCCGGGTCCGATGGCGTCGTTCCACCAGCCGGGGTCGTTTCCCTTGCGGTCGCGGTAACCCGCCGCATGGGCGTCGCCGGAAAGGGCGTGACAGACGAGGACGGCGTTGGATGCGTCGCGGTTCAGCCGACCGTAAGTCTCGAAGGCCACGGTCACCGGCCCGAAGCGCCTGCCGGAATCGAGCAGGAGACGGTCGCTCTCGCGCTCCGCGAAGCGGAAATAGCGCGTTTCCACCACTCCCGGCGAAGTATCATCTTCTTCAACGGGCGGCGAGCGGGTTTCCCCTTCCTCAATCCGCATCGCCGGGTTCCCGTTGTTCGTCGCTGGGGGTGTTTATTCGGGTTCGACCCGACGGAAATACATATTTCCGGGGCTCGCGTTCCGGCTTCCGGCCGGTCGCAAAGGCCTGGAAAGCGCGCATCCAGCCCCGGGAAGGGAAGAGCTCCTGAAAGTTCCGGACTTCCAGGGACGCGAGAATCGCGCTCCTCATGACGCACGCTCCGATGCTGCCGCTCCGTCTTCCGAACGCTGGACGCGGTAGCGCTCCTTCCGCTCGATCCACTTCCGGATGCCGATGAGCGCCGCGCTGATGTCGCCTTCGGTCTCGACCACTTCCGCGCGCGTCTCGAGAAACACCTGCCGGGGCGTATGGCCGATCCGGTTGGCCGCGATGATGCCGCAGTCGGATAGAAGACGCGCGGCGAGCGCCACCGCTTCTTCGCTGCCGGAGCAGTTCCCCGCCGGGACGGGGCTCTTCCGGACCTCGACAAAATCGATGCCCTTCTCGCCGTTCTCGTAGATCCAGAATTGCTCCGCGCTGCCGAAATGCCGGTCCACGCGGATGCCGCTCGAACTTGCGACCGCTATCTTCATACCGGGCCTCCTGTGCTACCCCAGCGCCCGCCGGAGATCGTCCAGCAGGTCTTCGGGGTCTTCGATACCGATGGAAAGGCGCACCAGGTTCTCCGTGATCCCGATGCGGTCCTTCTGTTCCGCCGGGATGGAACCGTGCGTCATCAGATACGGATAACACGCGAGCGACTCCACGCCGCCGAGGCTTTCCGCGAAGGTGATGAGCGAAAGCCCCCGGATGAAGCGGTCCACGGAGGGCCTGCCGCCCTGGAGGCGGAGACTGACCATGCCCGGCTGACCGCGCATCTGTTTTTTCGCGACCGCGTAGCCCGGATGATCCTCGAAGCCCGCGAAAAACACCTTTTCCACAGCGGTGTGGCCCCGGAGAAACTCCGCCACGACTCTCGCGTTACTTTGATGCTGCTCCATCCGCACCGCGAGGGTTTTGAGCCCCCGCTGCACGAGGTAACTCTCGTAGGGCGACTGGATGGAGCCCGCCGCGTTCTGGTAGAAACCGAGCGGCTCGTCGAGATCGGCGCGGTTGGTGACGATGGCGCCGCCGATGATGTCACTGTGGCCGCCGATGTACTTGGTGGTGCTGTGAACGGTCAGGTCCGCGCCCAAGTCGAGCGGCGTCTGGAAATACGGGCTCGCGAAGGTGTTGTCCACCGCGAGGATCGCGTCCTTCGGCTTGCGCGCCGCCACTTCGGCGATATCCACGATGTTGAGGAGCGGATTCGTGGGCGTCTCGATCCAGATCAGCCTGGTCTTGGCCGTGAAGGCCTTCGCGATCTCCGCCGGATCGTGGCTCTCCACGAAGCGGAACGAGATGCCGTACTTCGGGAATACCTTGGTGAACAGGCGGTAGGTGCCTCCGTAGATGTCGGGAGTGGAGACCACCTCGTCGCCGGGAGAGAGAAGCGAGAGAACTGCCGTTTCGGCGGCCAGGCCCGACGCGAAGGCGCGCCCGAACTTTCCGTTCTCGGCGGCCGCGAGCGTCTGCTCGAGCGAGCGCCTGCTCGGGTTGCCGCTGCGCGCGTACTCGTATCCGTCGCGCTGAACGCCCACGCCGTCCTGCTTGTAGGTGGAACTCGTGTTGATGGGGACGTTCACCGCCCCTGTGCGCGGGTCCGGGTCCTGCCCGGCGTGGATGAACTTCGTCGCCAGCTTCATGGCTTCCTCCGCGCGTAAAAGTCGATGAGGTCGATCCTCGTGAGGACGGACTTCGGTTCCCCGTTTTCCGTCATGATGACCGCGTTGTTTCCCGAAAGCAGCAGACGGTAAGCCTCGGAAATCTCGGTGCAGATGTCGATAGTGAGGAGGGGCTTGCCCATCACGGCGCTCACCTTCTGGTTCTGGAAGTCGATGCCGTCGTACACGAGCTTGAGAAGCGTGGATTCCTGGAGGCTCCCCACGCTCCTGTGCCCGTCGATGACGGGAAGCTGCGAGATATTGTATTTGTGCATCTCCTCGAAAGCCACGGCCAGCGAATCATCGGGACCCACGGCGATGAGCGGTGGGAGGGCAGCCTTGTAGTCCAGAGCCTCGCAGACCAGGGTGCGCTTGGCGGAGTTGGTCTCGAAGAACCCGTTCTCCTGCATCCAACGGTCGGAATACATCTTGGTGAGGTAGTTCCTGCCCGTGTCTGGCAGCAGCACCACGATGTTCTTCCGCTCCGAGAGGCGTTCCGCGTACTTGAGCGCTCCCGCGAGTGCGGTGCCGGAAGACCCGCCGGCGAGAATTCCCTCCTCGCGGGCGAGCCTCCTGGCGGTGTTGAAGCTTTCCTTGTCGGTCACGCGGACCATTTCGTCGATCACCTGACGGTTGAAGGTCTTCGGGATGAAATCCTCGCCGATGCCTTCCACCTTCCAGGGCTTGGGAGTATCGCCCGAGAGGATGGACCCCTCGATGTCGGCTCCGACCACGATGACGCCCGGCTTCTTTTCCTTGAGGTACTTCGCGGTGCCGGAGATCGTGCCGGCCGTGCCCATTCCCGCGACGAAAACGTCGAGCTCACCGCCGGTGTCCTCCCAGATCTCGGGGCCTGTAGAAAGGTAGTGCGCGAGCGGGTTGTTGGGGTTCTCGAACTGGTTGGGCCGGAAAGCGCCCTTGATCTCGCGCGAGAGCCGGTCGGCAACGCCGTTGTAGCTCTCGGGAGAGTCCGCCGGCACGGAGGTGGGCGTGATGACCACCTCGGCCCCGTAGGCGCGCAGGAGGCTCACCTTGTCCTCGCTCATCTTGTCCGGCATCACGAAGATGCAGCGGTATCCGCGGATCGCGGCGACGAGGGCTAGCCCGACCCCGGTGTTCCCGGCCGTCGCCTCGATGATCGTTCCGCCGGGCTGGAGGAGCCCGCTTTTCTCGGCCTCCTCCACCATCTTCAGCGCGACGCGGTCCTTGACGCTGCCGCCGGGGTTGAGGTACTCCACCTTGGCGTAAAGGACGGCCTTGAGGCCTTCGGAGAGGCGTCCGAGCCGGACGAGCGGCGTATTGCCGACGGATTCGAGAATGCTGTTCTTCGCGTTCTTCATAAAGCCATCCTACAAGAAATAGTTGGGCGATTCTTCACGGGCGAAATGGAGGATCTCCAGACAGCGCGTACGCAGCGCGAGGAAATCCGGATCATTCCGCCGTCTCGGCCGGGCGAGTTCCACTTCGAGGACCTGTTCGATCTTCCCCGGGCGCGGGGTCATGATGACGATGCGGTCGGAAAGGTAGATGGCCTCGTCGATGTCGTGGGTGACGAGAACCACCGTGGTCTGGCGCTCCTCCCAGATGCGCAGGATCTCGTCCTGCATGTTCATCCGCGTGAAGGCGTCCAGCGCCCCGAGCGGCTCGTCGAGCAGCAGCACCTTCGGGTGGTTCACGAGCGAGCGGGCGAGCGCCGCGCGCTGGGCCATACCGCCCGAAAGCTGGTGCGGGAAGCTGTTTCCAAAGCCCTCGAGCCCCACGAGGCGGATGTATTCGTCCACGTCGCCCTTCTGTTTTTCGTAAACGCCGCGGGCGATGAGGCCGGTGGCGACGTTCCTGCGGACGTTGAGCCAGGGAAAGAGGTTGGGGTCCTGGAAAACCAGCCCGCGCTCGGAACCCGGCCCTGTGATGTCCGCCCCGTCCAGCGTGATTCCGCCCGCCGTCGGTTTGTCGAGTCCGGCGATCAGGCGCAGCAGGGTGGACTTGCCGCAGCCGCTCGGGCCGACGAGGGAGACGAACTCCCCGCTCTCCACGGCGAGGTTCACACCTGAAAGAGCCTGGATCTTCTCGCCTTCGTGGTTCGTGAATTCCTTGGCGACTCCCGCGACTGACAGGGAGCCGACTCCGGGAGTCTTCCGCTCGGGAGTTCCGAATTGTCTTACCATTTGATCAGCCCTCTCTGCCAGATGAGAATGCGGTCTTTGAGTTTGAATAACAGATTCAGCAAGGTGGAGAAGATCACGGCGATGACGATGAGGCTCGCGTAGACCTTGGAAAGCTCGCCCCAGCCCTGCGCCCAGTTGATGTACCAGCCGAGCCCCGCCTTGACGCCCAGCATCTCCGCCACGATGAGCGTCGCGAAGGACATGCCCATCCCCATGAAGATGCCGATGAAGATGGTCGGATAGGCCGCCGGGATGGCCACCTTGAAGATCAGGAAGCTCTCCTTCGCGCCGAGGGTCCGCGCCACCTCGAGGTAGGAATTCTTGACGCCGGCGACGCCGGAACTCGTCATGAAGGTCACCGGAAACCAGACGGCGAGCGCAATGAGGAAAACCCCTGCGAGGAAGCTCGTGGGAAGCACCACCATCGCCAGAGGTATCCAGGCGGTGGCGGGAATGGGTCCGATCACCTTCAGGAGCGGATATATCCAGTAGTTGAAGCGGCTGTTCCAGCCGATGGCGATCCCGGTGGCGAGGCCGAGCACGAGGCCGATGGAAAAACCGGTAATGAGGAGCCGCATCGAATAGAAGACGCAGACGAGCAGCCGCGGCGCTTCGGTCACGAAAACCCCGAGAACCTTGTCTGGCCAGGGGAAATAGGGCAACCCCAGGAGACCGGTTTTGACGGTCAGGATGTCCCAGAGCCCGAGCAGGGCCGCAATCGCGATCGCGAAAGGTGCGGCATGGTTGACTTTCTCGCGGATACCCGGAAAACGCAGGGAAAGAACCCAGCGGATGGCATGATAAGCGAAAAGGGCCGCGAGTAAAAAGACATAGGCGCCGGTGTCGTTGGACAGCTGGAGAACGTCGGGCAGGAGAAAATGCAGGAGCGCGTCCGCCGCCAGAACGATCGGCGTGAACCAGACGCTGACCCGGTATTTCAAGGGCCGGATATGGGCGGTTTCTTCTGCGATGCGGGGAAGTTTCATCGTTCACCTCGTTGGTTGACATCGGGCCGTATTTCGTTTGAAAATATTCAGTTATCGTAACCGTATCTGGAATAAACTGTCAACGGACGCGGAATAAATATTCTCCGCCGCCGCTACGAACGGCGACGGGGAGAAACGAATCGGGATTACTTCGAACCGATTTCCTCATCCTTCACGATGTAGGCGAAAAGCTTGTCGAACAGCTTCTTCTCGTCGGTGGTCGCTTCCAGGATGCCGTCCTTCTTCTGTTCCTTGATGAAGAACTTCGCGGAGTCGGCAGCGCGGTCGATGCTCGGCCTCCAGTAGTAGCTCTTGATGAGCGCGGTGGTATGCTCTACGGTGTCGTCGACGTACTTGTTGCTCACCTCGATCTGGGCGGTCTCCTCCGGGTGCTCGCCCACCCACTTCGCGGCCTTGAGAATCGCGCGGGTGTAGGCGGCGGCGGCGGCGGGATCGCGCTTCAGGGAAGCGGCGCTGACGGTGGCGTAGCAGCAATAGCCGCTCTTGAAGGGCTCGTCCTTGGCGATGTTGAAGAGTTCCACGTAGCCTTCCTTCGAAATCGCATCGGAAGCGAAGGGGTCCCAAACCACGTAGGCGTCCACCTGCTTCTTCTTCGCGGCTTCCAGGAGCTGGGGAGGCGGAAAGGCCTTCCAGTTCACGTCGGTCTTGGGGTCGAGACCCACACCGCGCAGGGCGATGGACAGGTCGATCTGGGGCCCCTGGCCGATTTCGTCCACGCCGATGGTCTTTCCCTTGAGATCCTTCAGGGTCTTTATCCCCGAGTTTTTGGGCGCGACCAGGCTGATACAGCCGGCATGGAGACCGCCCGTCAGCTTGATGCCGAATCCCTGTTCGATGAGCTTGAACCAGCCGAAATTGCCGACGGTGCCGTCGATCTTTCCGGTGGACAGGCCCGTCTTGAGGGCGTCGAAACCGTACAGCTGGAAATCCACATCCAGGCCTTCCGCCTTGAAGAAACCCTTGTGATAGGCCACAAACGAGGGCGCTTCACAGGTTCCGCCGGAATATCCGACGAAGTACTTCTTCAACTTGTTTGTGTCCGAGTAGCCGGCGGTCAATACAACCGCGGTCAACATCAGAACCGCAATCGCTGTTTTCTTCATGATTTACCTCCTCATGAAATGCTTGATTTTCTTACTTCGCCTTCTCGAAAGCCTGGTCGATGTCCCAGATGAGGTCTTCGACGTCCTCGATGCCGATGGAGAAGCGGATCTGCTCCGGTTTCACACCGGCGGCACGCTGCTCCTCCTCGGAGAGCTGGCCGTGGGTGACCGTGGCGGGATGCACCACCAGGGACTTCGCGTCCGCCACGTTGGCGAGGAAGGAGAAGATCTTGAGACCTTCGATGAACTTCTTCGCGGCGGGGAAACCGCCCTTGATGCCGAAGGTGAAGATCGCACCCGCGCCCTTCGGGAAGTACTTCTTCGCGAGGCCGTGGTACTTGTCGCCGGGCAGGCCGGGGTATTCCACCCACTCCACCTGCGGATGCTTCGACAGGTGTTCCGCCACCGCGACGGCGTTCTTCACGTGCTTCTGCACGCGCAGAGACAGGGTTTCAAGCCCCTGCAGGAACAGGAAAGCGTTGAAGGGCGAGAGCGACGCGCCGATGTCCCGCAGGAGGTGCAGTCTGGCCTTCACGGCGAAAGTGATGTTCCCGCCGCCGCCGTAGTTCTTGAAGTGCTCGTGCAGGTTCCAGTTGTTATAGGAGCGGTCGGGTTCCGTGAAACCGGGAAACTTGCCGCTCGCAGCCCAGTCGAAATTTCCGCCGTCCACGATGAGGCCGCCGATGGAGGTGCCGTGACCGCCGATGTACTTGGTCGCGGAATGGACGATGACATTGGCCCCGTACTCGAAAGGTTTGATGAGATAGGGCGTTCCGAAGGTATTGTCCACCACGAGGGGAATCCCGTTCTCATGGGCGATCTTCGCCACCTTCTCGATATCGACTATGTTGATTCCGGGGTTGCCGATGCTCTCGATGAAGAGCGCCTTGGTCTTCGGGCCGATGGCCTTCCGGAAGTTCTCCGGATCGTCCGGATCGACGAACTTTGTGTTGATGCCGTACTTCGGAAGTGTGATGGAGAAGAGGTTGTAGGTCCCGCCGTAGAGGGTGGCCGCGGAAACGATTTCGTCGCCCGCGCCTGCCAGGTTGAGGATGGCGTAGCTCGTCGCGGCGGAACCGGAAGCGACGGCCAGAGCTGCCGTCCCGCCTTCGAGCGCGGCGATACGGCGTTCCAGGGCGTCATGCGTCGGATTGACGATGCGGGTGTAAGTGTTGCCGAATTCCTCCACCGTGGAAAGCTTCCGGGCGTGTTCAAAATCCTTGTAAACGAAAGACGTGGTCTGGTAGATCGGCACCGCGCGGGCCCGGTGAGCCCCTTCCGGCTCTTCCTGTCCGGCGTGCACCTGGAGGGTGTCAAAACCCAGTTTTCTATCCGACATCGTGGCCTCCTTGATCATATTATTATACCCATCGGATTGGTATGGATTATTCTAACACGGAAATCGGGGGCATGTCAATCTTTTCAGGAAATATTATTGTATGTCTATCGGATTAGTGGCAATTAAGATTGCCCCCGGCCCAGGGAGACCGGGGGCGGTCACTCCGTCTACCGGGTGAGTAGCCCGGCATCCAGTACGAATTGGGAACCGGTGACGAAGCGGGCGCGGGGACCGGCGAGGAAGAGCAGGGCATTGGCCACGTCCTCCGGCTCGATCCACGGAACCGGCAGCAGGTTGCCCGCGGAACGCTCCGCGATCTCCTGTGCGGTGGTGCCTTCCAGCTCGGCCAGGCCGTCGTTCATGGCCGTGTTCACGCCCGTGGGGTGGATGCTCACCACGCGCACGTTGAAAGGCGCGAGTTCGATCGCCCAGCTCTTGGTCAGCCCGATGAGACCGTACTTCGAGGCGGCATAGTGGGACAGGCGGTTCATCCCGCGCAGACCGGCCACCGAGGAGTTGTTGATGATCACGCCGGACTTCTGCCTGCGCATATGCGGAATCACCCGCCGCGCGACGAGCCAAGCGCCCTTGAGGTTGATGTCCAGCATCGCGTCCCACTGATCCTCGGTCAGCTCGTCAGCATAGCCGTATGCGGCGATCCCCGCGTTATTGAACAGCACATTGATGGCGCCGAACTTCGCAACGGTTTCCTCCACGGCGGCTGAAATCGCCTTGTCGTCGCGGACGTCCCCCGCGAAAACGAGGGCTTCCGATCCAGCGGCTTCGACGTCACGCTTCAGGGCGTCCAGCTCATCGCGGTTCGCACGGTTGTAGGCGGGATATTCGAGCTTCCCGCCCAGATCGAACCCCGCGATTCTTGCGCCCTCCCGGGCGAAAGCGAGCGCCGCGGCCCTTCCCTGCCCCTTGGCCGCGCCCGTGATGAACACGACCTTCCCTTCATATTCGCGGCTCATACGCTTCTCCTTATTTCTTCTTGAGGTAGGAACTCAGGGATTCGTCCACTTCAATCTCCAGCGCGTTGTTGAAGATGTTGGTGGCGATCATGATCCCCGCGAACGCCGTCAGCTGAACGATCTGACGGTCGGTATACTTCGCCTTCACGCGGTCGTAGAGCTTTTTGCCGACACGGTTGGAGTCTTTCGCGATCTGCCGGCCGAATTCCACCAGCAGCTCCTCGGAGTCGGTGAAGACGGGATGATCCGGGTCTTCCCCGAGCTCGACCAGGTCGCGGCGGAAAAAGGTGGAGCAGAGCAGGCAGTCCGACTGGACCGAGATGGCGTTGGCGAAGATGACGAGCCCGCGGTTGCCAATGAATTCCTTCAGCTCGTCGGCCAGGGGATACCATTCCTGGTAGGCGTGAAAAGAGGCGATGGAATGCAGGAGGGTTCTTTTCATGTTGGTCGCGTCCTTTCCGTGAGCACGCAGCGCTTCGATTTCCTTCCGGGCTTCGGGGGACGCGGTTGCGTCGGTGACTATCGGAATCCGGCTCATGGGTGCCTCCTTTGCTTATCTATTATACTGATCGATATTGTAGGATATAGCTTAAGGAGACGGGGCGGGAAAGTCAAAAATTGGAAGAGAGAATTTGTAGTCCGATTGTTTTAGTGGGAATTAAGACGACAAGTGAACGAAAGAGAAGGAATCCGTCAATTTCCTCAGATGAAGAACATGACGGCCAGATCGGGCTTCATTTTCCGGTATTCCTGAATCAGCTGGTCCAGAGTGAGATGATCGATGACCGCGGCGATCTCGTTATTGAGGCGTTCCCAGATTTTCAAACGGATGCAGTAGGCCAGCGGGTTGTCCTGGGTATCCTCCAGCGCTTCCTCGTCCACGACGGAGATGTCGCCTTCGAGGGTTCTCAGGATCATTCCGACGGTGATTTTCGAAGGAAGGTCTCCCAGCATGTAGCCGCCCTGGGCGCCTTTGGTGCTTCGGAGAAGTCCGGCTTTCCGGAGCGCGCCGAACATCTGCTCCAGGTAGCGCAGGGAGATGTTCTGCCTCGCGGCGATGCTGTTGAGCGTAACCAAGCCGTCGCTGGCCTGCATGGCAAGATCCAGCATGGCGAGCAGTCCGTAGCGTCCCTTGGTGGAGATCAGCATAGCAGGGTTCTCCTTTTTTGAATCGTGCCCCGTAATTATAATGCAGAAGCCATGAAAAGAAAAATAAAACGAGCTTCAATCCCGAATCGGGCGGGTCAAACCTTCCTGGCCGCTAATATCCGGCGAAGAGAAACATCCGGAGCACTTCGAAGAAATCCTCCGTTTCGAACACCAAGGTAAAATCGTCTTTCCGGCTCATCCCGGGGTAGAACCCGGTTTTGTAAGCCCGCCCGGCGTGACGGTAGGCGATCTCCACCCGGAAAAGAGCGGGAAGGCTGACCCGGCATTTCCGGATACCGGCGGAAAGCGCGGCGGCCACTCCCTCGCGGATGCGTTTGACGGAAAACGCGGGATGCAGCGAAAGCACGGAGTTCCCGATTCCCTCCTTCACCGCGACAACCGTCAGCCCGGGGTTGATATGCAGAGCGTCTTCACAGACCAGGCGGTCGCCGGAGAGGAAGACGAGCGGAACACCGTAATAAGCGGCAGTGTATTGCAGCACCCGCGTCTCGCTCGCGAGCTCCCCGTTGATGCGGACAGAGGCGTTCTCGAGCGAGAAAGTATGCGCGAGGGGATTCCCCGCCGACCCCGACGCGGAATGGGCCCCCACCAGCACGAGGGCGGAAAAACTCTCGTCCAGCTCCTGCGCCATGCAGCGAGGATGGTCGCTCCAGCCGCGGATCACCTTCACGGCCTCGGGAAGCCGCTCCAGAAGGAGGTTCCTCGCGGAATCGTGGGCATCCTGAAGCACGATTTCCACGGCTCCCGCCTCGATAGCACCTTCGCAAGCCGCGTTCACCTCGGCGCTGAACTGCCGCACCGATTCCTCGTAACCCGGACGGCCTTTCGTGGCCTCGTCCCAGTGGTCGACCCCGGTGACGCCTTCGATGTCCGCGCTGATGTAGATCTTCATCCCGCATCTCCTTCCGCTTCAGGCGTCTTTCAGAATGAGCGCCATCTCGTGCCAGCGATGTCCGCCGAAGTCCGACTCGGAATCCGCCCGGAAGCGGAAACCGAAACTGCGGTAATAGCCCAGAAGGTGTTCCCGGCAGATCAGGAGGACGGAAGTTTTG
>Ga0326727_10015513_pt1 | contig 16332 bp, 14 predicted proteins | sample MB2enrmetagenome_FD_207643 | JGI IMG/M metagenome (GOLD analysis project Ga0326727, IMG submission 207643) | Lab enriched peat soil microbial communities from McLean, Ithaca, NY, United States - MB29MY | ecosystem: Environmental > Terrestrial > Soil > Wetlands > Peat | place: USA: New York...
CCGGATTGGAGTTGACGGCCGAGGCGAACCTGCAACTGCGATAGCGGCGATCTACAATTCGCTGCCCGGTCCATCGCGGCGTGCCAGGATTGCCTTCTCGGAAGGAAGCCGCGACAGCAGGCGCACAAGCTCGCGCTGACCACGCACCCCGGTCTTACGGTAAACGCACTTCTGGTAGTAGCGGACGGTATCTGGCTTGATGTTGATCGCGGTTGAGATCTCGGCGACGTCCATCGCCTGCTTCATCATCTCCGCAACCCGGCATTCGGCGGGCGTCAAGCCAAATAGCGCCCTCCAGAGCCGATGCTCGCCGGGCGCGTTATCCTCGGGCGTAGTCAGGAAGACCAACGCCGCGGGCACATCCGGGATCAATCCCCACCGCGAGCGATAGGGCACCATCGAAACGTACAGAGGCGCGCCGTGCTCGGAGTGCAGGACCACGGCGCTGGTGCCTGACTCGGTGGTGCGACCGTCCCCGAAGTCGCAAGCCCTCTTGACGCAGGCATCCAGTGCTCCCTGCTCCGAGACGAGCGCCGCCTTCAGCCGATTGTTCTCGATGCGCAGCCTGTCTCCCTGCCCGACCAGGAGTTCGGCACGATAGTTCAAGGAAATAGCGTCGCCGTTGCGATCGAGCATCAGACCCGGCATCGCGAGAAGATCAAGAGCGCACCGCCTGGCGTCACTCATGGAGTAGATCGAGGCAAGCTCGCGGTAGAGATCAAAGGCACGCCCCAGATGCGGCAAGAGCTGCCGCAGCAGCTCTTTTTCAGCATCTCCAAAGGCGGGCTCGGAGGCGGGACGCACCACCAACAGACCGGGCATGGTGCCATTGGGGCCGAAAACGATCGCTGCCGCTGCCCACTCGATGTCATTGGGATGCAGCGCACGGCGGTAGAACTCGCTTTTGCGCAGCTCGGACATCGGCATCACATCCTGAAGCGCCCCACTGTAGCAGCCAAGGGGACGTTCCTTCTCAATTGCCGGAAGCCACGGAGAATGCTGCGTCCAACTCCGCACGGCTTGGCGCATCTTCTCGGTGTATCCGGAGTCCATCCACACCTCGCCCTCGCGGAAATTGGGGTCGTAGACGATGACTGACGCGGCTGCAGCGTGCAACGCCCTCGCAACTTCGCGCATGAATGCACTTCGGCTCTCCGGACGAGTCACCGCCCCATACAGGTTGTCCAACAGTTCTTGAGTCAGGAGCGATTGGTCCGATTCCGGCATGACTTACCTTAAAAGCAGAATAACGAATTTCGCGCCGGAGCGACAGGGGCTCTACGCCAAGGTCGAATCGAGGGCGCGGCCGAGCTGCGCTTCGATGTCGATGTCCTTGAAGATCACGGCAGCGGTTCCCGAGGGTAAGTCTGAAGCCAGATCGCTTGCGCTCCGCCGGGCGGCCAGCACAAGGATAGGAGTATCGGCGAAGACCTCAAGTTTCCGGATTCGTGAAACCAGTTCCGAGCCGCCCATGCGCGGCATGGCCAGATCGGTGATGATGAGATCCGGCACGAAGTTGTTGAGCACCGCCAGCGCCTCTTCGCCATTGGTGGCGGACTCCACAATCAGGCCCCGCTCCTCCAGAAAACGGCATACGCTGTGGCGGATGAGCATGGAATCATCGACTACGAGAGCGGTCTTCGGGATGGACGGTGTCGGGGACACGGCTGACCTATGTATAACATTTTCCAAGCGGAATTACACAAAGCACGCACTATCGGAAGTGCACACACTCCAGCATGGGAATCGTTCCCGACTTTGTCCCGCCGCCGTCAGGCGTCGCTGTCGGAGGACTCCTCGATGGCCATGTCCTTGAATTCGCTGCTCTCGAATACCTCACGGCATTCCAGGCACTCGACGAACTCCGAGTCCTCCTGGCGGGCAACGATCTGCACCCGGGGATGTCGGCACTGCTGAGGCATAGAACTGCTCGCTGGCTCCGTGGGTTTTCGCTGAGGTTGTGCTGAAGGCATAGACAGAAAATCACTCCATCCATAGCGGACGGTGCGGGTATTTTAGCGTGGCCACTCCAGAAGTCAAGAGGGTTGGGAGGGCCCAAAACTCAATTTTCCAGCAGGCTATTGAATGTCCTTCATTGCCAGCAAGGTGCCGTAATCCTGGCCATTGGCGGCCGTAGCACGGGCAACAATGCCGACGAAAGCCTCTCTAAGCTCGGGATACTTTGCTGTTAACGCCTTGATTACAGACGTGTTGTCCTGAAATGCCTGGGCGGTATTGCTGACGTCGGCCACGGCGTACTTCACTACGACCGAAAGTCCGTCCTGCGGCCCGGGAGCCGCAAAAAGGTGGGTCAGCTGGTAAGTGCGTCCATTGGCCGCAGCCAAATTCACCGGTTGCTGAGGGCCGGGGATGTCGGCAGGCTTGGCGGCCTGGATTTCGTTGGAGAGCTTATCCAACTGCAGGCTGCTCATGAAATCCACCGGGGCATAGAGCTCCCAGGCGAGCGCGTAGTAGAGCCAGGCATTATGCAGTTGGCCGGAGCTCTTGAAGCTCCGCGCCCGCTCCACATACCAGGCGGCGTCATGCCCGTTCACCTCGATCGGCTTGGGATAATAGCCCGCAAGCTTCCATTGCCCCTGCATGTTCTGCAGGATGACGGTGGCCATGTACGGAACCTTTCCGCCGCTGACGTTGGTCAGCACCAGGGCATACAGGCCGGGATCGAGATTGGGAATCAAGAAGCTTGCGCTGGAGGGAGTGTGTCCTCCGGCTCCATAAACGCCGCAAAAGAACTCGGCGTCGGCGATCTTCCCGCTTGCCTTGGAGGCGTCTAACAGGTAGTCGCGACGGATACTTACCTGGTCGCCGATGGCGCCTTTGTCATGCGTCACCGTCTGCTGGATTCCGTCGAAGGCGGCGGCCAGTGTCGGAATCGAATTCCGTAGAAGGCTCTGCAGGTCGCCGTGAGCGGCGAATTGAATGAAACGGGTTGCGGCCGCATCGATGGCGGCCCGGTTTACCGAATCAATCTCGCTGGCCTGCGAGCAATCCTGGGCAAAAGCAGCACCCGGCGCCAGAGCCACGGCGAACAGAGAAGCCAGGAAAAAATGACCGATGCGGAACATGGTGCTCTCCGAGAACAAAGCGCCCCGGCAGGACGCGCTCCAAAGCATACATCTACTGTAGGCAGAATGGATGCCGCTTGATCTCTGCCAGATGTTCGAGGCCAAAAGGACAGCTCCGGCGCTTGCAGCCCTCGCATCAGAGTTGAAGTGCGAAGGCGCAAATCCGGTGGGAGAAACGGAATCGGGGAGAGCTTGGCGATAGCGATAGAAAGCACGGAAAAGGGTTAGAATCAGACGAGCAACTGCTTCGGGGCGGAGCCTGCGATGAGTTGGAAGTTGGCAAGGATCGGTTTGCTGGTGGTGCTCGCGGGCGGTTACTGGGCACAGACGGCCACGGCGCAAACGGTACCGCCAGGGCCGGTGAAAAAAGCGGCCAAATCGAATAAGGCCCCCGCGCCGAAGCCGGAAGCTCTGCCCCCGGCGGTCTCATCGCCTCCCCGGCCTCAAACTCCGGCGGAGCCGACGACGCTTGGCGACAGCGCTCCAGTAAAACCCAACGTCACATTGCAAAGCGGTATGCTGACCATCGACGCGCCGAATTCCACGCTGAGCGACGTTCTGAACGGTGTGCATAAGGCAACGGGCGCATCGATCGAGGGCATCTCTCCCCCGGATCGGGTTGCCGTCAAACTTGGTCCGGGCAGTCCCGAACAGGTGATCGCCGCGCTTCTGCACGGCACGCCATACGATTACGTGATTCTGGGCTCTCCGGGTCACCAGGATGTGATCACACGGGTGCTGATCTCCTCGGCGGTCCCTGTGAATAATCAGGGCAACCGCGGCCAGCCTGCGCCGGGACCGGCGGAGGAAACGGAGCAGCCGCCGAACGACGAAAACTCACCTTCGGCACAGCAGGATGCCGACCCGGAGCCGATGCAGCAACCGATGGTGAGCCCGCGGGCTCGGCAACCGGGTACCCCGCCGGAGGAGACTGAAGAGCAGCAGCAGCAGCAACAGCAGCCGCCGCAACAGCCACAGCAGCAACAACAACAGCAACCGCAACAGCAGCAGCAACAGCCGCCGAAGACGGTCGATGAGCTCTTCCGCGAATTGCAGTTGATGCGCCCGCAGCAGCAACAGCCGGCTCAACAATAGAGAACGCTTATTCGGCAAAAGAACAGCCCCGCGAATGCAGCGGGGCATTTGTGCGACTCTTGATGGATCTTAATCGCCGGCCGAGCTGTTGAGTATCTGAACCGGCCGTGCCTGCACCGATTGCCGGCTGCGGTCAAAGGCGTGGAGAATTCCGAAGATGATGGCGTAACCAAGGCCGATCCCGGCCGCGAGCGACAGGAGGATGACGGCAATCAGCACGAGAGACATGAAGAGCGATAACACGATATACCTGCTTCTTTGATCCTGATGCTGGCGAATTCGACTTCGTCCAGCTCTCTTTTATGTTAACTCTCTTGCAACAGAATTTGTTGCCGGCAAGTTTCTGAGAACGTGAAAATTCACCGAAATTCTATCTACTTTTGCTTTGGTGCTTCCGCCTGCTCTGACCATGAAACAGCAGGCGTCAAACCACTATCCGACAGTTTGACCCGGACCACTATTGCCAAATAAGATACCTGAGTTGAGCTGTCTCCATCCCCTTTTTAGCCCGTCCGTGGGATCGTGTCCAATTACCGGTGGCCCTGTACCCATCGCGGCGGCGCGGGGCTGGGTGGCGGAGCGCTTCTGGAAGCAGGCAACATGGGCATTGCCAGAATCAGCGTGCGTGGCGCGCGCCAGCACAATCTGAAGAACATCGACGTCGACTTTCCCCGCAACACTCTGACGGTGATTACCGGACTGAGCGGCTCGGGCAAAAGCTCGCTCGCCTTCGATACCATCTACGCCGAAGGGCAGCGCCGCTACGTGGAGACGCTTTCCGCCTACGCGCGGCAGTTTCTGGATCAGATGGAGCGGCCGGACGTGGATTCGATCGACGGGCTGAGCCCTTCGATTTCCATCGAGCAAAAGACCACTTCGCGCAGCCCCCGCTCCACAGTAGGAACAATCACCGAAATTTACGACTATCTGCGCTTGCTCTACAGCTCCATCGGCATCCCTCATTGTCCGAATTGCGGCAAGCAGATCACGCGGCAGTCGGCAGAGCAGATTGCGGCGCGCGTGATGGAGCTGGGCGAGGGCGCGGCGCCGGGCGCGGAGGCGCGGGTGATGCTGCTGGCGCCGATCGTTCGCGGCCGCAAGGGCGAGTTCACCAAGGAACTGGAGAAGCTGGCGGCGCACGGCTTCACCCGGGCGCGAATCGATGGCGAGTTGCGGCCGATCGACGAGGAGATCAAGCTGGACAAGCGCCGCAATCACACCATCGAGGTGGTGGTTGACCGGCTGCTGGTGAAGGCAGGAGTCGAGAAGCGGCTGGCAAACTCGATTGACGTGGCGATGAAGCTGGGCTCGGGGCTGGTCACGGTGAGCGTGGTGGGCGGCGAGGAGCAGATGTACTCCTCGCGCATGGCCTGCCCGGAGTGCGGCGTAAACGTGGCCCAGCTGGAGCCGCGCTCGTTCAGCTTCAACAGCATGTACGGCGCCTGTCCGGAGTGCAGTGGTCTGGGCTCGAAGTTCGATTTCGATCCGGCCAAGGTGATTGTGGATTGGTCGAAGCCACTGCTGGACGGCGCACTGGGGCCGGGCGCGGGATCGGCGACGCTGCAGGCGATGATCAAGCGAGCCGCCGAGGAAAAGGCCATCGACCTCTCCAAGCCCTTCGACCAGCTGAACGAGGAGGAGCAGAAGTTCCTGCTCTATGGCGATCCGGGACGCCGCGGACGCAGCGGCTTCAAGGGCATTCTCGTCTTTCACAAGCAGACGCTGGAAGAGGTGACCACCGAAGGCTATCGCGATTACCTGATGCAGTACATGTCGGCGACGCCCTGCCCGGTGTGCCAGGGCCGCCGGCTGCGTCCGGAGAGCCTCGCTGTGAAGGTGTGCGGCATGAGCATCGCCGAGTTCACCGCGCTGCCGATTTCGCGCGCGACCGAGGCCGCCGCTGCAATTCAGTTGCAGGGACGCGAGGAGAAGATCGCCGGGCGCATCGTCGCCGAAATTCGCGAGCGCCTGGGATTCCTGAGTCACGTTGGGCTGGGATACCTTTCGCTGGACCGTTCGGCGGCGACGCTGAGCGGCGGCGAGGGCCAGCGAATCCGGCTGGCAACGCAGATCGGCTCGCGTCTGCGCGGCGTGCTGTATGTGCTGGATGAGCCCTCCATCGGCCTGCACGCGCGCGATAACGAAAAGCTGTTGCAGTCACTGGAATCGCTGCGCGATCTCGGCAACACCGTGCTGGTGGTCGAGCATGACGAAGAGACGATTCGCCGCGCCGACTACGTCATCGACCTGGGGCCGGGCGCGGGCAAGCACGGCGGCGAGTTGGTGGCCGCAGGTACGCCCGATGAGATCGCAGCCGCGCCGGAATCGCTGACCGGGCAATACATCTCCGGACGCAAGTCGATTCCGGTTCGCTATGAGCGGCGCAAGGTGAACGGACAGGCGATCGCCATCGAGGGCGCGCGCGCCAACAACCTGAAGAACATCGACGTGAGCTTTCCGCTGGGCGTGATCACGGTGGTCACCGGCGTGAGCGGCTCGGGAAAATCGACACTGGTCAATGACATTCTCTACGCCGCGCTGGCGCAGAAGATCTACCGCTCGCGGCAGGAGCCCGGCGCACATCGCGGCATCAGCGGAGCCGAGCTGATCGACAAGGTAATCCGCATCGATCAGTCGCCGATCGGCCGCACGCCACGCTCGAATCCCGCGACTTATACCGGCGTCTTCACTCAGATCCGCGAGCTCTACGCCATGCTGCCGGAGTCGCGCGAGCGTGGCTACAAGGCCGGACGATTTTCCTTCAACGTGAGCGGCGGACGCTGCGAGGCATGCCAGGGCGAGGGCGAGCGCCGCATCGAGATGAACTTCCTTCCCGATGTCTACGTGCTCTGCGAGGTCTGCGGCGGTAAGCGCTACAATCGCGAGACGCTCAGCGTGCGCTACAAGGGATACAGCATCGCCGACCTGCTGGATACGCCGATCAGCGAGGCGCTGACGGTGCTGGAGAACACTCCGCAGGCGCGGCAAAAGTTGCAGACACTGGTCGATGTGGGACTGGGATATATCCACCTCGGCCAGTCTTCGGTGACGTTGAGCGGCGGCGAGGTGCAGCGCATCAAGCTCTCACGCGAGCTGAGCAAGCGCCAGACCGGCCGCACGCTCTACCTGCTGGACGAGCCGACGACAGGCCTGCACTTCGAGGACGTCAACCGCCTGCTGGAAGTTCTGCACCGGCTCACCGACCTGGGCAATACCGTCATCATCATCGAGCCCAATCTCGACGTGATCCGCAACGCCGACTGGATCATCGACCTGGGTCCCGAGGGCGGCGAGGATGGCGGCCGAGTCGTGGCCACCGGAACGCCCGAAGATGTGGCCCGGAACAGGAAGAGCTATACCGGGCAGGCGCTGAGCAGCCGACGGTATTCAGAAAACTCCTCCGCGAATTGACTCCCGCGAGCACTGCCCAATAGAATCTCAGCGCCGTTGAGGAGAGATTCCATGTCATTTGTTCGCGTCGTTGCAGTTCTATTGCTCATGCTTCCGGGGCTGTGCGCCTTCGCGCAAACCAGCGATCCCGCTACTCACGTGTGGATGGGAAAGGCGAATGCCGCCACCATCGAGAAGCGCATCAACGATCTGCTTTCCGCCGCTGACAGCGCCGTGGCGCAGGTGCTCGCCGTCAAGGGGCCGCGCACGGTTGAGAACACGCTCCAACCTCTTGACGAGGCGTTCCGCCTGCTGAACGCCGCCAGCGCGCAGTCCGCCATCATGCAGCAGGTTCATCCGGAATCCGCGGTTCGCGACAAGGCCCAGGCACTGGCTGAAAAGGCCAGCGTTGCCAGCACAGAGCTCGCACTGAACCGCAAGGTCTACGACGCATTGACGGCGCTCGATCTATCGAAGGCCGATGCTACGACGAAGTATTACGTCAGCCGCCTGATTCTGCAGGCAAGGCTCTCGGGCGTCGACCGTGACGAAGCCGAACGCACAAAGATCAAGGCGCTCAACGACGAGATCACCAAGCTCAGCCTCGAATTCCAGCGCAACACGCAGGAGGACGTACGAAAGGTCGAGCTGAAAAGCGCTGCCGAGCTCGACGGACTGCCGCAGGATTATATTGACCGCCACAAGCCCGCGGCCGACGGCACCATCTCTCTGACCAGCGAGCCGCCCGACGTGGTTCCGGTTATGAAATTTGCCAAAAGCGCAGAACTGCGGCGCCGCGTCTATCTTGCTTATAACAATCGCGCCTATCCGAAGAACGAGAAGGTGCTCGCCGACCTGCTGGCCAAGCGCCAGGAACTGGCGACGATGCTCGGCTATCCGCGCTGGGCTGAGTTGAACGCCGCCGACAAGATGGTGATGAACGCGAAGACCGTCAGCGACTTCATGAGCAGGATGGACGAGGGATCAAAGCAGGCTGCCGAGCGCGAATTCCAGATGCTGATGGCCGCGGCGCGGAAGCAGGAGCCCTCGCTGAAGACACTCTCATTCTCCGACAACGGCTATTACAGCGAGCAGCTGCGGCGCTCCGATTTCAACTTCGATTCGCAGTCCGCGCGGCCGTACTTCCCTTACGATCGCGTGCAGCAGGGGATTCTTGATGTCGCCTCGAAGCTCTTCCACGTCAGCTTCCGCCCGGTGAACGATGCCGAGGTGTGGGACAAGTCAGTTTCGGTCTTCGATGTTTATGAAGGCACGGAGAAGCTGGGTCGAATCTATCTCGACATGCATCCGCGCGCCGGCAAGGACAAATGGTTCAGCTCGAACGAAATGCTGAGCGGCAAAAAGGGGAAGCAGCTGCCTGAGGCGCTGCTGATCTGCAACTTCTCCGGAGGCAAGCCGGGCGATCCGGGACTGATGGAGTATGGGGACGTAACCACGTTCTTCCACGAGTTCGGCCACCTGATGCACAGCATCTTCTCCGGGCAGCGTCAGTGGGCGGGACTCAGCAACGTTCTCGAGTGGGACTTTGTCGAAGCGCCTTCGCAGATGCTCGAAGAGTGGATGCGCGATCCAAAAGTGCTTGCGACATTCGCTCATCACTACAAGACGAATCAGCCGATTCCCGAGGAGATGGTGGCACGCGCCAATCGCGCCTCGGCCTACGGGCGCGGCATGTGGGTGCGCATGCAGCTTGTCTATACCGCGATATCCTTCGACATGCATGACATGCAGCCTCCGGCGGCTGACCAGCTCGATGCCATCGCGCATCGCGAGATGCAGCGCTACGTGCCCTTCCTGCAGACCGTCGAGGGAGAACACTTCATCGCCTCATTCGGCCACCTCACCGGATACTCCTCTGCCTATTACACCTACCTGTGGGACAAGGTGATTGCCGAAGATTTCTTCGCGCAATTCGACCGCAACAACCTGCTCGGCGATCCGAGCTTCATGCGCTATCGGCAGACAGTGCTGGAACAGACCGGCGGAATGCCAAGCGGTGAGCTGGTAAAAGCGTTTCTGGGGCGCGAACAGAACATCGATGCCTTCTCGCGCTGGATGAACGAGGAGTTTGCCTCGGCTCCCGCGACGACAGCGGGAGCGAGCGAAACGAAGGCTCAGTAGTATCGCCGTCCGGTGTAGGGATCGTAGGGGCCGCGGCGCTCATAGTAGCCGCGGCGCGGACCTCCCAAAATGCGCGCGGGAAGGAAGATGATGGCGCGGACCAGCTCCAGCACGCCCTCGACCGCGATTCCCACCAGACGAAGCGGCAGCAGAAGCAGCCACACAATCGGATACAGCACGATCGCCAGCAGCGCCAGCGGCCAGCAGAAAAAGAGCAGGATCAGCCAGAGAAGAAACGTCATTGCATTGGGCCTCAAGGACTGATACGCAAGCGCCGGGTGCAGAGTTCCGAGGTTATGAGGTTTCGGAAGTTTCCGAGGTGTCGGAGGTTTCGGAGGTAAAGGCAAAAGCGTGAAAGGCCGGGATGCTCTCCCGGCCCCACTGCTCCTGTCGCTGGTCTTCAACCTCTGAAACTTCCGAAACTGCCTTTCCGAAACCTGTGAAACCTAGTCCTATCCCACCGTTCCGGCCAGTGCGCGGCGGTCCGTCTTTCCGCTGAGGGTGCGCGGCATCTGGGTGACGAAGGAGAAGGTGCGCGGAATCTTGTAGTGCTCCATCATCTCGCGGCAGCTGGCTCGCAGAGCGGAATCGGTGAGGCTGGCCCCCTCGCGCAGCTGCACAAAGGCATGAAGCCGCGCGCCGTGCTTCTCGTCAGGGAAGGCGATCACCGCCGACTCCTCGACGCCGTCAATCGTTTCCAGCGCGTTTTCAACTTCCGAGGGATAGACCTTCTCACCGCTGACCTTGACCAGATCGTCGGCGCGGCCCACCAGGTAGAGGTAGCCATCCTTGTCCAGGTAGCCCTTGTCGCGGGTATGCAGCATACCGTCGCGAATCTTCTGCGCTGTTGCCACCGGGTCGTTCAAATATCCGAGCATCACCGAGGGGCCGGAAACGCAGATCTCGCCAATCTCTCCGACGGGCAGAAGCTGATCGTTCTCGTCGCGGATGGTCACCTCGATATTCGGCAGCGGACGGCCCACCGATCCCAGCGGGTTATCGTTGGGCGGGCTGAAGGAGACCACCGGCGAGAGCTCCGTGGTTCCGTAGCCCTGCACCAGCGGATAGTTGAAGCGCTTCTGAAACTCCTCGGCCAGCCGCTCGGGAAGCCGCTCGGCACCGGCGATGCAGAGCCAGAAGGAGCGGGCATCGATCTGAGAAGGTTCCTTGACCAGCACTCGGTACTGCCCCGGCACGGCGATCAGGCAGCTGACGCGGTGCTTCTCGATGAGTTGCAGGATCTGGCGCGGGATGAAGCGCTCGGGAACGACAACGCTGGCGCCCGTGGTGACCGGAAGCACCGTGGTCACCGTCAGCCCATAGGCGTGGAAGAGCGGGAGCACCGCCAGCATCACCTGTTTCTCGTCGAATCCGGTGGCGAGCTTGCATCCGTCCATGTTCGCAAGGATGTTCTCTTCGCTCAGCGCCACCGCCTTGGGTCGGCCGGTGGTGCCGGAGGTATAGAGCAGCACGGCCGCATCAGAGGCGACGGGCACCTGCGGAACCTGGCTGGGCTCGCAATCGGGCGAGGTGTCGCCGATCCAGCATTTCATCCCTACAGCCATAAGGTTGGGAGCAAACTCCTCGCTGGTTACGACCAGATCGACGCCGGTCTCCATCGCCATCAGCTTGAGCAGCGGCGCCGGGGCCGGCGTGGGGAGAATCGCCACGGTTTTGCCCGCCCACACGGCTCCCAGAAAGAGCGCGGCAAAATCAGGGCTGTTGCCATAGAGCAGGCCCACGGTGGGTTCGGGAACACGCTCGCCGATACGCCGTGCGACGCTGGCCGCACGCCGTTCCAGCTCTGTGAAGGTGACGGTTCTATCGGTACCGATAATCGCCGGCCGATCGGGGAAGCGTCTGACCGTGGCCAGGAAGCGCTGAAGGATTGCGCTGTTGTGCATCTGATTACTCATTCCGGGGTATTTGGTGAATTTCCGAGCAAGTTTATCACGCACTCAGTATTACGCAATGGCCGTGGGGGCCGGAGGCAGGTTGCAGATGCGCTCTGGTATCGAAGCAGCCAACACCAGTGCCCGCGCTACGCGGTTTACCCACTCGGTGGCGGCATCCTCGGCATCGAAGCCATCGGAGAATGGAGCCTCGGCGATTCCGGCGCAGATGGTGATGCCGATGGTTTCCAGGTTCTCGCGAAGCTGGTTCACCAGAAGCTCGGCGTCGGCGGCTCGCGAGCGCGTCAGCAGCAGCGCCACCGTATCGCGATCGTAGCGGAACTGTAACCCGTGATCCTGGGCGATGGAATGCAGGCTGCGAACCAGCTCGGCGACCGACTCATCCGGCGATGCCGAGGTCAGCGAATTGACCTGCAGCAGCACCAGCGTGCGGCCCGCGCCCGCGGGCTGCTGCTTGCCCAGTTCGGCCACGATTGCATCCATGTAAGCGGATTTTTTCAGCAGCCCGGTCTCTTCCTCGGCCACTCCCAGGTTCGAAACCAGCGAGCGCAGGCGCGCGCCGTGAACCGCCTGGGCAACCTGATCGGCCAGCGAGCGCAGCATGGCCACGTCGTCTGACGACCAACGCCGGCGAACTCCACACTGCTGCACGATCAGCAAGCCGATCGGCTTGTCTTCCACCATCAGGGCCAGGGCCACAAGAGAGCTGACGTTCAGCTTGTCCAGATCGCGGCGAATCGGCGCCAGTGGCTCGGAGAGCTGCACGTCGGCGGCGCGAAACACCGGATCGCTGGCGGTCAGGCGTTGGCTCAAGGCCAGCAGGCGAACCATTGCCGAACGCTCGGAGCGCGGCACCTCCGGCGAGCAGTACTCCACCACCAGCGAGGGGGCCTTGCCCGGCGTAGCCAGCGCCGCAAGGCAGCGGTCGTAACGCCAGCGCATTCCAATCTGATTGACGGCGGTCACCAGCACCGAGCGCGGATCGGTCTGGCGGGCGATCAGCCTTCCGACCTCGGCGGCGCGCAACATGCTTTCCTTGCTGCGATCAACCTCGCCGCGGCTATCACGCTGGACGGCAATCGGCGCCACCGGCAATCCCGCGTTGATAAACAGCTGCCGTACGCGCAGGTCGCTCTCAATCTCGTTGGGGAAGGATCGCTTGATCTGGTCGATCTTCTGCAGCGCCTTGTCGCGCATTCCGTACTGGAGAAAGAGCTCGGATTGCAGCATCAGGTCTTCCAGCAGGCCGGGCGTGGGCTCGCTTTCGTTGATTTCCTCGTGCGGCACCGTGATCTGCTCGGGCGGATCGACTCCCAACCGTCGCGCCACCACCTGCAGCCGCTCCTCCGGCACATGCCCGGCGAGACGATTCATGCGCTCCTTGTGCCCGGCCTCGTAGGGATCGATGTCCACGGCGCGATCCAGCGCGTCGAGCGCTTTGCTGTGGTTGCCGCTGCGAAAGTAGAGCTCAAAGAGCTGGCCCAGCAGCTGCGAGTACTCAACCTCGCGATTGGCGCTGTTGTAAAGCTCGGCGAGGTACTCGCAAAACGGAATGCAGGGCTTGCTCTTCTCCCCGAGCTGGGCGATGTCCTGAATGAACTCATTGCGGCGGCCTGCCTTGCGATAAAAATCTTCGAGGCGCCGGGCCATTGCGATGGCGCGCTCGACGCGGTCGCGATCGAGAAGACCGCTGATCACCGAGTGAATCATCGCAAGATTTCCATCTGGATTGCGCTCGAAGAGGCCCCAGACGAACGGCTCCGCCTCTTCCACGCGGCCGACGGCGAGCAGGGCGATCGCATACGGTTCGCGCGCCTCCTCGGGACTGGACGGATAGGTCGCCAGCGGCTGCAAGAGCTCCACAGCCTCGGCGGCGCGCTTCTGCGCGATCAAGGCGCGTCCGTATCCCAGCCTTGCGGCGAGATTGGATTGGTCGTTCGTATAGGCCCGGGCGTAGGCTTCACCGGGATCCTGACCGAGCCGTTCAAGCATCACTCCCATATTCACCAGCGCCTCGGCGGCGAGCACGGGCTCATGCATCGCCTCGGCGATGCGCGCCTGCTCGCGATAGTCCTCCAGACGCGGATCGAGATTGAGCGAGCTGGTGATGCAGGCCAGCGAGCGGCGTCCGTCGCCCAGCCGCTGAAACTCATGGAATGCGATGCGATAGGCTTCGGCGGCTTCCCTGCGGCTGGTGCTCTCGCAAAGCTCGGCGTAGCGGCTCACCATCTCGGGATCGAGCGCCTTAAGCCGCTGCAGCTTGCGAAAGACCACGCCGGCATTGCCCAGCTGGCGAGACTCCAACGCGCGGGCAAAGAGGCGGCGAAGCATATCCGACGCCAGCCCGAGCTGGCCCAGCGTAAGGCTGAGATCGGCCGTTTTCTCCAGCAGGGTGTCATTCTCGGGCTGCAGCTCGATGGCAGAGCGGTACTCCGCCAGGGCAAGCTCCGGTTTGCCTTTTTCGAGGAACTTCTCGGCGCGATCTATAAACTTGGAGGCGTCAGCCATGAGCGTGGGTATCCTGCGATTCTAAACTTCAAAAGCGCTCGAAGCTATCCCCGCATAACGCCCAGCCCGTTACGGAATGAGTACCGGGGATTTACTACTTCGGCCCCTGGCGCTTGACACTTCGCTTTTTATTCGCCAGACTGTTGTGTAATCCGCAGCCGAGGAGAAGCCGCCATGGCTTTGACCAAGCGACAAAGGCAGATCTACGACTTCATTGCTGAGTTTGTCCAGGAGAACGGCTACTCTCCCTCGTTTGAGGAGATCGGCGCGGCGCTGGGGCTCAGTTCGCTGGCCACCGTACACAAGCACATCAATAACCTTGAGGCGAAGAACCTGCTGCGCCGCGACTACAACCGCAGCCGCTCCATCGACGTTCTCCCGCTTCCGGAAGGCATTCCTCAGCACGTCCGCCCCGCGTCTCTCAGCGGACTGGTTCTGCCGCTGGCCGGCCGGATCGCAGCCGGACGCCCGATTGAGCAGGTGGAGACGCCGGAGACCATTTCGCTGACCGACTTCACCAGGGCCAAGGATGTCTTTGTCCTGCAAGTGGTGGGAGAGAGTATGCAGGATGAGCACATCATGGACGGCGACTACGTGCTGGTGGAGAAAACCGACACTGCGCGCGAGGGCGAGATCGTGGTCGCGCTGGTCAATGGCTCGGAGACGACACTGAAGCGCTTCTACCGCGCCGGCGACCAGGTTCGCCTGCAACCTTCTAACGCGGCGATGCAGCCCATTATGGTGCCGGCTTCGGCGGTGCAGGTGCAGGGGCGCGTCGTAGCTGTCCTGCGAAAATATTAGCCAAATGAAAATGCCCGGCCGCAGCCGGGCATCTATCGTTTCGATCCAACTACGCGAGCTTCTCCAGCGCCTTTTCGATCGTCTCCTTGGGAACGTAGCCGACGATCTGCTCCTGCACCTGACCGCCCTTGAAAACGAGAAGGGTCGGGATGCCGCGCACGCCGTAACGTTGCGGTGTCGCGGTGTTGCGATCAACATCCATCTTGGCAACCTTCACTTTGCCCTGATAGGACTTCGCAATCTCATCCACCACCGGCGCCAGCGCCCGGCAGGGACCACACCAGGTGGCCCAGAAATCGATCAGAACCGGCTGCTCGCTCTTGAGCACCTCCTGATCGAAGTTCGCGTCGGTAATTTCCATAATTGCTTCGCTCGCCATTCTTCCTCCGTGTACGAGAACTGTACTCAGCCCGCATTCTGGCATTACGGGTAAGGATCAATCGTAACACTTGATTGGATGCGTGAGGCCGAAATTGGACGCAAGCAGCGAGGTTCTGGAGGTTTCGGAAGTTTCAGAGGTGTCGGAGGAAAAAGAGCTTGCGTTGATTTTCAGCTTCCGAAACTTCCGAAACCTTCCACACATCCGAACCCTTTACAATGTGTTTCATGCGCTATCTCATCGCTCTGCTGGCACTCGCCGGAGTTCTGGTTTCATGCTCCGCCCTGCGCGAGCACTATCGCCCGCTGGGCGAAGAGGCTCCCTGTGACATTAACGCAATGTGGGATTGCGGGGTGGTCAATCACAGCCCCTTTGCCGAGATCGCTCACGTTCCCGTTGCTGTCTTCGGAATCATAGGCTATGCCCTGATTGCGGCTTTCGCTCTGGCGCGGCGGTATGGGATTGTTGTTTTTCTGGCCACCGGCGCGGTCGGCTTCTCCATCTATCTGACATACATCGAGGCGCGAGTACTGGAGACCTACTGCATCTGGTGCGTGACCTCGGCGGGAATTATTGCCGTCACCGAAATCCTCGCCATCATCACCCTGGTGCTGAACCGGAGGCGCACCGCCTGAACCTGCGCCTGAACATTTAGAAGGGCCGCGATGCCAAACCTGGCGGAGTTCGTACGAGTTGCGGCCATCGAGGAAGGTTTCTCGCTGGCCGGCATCGCACCAGCCGCGCCTCTTGCTGAGCTCAACTACTTTCCCGAATGGATCGCCGCAGGCTACCACGGCGAGATGAGCTATCTTGCCCGCCGCGACGAGCAAGGCCGTCTGCGCCGCGCCGCCGTGGCCAATGTGGCGCCGTGGGCGCGGTCCGTCATTGTCTGCGCCGCCAACTACAACCCCGCCGCGCCTTACTCCAGCGAGTGCAGCGACCGCTCGCGCGGATGGATCTCGCGCTATGCGCTCTCGGGCGATTATCACCAGATTCTGCTCCAACGGCTGCGCCGGCT
>Ga0326727_10015514_pt1 | contig 16329 bp, 13 predicted proteins | sample MB2enrmetagenome_FD_207643 | JGI IMG/M metagenome (GOLD analysis project Ga0326727, IMG submission 207643) | Lab enriched peat soil microbial communities from McLean, Ithaca, NY, United States - MB29MY | ecosystem: Environmental > Terrestrial > Soil > Wetlands > Peat | place: USA: New York...
TGACAGCAACATACTTGAGAAATCGATTGCGAAGATTGTTCATTGGAGTGCCTCGTTAAGGGTCGGCATCATTTTGCTCAGGACATATCATTTCAATATTGAGCTAGGTCAGCATCTGTTACCTTTTCACAAGAAGAATGAGCAGCCGATAATTCCAGGTTATTCACGGTATTACAGCATTTTCAGCCTTAGCTTCCGTTTCGCGCGATATTCCATTCGGATCGCATTCTGGTCACGTTTATTAGCAAATCCACATAGTCGTTTTTCACACTCCCTGCTACACTCATGTGCTCGTTTTTGAGCTGGTTTGCGGGCGCTTTGTCATGCGCCATTCATTGAACCGGGCAACCCCCACTGACTTGCCTATACGACCTATGATGAAATGCGTTCGCACCCTCCTCTGCCTGCTGCTGTCCAGCTGTGCGGGGCTTGCTTTCGGCTCTGGCCGCCCGTTCAGCGACACAATCGGCGACAGCCATTTCTGGCAGACACTGGACTGGAGCCAGGCACAGGACAGTCCTGTCTGGCAAGACCGCAACTGGGTCTCTTACGTCGGAAAGCAGAGCGAAGCCGAAACGCGCGAAAAAATCCAGGACTTTCGACTGAATGGCGCAGAATGGCAGGCCACGCTATCGCAGACCCCGCGCAAGCAGGCCACCCCCTTTCAGTTGACGATCTACACGCCGGCCGAGAACACGCAACAGGATCAGTGCGACACACTCTACCATTGGGCGATCAGCCATTTCGGCCCTCCCCACATCTCGGAAGACGGTAGCTACCGGCTACCCGCAAGTGGTCAGTCCCCCGAACACCGGTACATAGATCGCCGCTATCAATGGGACCTGGGCACAACCCGTGTCACGCAGGAATGTACCGGCCAGTTGACGGTCACCGCTGGCGTTGCGGATAGCGCCCACCTTTACGCTGCGAGCTCGATGCGGTTTACGCAAAAAGAAGCCTCGCCCTCTCTGCATCCGCTGATACTGGCAAAATGCACGCGTGCCCTGCGTCTGACCGACTCTCGCGACATCCCGCTCAAGATGAGCGATATCACCTTTGTCATCGACGAAAACACCGGGTCCATCCGCAGGCCGGATCTGGTACCGATCCGCGTGCGCAATGTACTTGTTTCCAGCGATCAGGTTCAATTCAGCCTTGCGCTGGACAAGTCGAATAATGACTATCAGATCGAACGTCCAAGCGGAACACTGAACGCGAATATGTCGATTTCGGGTATCCAGGCAGGCACCGTCAGCGGACAGTGCAGCCTGGTACCGATGCTGACGGCGGAGCCTGGACAATAAAAAACCCGGGTAACCCCGGGCTTTTGGCTCCTGTAGATCTATCTTGCGTTATAGCGTTCAGGGGGGATCACCGCAGGCATGATTTCCATGTGGCTGGACTGGCCAGGCTGCGCCGTTTCATCTCCAACGGCGGGCTGACTGTCCTGCGACTGCATTGCCTGCGACTGCGGCTGCTTCATCAAGAGCTGCTGCTGGTATCCCATACCGGTCTCGCGAAAGCTGGCCGCCATCGCGGCGGAGGATGCTGCCAGCAACGCAATTGCCATGACAAAACGCTTCATAGCCGGCTCCTCTTTCATCAAAACATATTGAAAAAACCGCTTCCACAGGGCACTAAGCCCCTTGGCTTGTCTATTATAGGCAATTGCGCATAATTCTCATTCTTTTTTATGCGCTTATTCTAGCAACGGGTTTACGCAGACTAGGCAGAAAGCACGTCAGCAACCCGATCAACGGCAGATACGAACAGACATGATAAACGGTGTAAATGCTGGTCCGGTCTGCCAGATTCCCCAGTGCGGCAGCCCCCAGCCCGCCCATGCCAAAGGCGAAGCCGAAAAATACGCCCGAGATCATGCCGACCTTCCCCGGAATCAGCTCCTGGGCATAAATCAGGATGGCGGAAAAGGCCGAGGCCAGCACCAGCCCGATTATCACGGACAGCACCCCCGTCCAGAAGAGATCCGCGTAGGGCAGCATCAGCGTAAAAGGCGCAACGCCGAGGATCGATCCCCAGATGACCGCCTTGCGGCCAATCCGGTCACCGATCGGCCCGCCCGCTATGGTGCCGGCCGCAACCGCAAACAAAAACACGAACAGGTGCATTTGTGCCGACTGCACCGACAAATGAAATTTACTGATCAGATAAAACGTGTAGTAACTCGTCAAGCTTGCCAGATAAAAATACTTGGAAAAGATCAGTACGCCGAGTATCAGCAATGAGAAAGCGACACGCCGGGTCGACAGGACCTCTCCGTGAACATCGCCGATGACACGCGTTTTCTTTGTCTGTGTTGCCTGGCGCCTCCGGTACCAGGCGCCGACGCGGGACAGCACCAGCATGGCCACCAGCGCCGCCAGAGAGAACCAGGCAACGCTGCCCTGCCCCCGAGGCAAGATGATCCAGGCGGCCAGCAAGGGGCCCAGGGAGGTCCCGAAGTTGCCGCCAACCTGAAAGATCGATTGGGCGAGACCATGACGCCCCCCGGATGCCATGCGCGCCACACGCGATGCCTCAGGGTGGAAGATCGACGACCCCACACCCACCATGGCGGATGAAACCAGCAACATTGGCAGATTGTCGGCTGAAGAGAGCATCAAGAGCCCCGTCAGGGTGCACCCCATGCCAAAGGCCAACGAGTAGGGCTTGGGATGATGATCGGTATACAGCCCGACCACGGGCTGCAAGAGCGAGGCAGTAATCTGGTAGGTGAGCGTAATCAGTCCGATCTGCGAGAAACTCAGATGGTGCGTTACCTTCAACATCGGATACAGCGCGAAGATCAGCGACTGCATCATGTCATTGAGCAAGTGCGAGAAGCTGATCGCCAGCAAGATGGCAAGTGCGGTCCCTTGGGTGGCGGTCACGACCGGACCCGGAAGTTCTTTGGTTTGGGTATTCATGAATGGGGCTTTCCACGGAGGCCGCAAGGCTTACACGATGTGCCTCTGCAGATCCTGATGAGAAACGAAATTGTTTCTATTCTAGGATGTCTCCTGCACGCCGTCACGCCAATCACTATCGCCAATCGGACAAAACACCCCCGGCCGTAAATGCAAAAAACCGGCAAGCCCCCCCGTCGGGGGGCTTGCCGGTTTTTGTGCCGCCCGAATCAGCGCGACTTGACGAAAGGAATACCGATTGCCTTCGGTGCAACCGCACGGCCGACAAAACCGGCCAGCAGCAATACGGTCAGCACATACGGAATGACCTGGATGAACTGTGACGGGATTTCACCGATGAACGGCAGCGGAACCCCTTCCAGGCGAATCTGCACCGCATCGGAGAAGGCGAACAACAGGCAACCCAGCATCGCGTACATCGGACGCCATTTACCGAAGATCAGTGCGGCCAGCGCCAGATAACCCTTGCCTGCCGTCATTTCCTTGATGAAAAACCCGGTCTGGTGCACAGACAGGAACGTTCCGGACATGCCGCATAACAGACCATTGCACAACAGCGCCAGATAACGCACCTTGGCAACCGAAATACCCGCGGTATCCGCGGCATGCGGATTTTCACCCACCGACCGCAGACGCAGGCCAAAACGGCTGCGATACAACAGCCATGTCACCGCCGGCAAAATGATGATGAACGTCAGATACACCAGAATGCAGTGCCCTGAAATCAGCCCGCTGTAAATCTGGCCAATGACCGGGACATCCGCCAGCTTGTCGGCGAAAGGCAGCGTAATATCGTTGAAGCGTGCGCTGTCATCCAGCATCGGCGTATTACCGCCCTGCTGGAACCAGGCCAAAGCCAACACCGGGGTGATGCCGGAAGCGATGGTATTGATCGCCAGACCGGAAATCGTTTGATTACCGTTGTAGGTCACGCACACCAGCGCATGCACAAGCGACATCATCATCGCGGCAAACATGCCGGCCAGTAACCCAAGCCAGGGGCTGCCGGTCAGATAGGCCACCGACGCGCTGGCAAACGCGGAAGTCAGCATTTTGCCTTCAAGGCCGATGTCGACCACACCGGAACGCTCGGAAAACAGACCCGCGAGCGAAGCAAGCACCAGCGGAGTCGATACCGTAATAGTGGAATCGAGAATGCTAAGGTACTGATCCATATTATTTCCTCCGCCTGAAGAACGCAGCCAGGAAAGGCTCGAACAGATTCTCGAGACCGCCGCAGAACAGAATGATCAAGCCCTCGATCAGCCACACCATTTCGCGGGTAATCGCAGGCTTGGCAAAAGACAGGTCCATCCCCCCCTGAGTCAGCGCGCCAAAGAGCAACGCAGACAGGAAAATCCCGACCGGATGGTTACGCCCCATCAGCGCCACCGCCACACCGACAAAGCCGATCCCGTTGGTGAAATCGACGTTCATGCGGTGCGTCGACCCCAGCAACTCGTTCACCGATGCCAGACCGGCCAGCGCACCGGAAGCACACATCGCCAGAATGATGATCTTGGCCACGTTCATGCCGGCATAACGCGCAGCGTGTTCGTTGACGCCCACCGTGCGCAGCTGGTAGCCCCAGCGGCTATGCCATACCACCAGATAGAAAAGCACGCAAAATACGATCGACAGGAAAAAGGTCGCATTCAACGGGGTTGACGGCAGATCCAGTCCGAACGCCGCGCCGATATGCTGCATCGACGGCATCCAGGAGTTGGCGCCAAATTCGCGTGTGGTCGGATTTTGCGAGCCCGGTTCGATCAACTGGTGACTGATCAGATACAACATCAGCGAATACGAGATGAAGTTGAACATGATCGTCGTCACCACGATGTGGCTGCCGCGCTTGGCTTGCAGCCACCCCGGGATCAGTGCCCATGCCGCGCCGAAGATGGCGGCGACAATAATGCACAACGGCATCAGCATCCAGAAAGGCAAAATCTTGTCGAACGCAAAAACCGTCAGCGTAATACCGAGACCGGCAAGGTAGGCCTGGCCTTCCCCACCGATATTGAACAGTCCGGCATGAAACGCCGTCGCGACGGCCAGACCGGTAAAGACGAAGTCGGTCGTATAGAACAGGGTATAGCCGATACCCTCACCGTAACCGAATGCGCCATGGATCAGCAGCTTCAGACATTCGAGCGGATTTTCGCCGATCAGCCAGGTCACCAGCCCGGTCACCAGCATGGCAGCACAAAGATTGAGCGCCGGCAGAATGGTCAGCTGCGCCCAACGTGGCATATTGGATGGTTGTCCTAACTTCAATGTATTTCTCCCCCGCCCATCAACAACCCGAGCTCAGAAGCGGTGGCATCCTTGCCAACCACTTCGCCGCTGATCTCGCCGCCGGACATCACCAGGATCCGGTCTGACAGCGCCATGATTTCTTCAAGTTCAACCGATACCAGCAGGAGCGCCTTGCCCGCATCGCGCAACTCGACCAGACGACGATGAATGAACTCGATGGCACCGATATCGACACCACGCGTCGGCTGCCCGATCAGCAGCAGCTCCGGATTGGCGTGAATTTCACGCGCCAGAACGACCTTTTGCTGATTCCCGCCGGACATCAGACCCACACGCATCAGGGGATTGTCAGGACGAATATCGAACTGCTGAATCAGTGCATTGGCATGCGATACCAGGTGGCTGCGCTTGTAAAGCAGACCGTTGCAAAACTGACTGTCGCACTGATAGCCCAGGATCGTGTTTTCATACGTCGTAAACGCTTTGACAAGCCCCTCGCGCGACCGGTCTTCCGGCACATGGGCGATTCCAAGCTTGCGCAGGGCCGCGGCCTTGGGCTGGCGATACTTCGTACGCACCAGGTCCTGACCCTTGAACTTGATCTCGCCGGACGTCGCTTCGGTCATGCCGGCCAGTACTTCGAGCAGCTCGGATTGGCCGTTGCCCGCCACACCGGCGATACCGACGATTTCCCCTGCGCGAACTTCGAAATTCAGCCCCTTGAGCAACCCCACGCCCCGGTGGTCTTTCAGATGGAGGTCCTTGACGGACAGCACCACCTCACCCGGCTCGCGGCTCAGCTTCTCGACTTGCAGATTCACTTTGCGGCCAACCATCAGATCGGCCAGCGCGGCTTTATCCACGTCACAGGTGCGGACATTGCCCACCATCTGGCCGGCACGCATCACACTGACGTTATCGGTAATATCCAGCACTTCACGCAATTTGTGCGTAATCAGGATCACGGTCTTGCCCTGTTCCTTCAGCGTGCGCAGGATACGGAACAGGTGATCGGCTTCCTGCGGCGTCAAGACCGCGGTCGGCTCGTCAAGAATCAAGACGTCGGCGCCACGGTAAAGCGCCTTGAGAATTTCTACCCGCTGCTGCAACCCGACACCCAGCTTGCCCACAATCGCATCAGGGTCGACGTCGAGGCCATACTCCTGATTGAGCTGCTTGAGGTGTTCGCGCGCCTGGCTCAGGCCCCGCTTCAGGAAGATGCCACCTTCAGCGCCCAGAACAATGTTCTCCAGCACGGTGAAGGTATCGACCAGCATGAAGTGCTGATGCACCATGCCGATGCCCAGGCGGATCGCCTCCTGGCTATTGCGAATTCGTGTATCGCGGCCACCGACGCGAATCGTGCCGGAGTCCGCCTGATAGTAGCCGTAAAGGATACTCATCAGCGTCGACTTCCCTGCACCGTTTTCGCCAATAATGCCGTGAATCGAGCCTTTGGCCACTTTCATCTCGACGTCGCGGTTCGCCGCGACGGGACCAAAACTCTTGCATATGCCGATCAACTCAATGGCAAAGTCGGTCATTCTATTTCTTTCCCCGATTGATGATGCCCCTGACACTTTCCCACTAAGAATCAAACGGACACGCAGGCAAGGCCTGCGTGTCCGTCAGGGGGACCGGTCGGATCCTCTGGTTACGCCTTATTCGATCGGGCAGCTGTTGTTGGTACGGTAGTCAACAACCTTGATCTTGCCTGCAACGATAGCCTTGCTGGCCGCGTTGATACGCTTGGTCATTTCAGGGGTAATCAGCTTGCTGTCCTGTGCCCACATAATGCCGTTTTCCTTCAGGCCCAGTACTTGCACGCCAGGCTTCCAGGTGCCCTTGCTGGCTTGCTTGAAGGAGTCATACACGGCGTTGTCCACGCGCTTGACCATCGAGGTCAGAACGGAGGTCGGGTACAGATAGTTCTGGTCGCTGTCTACGCCGATCGAGAACTTGCCCGAAGCGTTGGCGGCTTGCAAAACGCCCATGCCGGTGCCACCGGCAGCGGCGAAGACCACGTCTACGCCACGGTCAAACTGGCTCTTGGCCAGTTCGGTACCGCGAGCCGGGTCATTGAACGCAGCCGGCGTGGTGCCGGTCATGTTCTGAATAACCTGGTCGCCCTTGTTGATGTACTTGACGCCCTGAACGTAGCCGCAGCCGAAGGCGCGGATCAGCGGAACGTCCATGCCGCCGATAAAGCCAACCTTGCCGGTCTTGGACTTCATGGCAGCGGCCATGCCGACCAGGAACGAACCTTCCTGTTCACGGAACAGGATGCTTTGTACGTTCGGGCCCTGGGCAACAGAGTCAATGATGGTGAACTTGACCTTCGGGAATTCCTTGGCAACCGTTTCAACGGCCTGGGTGTACGAGAAGCCAACCGCCACGATCAGATCGGCGTGGTTGCGCGCCATATTGCGCAACACTTGTTCTTTCTGAGCATCGGAATTGATTTGCGCATCGCGGTAAGCAATGTGGAAATCCTTCTTGAAGCGTTCGGCGCCATGGAAGGCCGCTTCGTTGAAGCTCTTATCGAATTTACCGGCCTGGTCGTAGATCACGGCCGGAGAAAAGGTATTGGCCAAGGCGGTGGATGCCATCATCACTGCGGCAACTGCCAAGCTCACGCGTTTCATTTCGATCTTCATTTTTTATCAACTCGTATCGTTGGTGGTTGGACATGCACCCCACCCGCCCCCTGCAGACGGGCTAGCTGCATCCTTAAGAAACATTCACGGATCAATGATCCATTGCGGGTCACCGCCGCCAGTACACCATCAGCAACCAAAACTGCGGCACACCGTCAGTTACTTCATGCGTACTGCTGCAGAATAGCGGACCTTCCTACGAGTACAACCGCTATTTGTAAGCGCGCCGCATTGTAATTTCCCCGACAAGTCATGTAAACAGCCGACTGCTTTCACGAAACAGCCCGTTAAAAATGACATAACTCACGGCGAAAAAAGACAAAATTCTTACAAGAGGCGACATTGTCTTCCGATGAAGATATCGTTGCAACAAAATTGCAATCTACAGTACGCGCAAACAGGAATTTTTTTGACCCGGATCATTATGGCCATGTGGCTCAGGTTCGCCATATGATATACCGCAAACAAATTTCCTTTGCGCAAATCTCTGAACAACCCCCGAATCCGCTACAATTGCGGCCTGAACGACCAAGAATGATTCTATGCTGAGCTACCGCCACGCCTTTCATGCCGGCAATCACGCCGACGTTCTCAAACACTGGATCGAGATCCTGTTACTGCAGCATCTAAACCACAAAGAAACGCCCTACTGGTATATCGATACCCATTCAGGCGCGGGGGTCTATTCGCTGATTGAAGGATATGCCACCCAGAATGCGGAATATCAAAGTGGCATAGAACGGTTATGGATGCGGGATGATCTGCCGGTTTCGTTGAAAGACTACGTTGACATCGTCCGGGAACTGAATAGCGATGGCGTGTTGCGGTATTACCCGGGGTCGCCCTATTGCGCCGACCGTCTCGTGCCACGCCAGGGGAAACTTCGTCTGTTTGAACTTCACCCCAGTGACAGCCAGCTGCTGCAACAGAACTTCAGCCACGCTGCGCGACGGGCCCAGATTCAGACGTCGGACGGCTTCGAGGGCATCAAGGCCATTCTTCCTCCGCCGCCGCGCCGGGCATTGACACTGATCGATCCGCCCTACGAGGACAAACGTGACTATCAGCGGGTCGTCTCGGCACTGGGCGAGGGATTGAAGCGCTTCGCCACCGGGATGTACGCCGTCTGGTACCCGCTGCTGCAGCGCGCCGAATCGCGCGAACTCCCCGGGCGACTGAAAAAATTGCCGGTCAATAGCTGGCTCAACGTCACCCTGAATGTCGTGTCACCCTCACCAGAGGGATTCGGCATGCACGGCAGCGGCATGTTCATCATCAATCCGCCCTGGACGCTGGCCGCCACACTGGAGCAGGACCTGCCCTGGCTGGTCGAGGCGCTTCGCCAGGACAGCGGAGCGGGATTCACGCTGGAACACCACTCAGCCTGACCCCGCAGATCAAAGGCCCATTCTCACAAAACCTCCTTTGCCCCCCAGTGCGGGAAATGTTTGCGCACCATGGCATTGAGTTCACGCTCGAATGCCGCCAGCCTGGCCTCGGCACTCAAACCCGCTGCCGCTTCCACCGCCCCCGGTGACGAAGCGGCGGCTTCAATCATGCCGCAACCGACGGTGGCATTGCTTTGCGGATCGACAACGATAAAACCGCCGGTGTGGCGACATTGCCGGTAGGCATCAAAAATGGCCGGCGCATCCAGCACCACGCGACTCGACCCGATCTCATTGAGCGACAACGATTCGGCGGGAAGCGTCTCATAGCTGTTGATATCGATGCGGTGCGCGAATTGCTCAACCCGCCCCGGAACCAGTCTTCCGGCCAGCTTGAACAGATACGGCTGATCAAGATGCAGCGCATCCGTCGACATCCAGACGATACGCGCGTCAAACGCGGCACTGATATGCGGCGGCGCTTCATCCGCCTTGACGAGCATGTCGCCTCGCGAAATGTCGATTTCATCTTGCAGCGTCAGGGTCACGGCCTGCCCCAGGCGCGCTACCGACAGCGAACCATCAGCGGTCACAATCTCTTTCACCCTGCTTTGCCGCCCCGAGGGCAAGGCCTGCACACGGTCGCCAGGGCGGATCTCGCCGGCGGCGATGCTGCCGCTGAAACCGCGAAAACCGGCATTCGGCCGATTGACAAACTGCACCGGGAAACGGAACGCGCCCTGACTGCCCTTTCTGGAGACTTCAAGCGAGTCCAGCAGCTGTAGTAGCGTCTCGCCCTGATACCAGGGCATGCTGTCGCCCGGGGCAACGACATTCTCACCGCGCAAGGCCGAAATCGGCACAAAATGCACCGACTCGAAATCCAGATGAGTCATCAATGTCAGATACTGGCTGCGAATCGCCTCGAAGACGGCTTTGTCGTAGCCCTGAAGATCCATCTTGTTCACGGCGACAATGACCTGCCGCACCCCCAGCTGACTGACGATGAAACTATGGCGCCGGGTCTGGGTTCTGACCCCCTGCACAGCATCGACCAGAATGACGGCCACATCGCAGGTCGACGCACCGGTCGCCATGTTGCGCGTGTACTGCTCATGCCCAGGGCAGTCGGCAATAATGTATTTACGCCGTTCGGTCGAAAAATAACGATAGGCGACATCGATCGTGATGCCCTGCTCGCGCTCGGCCTGCAATCCATCCACCAGCAAGGCGAGGTCAACATCATCCTCCGTGGTGTTATATCGGCGAGAGTCGCGCTGAATGGCGGCGAATTGATCTTCGTAAATCTGCTTCGAATCGTGTAGCAAACGTCCGATCAGCGTCGATTTACCGTCATCCACACTCCCACAAGTAATAAAACGCAGCAAGTCCTTGCGCTCGTGACGATCGAGATACTCGTGAATATTTTCTGCGATCAGATCGGAATGAGGTGTCATGGCAATCCCGTATGGCTATGGGCCGGCGTCAGAAGTAGCCGGCGATTTTTTTCTTTTCCATCGATCCGGACTGATCGTGATCGATCAGTCGTCCCTGGCGCTCCGAGGTCCGGGTCAGCAGCATTTCCTGGATAACCTGCGGCAGGGTGGTCGCCTCGGATTCGATCGCCCCGGTCAACGGATAGCAACCCAGCGTCCGGAAACGTACCTGCTTCAATTCGGGCACTTCTCCTGGCGCAAGAGGCAAACGCTCATCGTCGACCATCAGCAGCATGCCATCGCGCTCGACCACCGGGCGGCGCGCCGCGAAATACAAAGGCACAATGTCGATGTTCTCTTGCAGGATGTACTGCCAGATATCCAGCTCGGTCCAGTTTGAAAGCGGGAATACCCGGATGCTCTCGCCTTTGTTGATCCGCGCGTTATAGAGATTCCACAATTCGGGCCGCTGATTTTTCGGATCCCAGCGATGGTTACGGTCGCGGAATGAATACACACGCTCTTTGGCCCGCGATTTCTCTTCGTCCCGGCGAGCCCCACCAAAAGCCGCATCGAAGCCGTAACGATCCAGCGCCTGCTTCAACGCCTCGGTTTTCATCACATCGGTATGCCGGCCGCTGCCGTGAACAAAGGGGTTAATACCGGCGTTCACGCCTTGCTGATTGATATGCACCCGCAGGTCCAGCCCATGCTTAGCCACCACCTGATCGCGAAAGGCAATCATCTCCCTGAATTTCCAGGTGGTATCGACATGCAGCAAGGGAAAGGGAAGCTTGCCCGGGTAAAAGGCCTTCAGGGCAAGATGCAGCATCACCGATGAATCTTTCCCGATCGAATACAACATGACGGGATTTTCGAACTCGGCAACCACTTCCCGCATGATATGAATGGATTCGGCCTCAAGTTGTTTCAGGTGCGTCAGCCCTGCTTCATCGATCGTCATGATTTCCATCCGGATAAGTCGTTCCAGGGCCTGCCTGAGCAGTCGCTGAAATCAATTTACCCCATTGACATCGGTACGATCAAAATCGATGAGATATATCAATAGAATCTATCAAACTAAAGCCTTATCCCGATTTGCCATAACATCCCCCTCGGCCGCAAGGTGGCGATGACGGATACCGACACCGCCCGGCGCGGTACCAAAATAGCGCTTGAATGCCGCAATAAAGGCTGACGTCGAGGTATAGCCGACCACACGCGCGACACGCGCGACCGAAACGTCCCCGCCAAGCAGCAGCAAGGCTCGCTGCAGACGTAAACGCTGGCGCCACGCCCGGAACCCCATTCCGGTCTGGGCTTCGAACAAGCGGGTCAGGGTTCGGGTCGATGCCCCGGCTCGATGCGCCCAGCGCTCAAGGCTATGAGGACAGCCAGGATCATCGATGAGCTGCCGGCAAATCTTTTGCAAGCGCGCGTCCCGGGGAAACGGCAACAACACATCGCGAACCGCCAGATGCCCCAGTTGATCAAGCAAAACGGAAATCAGGCGTCCCTGCTCACCCGACTCTTCGTACTCAACCGGAAAGCGGGAGGCCTCACGGATCAATTCCCGAACCAGCGGTGTCATTTCGACAACCTTCCCGGCACCTGCCAGCCTTTTACCGACCTGACCGTCGACATAAAGACTTTCCTGATTGACCTGCTGAATCATCTCGACAGAATGCTCGACCCCGGGCGGGATCCATAAGGCCATATCCGGCGCCATCACATAATTGCCCGTTTCAGTCGTCACCGACATCACCCCCTGGCTGCAATACAAAAACTGGGCCCAGGGATGTCTGTGCGGGCCAACAAAAGACTGACCTGAACGAATTTCAACCCGCATATAAACCTGCCGCGGCAGTGCGTCCAATTGCGGAACATTTAATTCCTGAAAATCTTGCCGATTCATTTTTACACCAAAACAAATAAATTGGAAAAAAAATATTCCATTTAAACATTACAAGCAACTGACAGTTAGAACAATACCGAAATCATGCACAAAATCATGCCCATGCAGCTGTTTTTAAAGAGTTTTTTATTTCCAACAGAGATCAAGACACATTCGGTCACAAAAATCACACAATTGATAACGCAACATTAGATTATCAATGATCAATAGCAGTCCTGTGCAAATATCCGACAACTGATTTCAATACCCCGTCTGGAGCATTAGCAAATGAATCCTGAAAAACAAATCACGTCATTTCAAATAAAAACCTATTCTCGCCATATGCTGTCTATCGCCCTATTGGCATTAGGAATTCAGCCTTGCGTAGCAGAATCCCAATGGGTCAGTACGCAAACGCATGGCTTTAATTTTCCGGCTCGGACTATCGCTACGCGTTTAAAAGCAGGCGAAGTCATCCATATCGCGGTCGGCCTCAAGCTGAGAGACAAATCGGCATTGGAGGCCATGACATCTCCGAAGCGTGGAACAGTGCCCCCCCTGTCGCCACAGGCATTCATGCAGCGATTCGCCCCCAGCCAGAAGCAGGTTCAGGCCGTAATCGACTACCTCACGCGTGCTGGATTCACCCAGGTAGAAGTAACGCCGAACCGTTTACTGATCACGGCCGACGGTAGCGCGGCCAGCATCAGAAAAGCATTTAATACCGAAATGATGACCTTCACCGACGGGGAGCGCCCGGTCTACGCCAATCGCGGTGATGCACAGGTACCGGCGGACCTGGATTCGACCATCCTGTCGGTGCTCGGCCTGCAAAACATCCGCCGCGCACAGCTGGTGACGCATGAGGTGCCGGTCGTTACCCGAACACAGGCACAGAATGGACTTTCCGGGCATGACCCCATGGAATTTTCCGGACTCTACCATGCCAATGCCGCTCCACAAGCCGACCTGACCAAAGCCGGACTCATCGTCAGCGGCAACATCACCCAGGTCCTCAAGGATCTCAAGCGATTTCAGAACGAGCATAACCTGCAAATTCCGGTATCGACTGTGATTGTCGGTAAACAGGCCACCGATCCTAACGGTACTTCGCAATGGGACATGCAGAGCCAGGCCATCGTGGGCGCTGCTGGCGGCAATCTGAGCGGACTGATCTTTTATGTCGCCCCCACGCTCTACGATATCGATCTGACAGAGGCGTACAACCGCGCGGTCACCGACCGCCAGGCAAGCGTCATCAATATTTCACTGCGTTACTGCGAGCAATACACCAGTGAAGACGGGAGCAATGCGACCCAGGATCAGATTTTCCAGGCCGCCATTGCACAAGGCCAGACCTTTGTCGCAGCGGCTGGCGATGGCGGCGCGGATGAATGCGGAAATGGACGGGTTCTGCAAAGTTATCCAGCCGCGTCCCCCTATGTCATTGCGGTAGGCGGGACCACCCTCACCGCAGATGCAGCCGGCAACTACGTAGGCGAGACCAGCTGGAATAAAACAGCCGGCGGACCCGCGACGACCGAACACGCAGCGGACTGGCAACTGCGCTCGGGCGTACTGGGTTCATCCTCCTGGCGTGGCGTGCCGGATGTCGCTTTCGATGCCGACCCGGCAAGTGGCGCCATCGTCACGGTTAACGGCGTCCATATCCAGATGGGAGGCACCGCCCTCGCCGCGCCGATATTCACCGGATTATGGGCAAGGCTGGCTTCCGGCTTTGACAATCAGGCCGGATTTGCAGGGAGCTGGCTCTACCAGATGGGGCAGCATCACCCTTCCGCGTTCCGCGATATCACACAAGGTGGCAATGGTGCATTCAACGCCACGGCCGGATGGGATTACGTCAGCGGATGGGGAAGTCTGGACACCGAAGAATTCAGCAAGGCCATGAACCTTGGCCCGAGTAAAAATCGATAACAACCATTGCCGGCCACAAACCGGCAAACGCCGGGAAATACGATCCTAACAGGAGAAGTCACGATGAAACTTGTGCAAAATGCGTCCCGTAAACCAAAATTTCAACGCTCGCTATTGATGACTGCAATTTCACTTTGCCTGGCTCAGGCCGCGCATGCAGATACCGGCTGGGTTCAAACCCAGACCCATGCATTCAATTTCAAACAATCCATCCCGCGTCTGGCTGCACAGCCAGGCACAAAAATGCATATCGTGGTTGGCCTCAAACTGCGAAACAAAGCCCAACTTGACCAGCAGGCCGCCGCTATTCGCAAAGGGACGGCACCATTCAAACGATTGAGTGCACAGACATTCACGCAGCAATTCGCCCCCACTCAAGCACAGGTTCAGGCGGTTGTCGATCATCTGACACGTTCCGGATTCACCAACATCAAGGTTGCCACCAACCATCTGCTCATTAGCGCGGATGGCACCGCGGCCACGGTTAAAACGGCATTCAACACATCGATCCAGCAGTTCACCGATGGCAAACGCCAAGTGTACGCCAACACCTCGGCGGCACAGGTGCCCAAAGCGCTGAGTGGCACGGTGCTTTCCGTGCTCGGGCTGCAAAACGACAAAATAGCGCATACCATGTCGCGACGCGCCCCCCAGATCCGCCGACACGTTCGCCCGGAAGATCAGCAGGTCGGGCATTACCCGATGGAATTCGCCAGCCTGTATAATGCCGGCGCGTCACAAACGGGCAGCCTGTCGACGGTTGGCATCATCGCGCAGGGGGACCTGACGCAGACGCTTGCCGATCTGCAGCAGTTCCAGACAAGCAACAGCCTGTCCGTTCCGGTCAGCACCGTCTATACCGCCCCTAACAGCGGAGACACCAGCGGCATGGCCGAATGGGATATGGATAGTCAGTCCTCCATTGGCGCAGCTGGCGGAAGCCTTGCCCAGTTGATTTTCTATATTGCGCCCACGCTGGACAACAGCGCCCTCACCGTAGCGTACAACCAGGCGGTTACCGACAACAAAGCCATCGCCATCAACGTTTCTCTGGGTGAGTGCGAAGCCGACTCAAGCCAGGACGGAACCAATGCGACCCAGGACCAGATCTTCGAAGCCGCGATGGTGCAGGGGCAAACATTTTCGGTCTCATCGGGTGACTCGGGTTCCGACGAGTGCGGGGACGGGGGAACAAACCAGAGTTACCCGGCCGTTTCACCCTACGTGGTCGCGGTCAGCGGCACGACTCTCACGACCGATGACAACAATAAGTATTTGAGTGAATCCGTATGGAACGGCACAGGAGGCGGTCCCGGCAGCACCGAAAATGCGCCGGCATGGCAAGTTCGCTCGGGGGTACTGAACAACTCGCCCCAACGAGGTGTTGCCGATGTCGCATTTGACGCAGACCCGAATACCGGCGCACTGGTCATCGTGGGCGGGGAACAACAGCAATGGGGCGGAACCAGCCTTTCTGCACCGATTTTTGCCGGGATATGGGCCCGCTTGCAATCGGGAGTCAACAACATGGGCGGATTTGGGGGTAGCTGGCTCTATATGATGGGCGTCAACAACGCAGCGGCTTTCCACGACATTACCGACGGCAGCAATGGTGCCTACAATGCGGGTCCGGGTTGGGACTACCCGACCGGCTGGGGCAGCATCGACATTTCGGCCTTTAGTTCGGCAATGAACCTGGGCGCGAAAAACGGCCGATAGCCACGGGGGACCCGAGGGCGTCGGTATCCCCGCCCCCGCTCGTCATCCCCGCCCCCGCTCGTCATCCCCGCGAAAGCGGGGATCCAGCCGATTGGCGACAGCTTCGCTGGG
>Ga0326727_10015515_pt1 | contig 16329 bp, 16 predicted proteins | sample MB2enrmetagenome_FD_207643 | JGI IMG/M metagenome (GOLD analysis project Ga0326727, IMG submission 207643) | Lab enriched peat soil microbial communities from McLean, Ithaca, NY, United States - MB29MY | ecosystem: Environmental > Terrestrial > Soil > Wetlands > Peat | place: USA: New York...
TTGTCGGTCCGGGCTTCGGCCAGTCTCTTCTTGTAACCCAGCATTTGCCCGGCCAGCTCAACCATGCGGTCGTGCCGGGATTTTTCGGATGGAATGGAAAGGTCGAGCACCCGAATCGGTAGCTGCTCCAAGCTGAATATTGTAACTTGGGGAAAGGAATCTTTAAAGTCGCTGAACATTGTCCTCCAGAAAAACGCGGACAACCTTGAATTGATTATTCCGAGAAGATAAAACTCATTTTCGACGCTCGTTCCGCGAACGGTGAAAATATTCCCGGTGACAGCCAGGGGCGAGAGCAAAATACCAGCCGTGGGTTGTTCACAGATTTGACGGACAACGAGCTTATGCGGAGCAAAATGGACGTCGGCATCCCAGCAGCCTCCCGCTGTCCTGGGGCGCCTGAAAAGAACAAACTCGCCGGGTTCCGTCACGAAATACCTCTGCACATCGCTTCCGGCAATGATCGGCACATGGTCTTTGCTTTTCTTTTCAACGGCGAAATACTTGTCACGATTGCCTGTGATCAGCCCGCGGTTGATAACGGCGATCTTATTGAGCGGGGCGAAATCATGGGTGAGACGTGAAATAAGGGCCTTGTTTTTGTCGTTGACGAGAATATTCCAAATGCAACCCGGAAGCCCGGTAAAAGTGTTCTGTTTGGTTCTCCCCAAAAAGTGAGGGCTGCCGGCAAATTCCTGGCCCAATTCTGCCGTCGTTTGAATACAATTCCGGTCGCGTTTCCTTCGTTCTGGTTCAAGCCGGAAGACCATGACCGAGGTATGAACATCCGCTTCGGCAAAAACCCTCCCTCTCGCAACACAGATCTGATCTATGGAGCACCTTTCCAAAATCCATCTTCTCAATGATTCGGCGTAAACATTATTCAGAACGGTTGTCGGCACAATGTAACTTTGAAAACCACCGGGCTTGACGAGGGAAACGGCACGTTGCAGAAAAAGGTGAAACAATTCGATTTTGAATTCGGCCGCAACATAGTGTTTGCGCAAATAGGTGAGCGTTCCGGCTCCGGTGTTGTGCGGCTGCAGCATTCGGTAGGGCGGATTGCCAATGATCGCGTCGAAGCCGCCATGCCATTCCAGCTTAGGCGGACGCCTGTGTTTGAGAAGGTGCTTTTTTTTGTAGCTGAAAGAACCGTGCAACGGCGCCCCGCCCCAATCGAAATCCAGCGTCGTGGCCGTTTCGCGCAGCACGCCGCCGCCAGTGCCGGGAGAGAAGATTTGGGGGAAACGCTGCTCAAAATCCATCGGGTTGAGTTTCCTTTCCTCCTCCGACGCGAAAAGCTGGCCGGTCAAAATGTCCGTGCCGATCAGCGAATTGCCGCAGACGATGTTGTTGCTGAGGGAGGGCAGCAGCGTTTCATGAAATTCCAATTGGTAGGCGCGGGCGGAGGAGGGGGTTTCGTCCTGCAATAATTTCAGGTAGAGGGACAGTTGCGCCACTTCCACGGCCTGACGGTCTATGTCCACGCCATAAATGTTGTTGAGAAGAATTTCCCGCTTCTTTTCCAGAGAGAGGTTCAGCCCGTCGTCGCGCTCCACCACTTCTCCCATTTTCGCCTTGCCGGGATTGTCGTTGTAATACTTGGTGTGATGGCGTATGAGCAAATCAAACATGGCCAGCAAAAAGGAGCCGCTGCCGCAGGAGATGTCGGCAAATCTCATTTCGCCAATCTGCGCGGGCGTCTTGCCTGCAATGAGCTTTCCCACGGTGTTTTCCACGATATATCGGGAGATGTATTCCGGTGTGTAAAAGACCCCCCCCGCCTTGCGGACTTCGGGTTTTTCCTCGACGCGCGCGCGCTTGTCGGTGGCGACGATCACCTTGCCGAGAAACCGTTCGTAAATGCTGCCGAGAATGTGAATCGGAATGGAGTTGAAATCATAAATCGAATTGACGTGGCAAAGAGCTTTGCAAATCTTGGCAAACTGGCCGTCGTCCACTTTGAATTCCGGGTGGTCAAGCAGGTCGTGTTGCTTGAAGACGATGCCGTTGTAGATGCCGTCCAGCCGCCGGGACGCGGCGATGAAATCGCCCCACACGCTGCCGCGCTCGCCCAACCGGGCAAGGACATATTCCGGCTCAATCAATTTGTCCTCTAAAAAGCGGATGAAAACCAGACGGTCCAGCGTCCGTTGGGTGGCTTCGGTCAGGGTTTCTCCGTCGAGCTGGGGATTGTGGTTTTTGAAAATGTGCGCCAGCGCCTCCCGCTGCGCGTCCAGGTCCTCCAAAAACGCCTCGTCCACGGGTTGCTCGCCTTCCCCGGCAACTCCCCGCTGCGCCGCCCCGCGCTGTTTGGGCAGAGTCGCGGCGTATTTTTCAATGGAGCCGCCCGCCACCGCTTCGCGGGAGAACAGCCAGTAAATTTCCGAGAATGTTTCCTGGTCGGCGTACTGGCTGTAATGGAATTTCTTGAGGTTGCGTTGCAGCGCCGTTTCCAGGTTCGGCTTGAACCGGCAGTCCACAATCTGGAATTGCGCAAAATCAAACAGCGCGGCGATGGGCGTCTTGCTGTTCCAGCCGTAACGGATGGTCTGGAAATAATTGTCCGGCGTGGCGAGATCGGCAAAAGGTTTTTTGGCTTCGATGTGAAATCTTACGTCCCGAAAGTTGGGCGCGGCGTAAAAGGCATAATCGGCGCGGCGCTGCGAAACTCCGTGTTCCTTGCGCTCGACTTTGACCTCCTGTTCGTAGGGATTTTTCTGCGTGTCGTGGTTCACGTCCCAGCCGAGCGCGATCAAAAACTTGTCAATGAAGTCGCGGCGGGCTTCCGCCTCCTGATACAGCGGCGAGAGATAGAATTGTTCGTTGGCCTTGAAGTCCGCGGCCAACCGCTTCACCTGCTCAAACGCTGAATCGAAATTGGAAGGCATCCGGGCGGAAGGTAGCGAAAAGGAGGGGCCTGTGGCAAGCGCGGACATCGAAGGATAATTTGGAATTGAGAATGGTGAATAGGGAATGTCAATGGTCATGGGCGGGCATGGGGTTTTGGGACTGGGTTTTGAGCAGGCGCCATTGGAGGCGCTCGCGTTGCAGGCGCAATCGCTCGGCCTCTTGATCGCCGTGGCGCAGGCCCGCCACGTCTTGACAGAGGTTGCGCAGCAGCCTCCAGTGCTCGCTCTCGTTCACCTCGTCCTCCAACTGCCGGACGGCCAGGGCATAACGGGAGGCGGCGAAGGCGGCCAGGTGATCGGTCAATGCGCCCTGGCCGGCTTGGGCCAGTTGGCGCGAGTCGGCCAGGAAATGGGCGGTTTGATCCAGGGCGGCTTGCTGGAGGAGCCAGGCCGGGTGGTTGCGCTTTTTCCATTCAGACAGATTGCGCTCGCTGATGGGGCGGCCACCGAATTGGACTGCCAGCACCGCCTTGACTTCAGACGTTGAGTTCAGCCATGCGACGATGGGTTTGCCTGGTTCGCGGTTGCGCAAACGGACGTTGATTTGCTCGCGAATCGGGTGGGGAAGCCTGGAGATTTTGCCGCTGGGGGTCTTCTTTTTCATAGGCCTTATTACTTGGATTGACTTGGATTGGCTTGGATTGGCTTGGATTGGCTTGGATGAAAATAGAGGGGAGGAGATTAAGATGACGATTCAGATTAGGATTGGGATGGAGGGCGGATGCGGGTTCGATTTTCATATCAATTGCGCAAAGATTCGGCTCGGGTCGGTGGAGGTGGCGGCGGCTTCCAGGGCGGCGCAGGCGGCCCAGAAACGGTCGGCATGGCTGTTTTTGTGGCGCTCGCCTTCAAAGCGGATGTTGCCGCCGGCGCTCACGGTCTTGCGGATGGAATGCAAATCGGCGGCCAGCAGACGGTCGTCCGGTATCCGGATGGTTCGGTCCTCGAAGGCGCAACGGAGTTGATAGGCGAGCCTTTCTTTGAGCGGGGCCGTGAAGGTCAGGCCCTCCACGCGGTAACGGGGAAACTTCTTCTTGGCGCGTTCGACCAATTGACAGCCCAGGCCGGTCTGGTCAATGCAGGCGCGCCGGACTTTGGGCAGGGCCAGGAGGGGATAGAGCACCTTTTCCTGGGCGTCGAAAGTCTGCTTCTCCAGGCATATTATTTTGCGGGTGAAGAGGGTGCCGGCGGTTTTTTCGGCCACCCAGATGACCGTCAGATCGTGGAAGCGGCCGATGTCCACGCCGATGTAGAGGGGGCCTTGAGGATTGTAGCGGCGGTCTATGACCGCCGGTAATTGGCGACGGTCATAGACCGCCGCTACATCCATTTCCCACTGTTCCACGGGTTTGTAATAGCAACCGGCGATGAGGTCGTAGCTGAGAAAGGCCGATTCGTCGTCGCCGGGCTGGCAGAGGAATTCCTGCTGCCAGGTTTCTTCGTCGGGACAGCCGTCGCGCAGGGCTTGGAGGAAATCGTCGCCGGACCAACGCAGACGGTCATCTCCCGGATCGGCCTCGCGCCATTTGTTTTTTAATTTCTCCAGCAGTCCGTCTTGAACGGCGTCCGGCATCGTGACGGTGTGGAGGCTGAATTGTTTGGGGTTGCCCTTGTGTTTGATTTCGTTGACAAGCTGGTTGAAGAAGTTGCCGGTGCCGCGATGGGTGGAGATGATGTCCATGCCGCCGGACCAGATGGCCCCGGGATAGCCGACGGCAAAAAGCTGGCGGTTGGCGGGGTTGAGGGCGAATTCGTCGAAGACGCGGTGGCCGCGTTTGCCGGCCTGGGCGTCGGGGTTGGAACTGAGGCTGTAAATGGAACGGCCGTTGTGGAAGGGGAGAACATGGGCGGAGATTTTCCGATCGGGGTCTATGAGGATCTCACTGCATTCGCCGCAACGGAGGTGGAGCAGCCCGGCCCACCGGGCGCAATCCGCTCCGAAGAGTTGGGCTTGGAGGTCGTCGCGGCTGCTGACCCAGGAGTCGAAGGGACCGCGCCTTTTGCCGGTCTTGACCACCAGGTCGTAAGCGGTGGCCAGGCTGATGCCGATTTGACGGGATTTTTCCATCAGGCGCTTGCGGCCGCGGTCTCGGATCCAGCGGGTTTGGTAGGGCAGAAAGAACCTGTTCATTTCGGATTCAGGATTAGCCGCGAAAAGGCACAGAAGGCGCAGCGCGGCCAGCCGCAACCAAAAAGAATTGAACCACGGATTTCACGGATTTCACGGATTCCAGGTGGGGACGCCTCGCCGAGGCGTCCGGTCGTCTCGGCGAGACGACCCTGCCATCCGTGTTATCCGTGAAATCCGTGGTAAAATCTTCGCGAAAATGAGCGACTTTGCCGGATTGCAGTCCAGCGCGGCCAGCCGCAACCAAAGGGATGAGTCTGAATTGAGAATTTGTCATTGAGCATTTGTCATTTGTCATTCGGGAAGGCGATTCGGAAAATCTTGTCGAAAATGCGCGATTATTCACTATTGTGGCACAAAACAGGAATTTCTATTTTGCGCATTTTGCGCGCCTTCGCGGCTAAAACTCTTTGCGGCTCGCGCATCGGAAGGAATCGGCGAACTGTCGCCTCCGCCGCCGTTATCAGCATGGCGGACGACACGGCGGAGAAAAGCTGTGGCGAATTTGACCATTTTGACGGGAAATGTGATTGGATGCATTGCCGCCCTCCCCCGGGGGGGCCGGAAGTGGAAATAAGTGGAAACAAGTGGAAATAAGTGGAATTAAGTGGAATTTCCAACCATCCGAACTGGAATTGCCCCGCGCGCGCCGCGCCCGCCGCGCCCGCGCCGGACGCCGCCGCCCGACTGCCACCCCGGCCTGTGCCTTCGTGTCTCACGCTGGCAATTCAACCATAGGTTCTAATTTTTGTCAAGCTCTTTTTGCGACAAAATGGATGGATGAGGCCATGGCCGGCGGTCCAGAAACGCCGTTGACCAAAGGGGAAATGGAGGCCATCCGCGACCGGGTGTTAAGAGGCAAAAAGTGAGCGCCGCCAAACGCGCGCGCTTCCTGCCGGATCTGGCGGAGGAGCCAACCGTCGCAAAAAGAGATTGCATACTCGCAGGAACCCGTTAGATTGGCGCAGTTGAGCGCGAAATGAACAGCATACAAGCGATGGCCTGGCGAACTTTCAGTCTTCATTTCAGGCAAGTGTACGACGGTGGCTGGCGCTACTTGGATCGGTGCGGAGAGTTTATGCTTGCCGCAACCAAGGAGATGGACTTCATGGCGCGCGAGGCAAAACCCACCGGCGCGATGATGGACATCCCAGAGCAGGGCATTTCGGTGGCATTGGATGCCTCGGAAATGGTCGTCACGCAGGACCAGCCGGAAGATTCCGGGGAATCATTTCAGAAAATCTGTACTGGACTCGACTCTTTGGCAAATCAATTCTTTACGCCAATGGGCATCGTCACAAACGGATTGGCGTCAAAATCAATCTGGCCGATGCCTACGGCGGACGCCGTCCTCGCAAGCACCCTCAATCTGGGCAACACCATCAACGCCGATTTGGCCAAAGTGGTCGAAATGGTGCCCTCCTTTATGAAAGTTGATTGTAACTTTTCGTCAGGGAATCTGGACCTGCATGTTGTGGTTCAAGCTGTCACTTTTGAGAAGGTTTCTCTCTACCGACATTCTGCGGGCTTTCAAGCTTCCGCGTCCAAAATAAGGCGAGCAGAAAGGCTCAACAAGGCCGCGGCGCGTTTTGATGCCACCCTCCACCATGGGCTTATGCTGGAAGTTGATTTAATCGAATTTGACCCGCCGAAAACTTCACTGCAGAATCACTTCCGTGAATTGAATCGCCACACTGACGCGCTGCGAACGAGGTTTGCATTGCCATGAGAACAACCGATCAACACACACTTTTGACTGCCGACGAACACACACCTTTTGTGTACCACTTGGATTCGAGATCATCGGCCCGTGGATTGGACGCCGTCTTTAGCCGCGTCATTCTTCCACACAATCAGACCGCGCCGCAGTCTGAGTCGCCCGGATTCCGACCTGCCGGGTCTCCACTGTCGAATGCGGTTTCTGACAAGAAATATAAGGGCAATCCCACGCGCCGCCTCAGGGGATTTCTAGTCGAAATGGGTGGAGATGATGCGCGCGTTGCGTTTGTGGATAATGGGCAGAAAATTTTTTACGATCTCCCTGCCGAACACTTGCGGAACGCTGGCATCACTATTCAAAATCAGCCGTTTCAGATGGACGAAATCAAAAATAAGTCCGACGATGGCTCGTGGACTGTCGGATATCGGTTTTTGGCCTTGGCCAAGGCTTCGGACGCGGAAATTGAAGTTCTGAAATTTGACGAGGAGCGCAAACGCAAGCGTGACATCATTTTCCAAGAGTTTAGCAAGGCTCAAACTTGATTTTTATGAATCCGGGGTGGGCGAGACGATTGTCGTAACCTTTCCTTCTGGAGGGGTGGGCTTGGTTGACGCTCACCCATCGCAACACTCGCACCGCCCGAACATCCTTGACATTGTTCAGGGCAAGAAACTCCATTTTGTCTGTTTGACTCATCCACATGCTGATCACGGCATTGATTTAGTGCCTGTCCTTGAAAAGCACCCAAATATTGAGGAATTTTGGTACACAATTTTTGACGTTCCTGCCTTTATCTATGGTGCAGGACAGGCACCAAGTTTTCAGGCACTAAATTTTCCAAGCCCAGTCAGAGAATTTGCTGCGCGGATGAATCAAGACTGGGGGGAGTTTTTTTGCGATTTGCTTTATGCCGTTGTTGATCGGAAAATTCCCCGCCATCTCTTGCGGAGCGATTCGCAGCCAAAACTGATCGACGGAGTCGAAGTCCATTGTATCGGGCCGGACGAATCCACTCAAAACGGCTTCTTTTCTGCTTACCACAAGAAACTTAGCGATCCTCACGTCAAGTTGCCCGATCCGAACGCTCTTTCTGCGATTCTCGCGCTCAAATTCGGTCAAGCAGTTGTTTTGCTCGGAGCGGATGCGCTCAAAGCAAATTGGGTAAATGCCGCCAAGAGTCACCGGAAGCGAGGACTGCCCAAAGCCTGTGTGCTCAAGGTGCCGCATCACGGAGCGCGAAACTCATTTGATTTTCAGAAAAATGCTGTCACATATCTCGATCTTTGCTTGCGCAGCCCCGCATCGAGGGCCGTTCTGTTCGCGGGAGATGCGAAGCATCCCGATTCCGCAGTTTACGAGAGGCTTCGCAATAGGGCGGAAGTCTTCTGTTTGTCCAACGGGTTGAAAGGAAAACAGGTTAATGCGAATCCCCTTCGCATAAGCATTCCCGGCGCCCGCCCGGTCAGTGCCGCCCCGGTTTGCAATCCTGTGGTCAGTTTTGAAATTGACGAAAATGCGGATATAGTGAGGTGCGCAGGCCAAAGCTGCGAGGCGTGTGCGCTGACGGTTTGACTCTGGCAAGCCCTGCGGTCAGAGAAGGCCCGTTTCGCCGGTCGCGGCAAACGGGATCGGGGTCAGGTCGGGGTCAATCCCCCATAAGCGCATATTTCACGGCCCAAAGACGATGCGCAAAAGGTGAAGAGGTCTCTGCGGCTCCGCCAGCAAACGACGATGGCCTTGACGTGGATTGTCAAACGGTCAAAGACGGGGGTGGCGGGTTGGTTGGAGAACTTGCTGCGCCAGACGAGAGGAAAGAGAATATTATGCGATCATGCGGGTGACCCTTTAATGACCCCGTCTATGAAACGAGAGCGATTACGGCACTCGCGGGTCCAATCAAGCACCCTGGCCGCTGCCGCAATCCAAATTGAAGTATTGTTCCGTCCCGCCAAAATGGCCGACAATATTAAACCGGCCGATGGGTTCTCTCTTGGCTGCGGTGCGGGCGGCTCGCGTGGTGGCAAAACTTGCGCCCAGTCTCGATTCTTTTGTCCAACGGCCATCACTGGCCAGGAATTCGCGGGTGTCCGCGTTTTCGATGAGGATGTTTATGCAAAATGCCTGTTAAAACGGTCCGTGAGGGTCGGTAATGATGGGCGCGCTGGCGGGATTAGACGTGGTGGAGCCCATGAAAGGCGCGGACTCTCGGTTTTTCGCGGGTGTGGTTGCGCAGGCGGAAAGCGACGCCAGGGCGGCGGCGGCGAGGCAGGCGATGATGAAATATTTCATAAGTTAAATTATTGTTGCTTGCCAATGCGAAATTACGCCTTGGGTTGCTCATCAGCAATGGGGTGTAACCCTACCCTGCTGTCGCTGGAGCGAGGCGGCGCGCGCCTGGAAAAAGCATCGGTTAATCTTTCAGCAATTCCGGCGCGATGGGCCATCTTCAGAAAAGACCCCTCAAGCTATGGTTGCTGAGGGGTTCGCTTTTTTAGCCGGCTGATGCAACCGCCAATGGTCAGCACGCCGATGACGGCGATGAGGATGCCTGGCAGAGCCGACATGGCTCCGTCATGTTGCCCCGAATGCTTCAGAATCGGCGTCGCCCGCGAAGAGTTCGCCCTGATCGGCCCGGTTGCGCATTTCCTGCACCTTGACCTCGTCCCAGTCGCGGTCGTCGGGCGCCCAGGAGAAGTCGAGGATTTGGCTGGCTTGAAGACGGCCAATGAGCACTGGTTGGCGTGGGCGGCGTCAATAAGCGGCCCAAGCCGGTCGTGGACCTTCCCTTACTTGAGGATGATCTGTCGGCGTTCGCGCCAGCCATCGTCGGTGCCCAAGTGTCCAAGGTGGGTTATATCCAAGACATCAACCGGATGGAAAGTCTCAGGGCGGGTATCGCGGGTGCTTTTGGCGAGCGTGGTTTCGATTCAATCGAACTTGGCATACCGGTCTTTGTAGTCCATTAGCCGGAAGGGAACCGGGTAGAGGCGAACCCATGATCCGTCTGGCCGAACGGCGGCTGTGCAGACTGTCTCGCCATGTTTGCGCGACAGGGTCGGGTAGGTTTTGACCGTGATGAGCAGGCGTTCGCGCGGCATATTTATTCCCCATTGTTTTACAAATGCTGTGGCGCAAATTTCCGGCCAAACGTCCGGGCCAGCGCCTCCGCCACGCAATGCCGATGGCATTGTTCGGGCAACCGTTCAAAACACGTCAGCGCCACGCGCTCGCCGGCCTGCACCCAAGCCCCGATTTTCTTCAAGGCTTCGGTTTGCCGGGGCAGACTTTCCCGCTCATAGGCGGCAAAAAGCGCGTCGTAATCCGCCTGCGTGTGCAAGGCCTGCCGTTCGTCAGAGGCGATACCCAACTCCGGCACATGCTCATACCGGATGCCGACGTCCTCACAAGCCTTGGCGAGCGTGCTCTTGGAAAAACCATATTTCCTGCTCAACGGATTGCGCCGGACGTCGCACAACAGCGTCACGCCCGCGTGTAACAACCGATTCAAATATCCTTCCAGGCTGCTGCCCTCGTAACCGATGGTGCATACCCCCGGCGCGCCTGCTGGCGGCCGCGCGGCCTGAATGGCAGCCAGCGCGGGGGCGTCGCCAGCCAGCAGCCGCCCGGCCATTTCACTGCGGATGGCGTGGAACGGATGGCGGCGGTAAGCCTCGGCCACGAGTGCCTCGCCGCGCAATTTGGCCTGGCGCTTGGAAAACTAATCCATGCGCATCCGCACCATCGGCCCGACGGTGGCGACCCGCTGCCCGGCGGGCGTCAACTTCCAGCAACGCTCCTCGTCGGCGAGCAAACGTAGCTCAACCAGCCGGCGTTTGTCGGCGTAAGACGTGAATGAGAAACCGCCGTAACGATAGGGTACAAATTCGTAGCTTGGCGTCGTTTCCACCTCGCGGCAATAGAGAAACAGGAGCTTTTGGAAATCCAAAGCTCCCACGTCTCCGCCCAAGGAATCCACCAAAGCCAGGAGACATTTTTGACGTTCAAACAGCATGGCTCAAAATATGGCTTTCTGGTTCAAACCGCAAGCTTGGCGCTCGCTGGCACGGCCCGGCGTGCCGACCGGCCCGAACGTGTCGTTGAGGGCACATTCGGGTCGCATCTCGGTTTCCGGGGAGAGCGCAGGCGCGGATTCGGGAGCCTGTTTTTGGCGGCGTTGGCGGCGATCAGCGACGGTCATAGACCGCCGCTACAAGGAGGCGGCAATCGCACTCAGGTTGTTTTTGGCTGGGGAATCCTGGGCGCGGACAGGGGCGCGAGGTCCAGGGCATACGCCGCAACCGTCTTGGCGGCCGCTTCCAGGGGGACGCAGTCGGTGTTGATGACAAAATGGTAGAGCAACGGATCGTCCACGTCTTTGCGGAAGTATTCTTGGACATACCTGCGGCGGCCTCCATCCTCGCGTTTGATGCGCTTGAGGGCGTCCGTTCTGTCCAGATGATCGTATTGGCGGAAGCGGGCGATGCGATGTTCGAGCGAACCGACCAGCCGGACGTGGAGCATCCCCGGCAGGCGCGCCGTAATGACATTGGCGGCGCGGCCGACAATGATGGCATTGCCCAGATGGGCCAGGTGCAAAATGGTTTCGGAAGCGCGGCGCACGAGCGTTTCGGTGGGGGGATGCAGGCTGAACAAATCTTCGATAATATCGTGGAGCTGGCCGACGCGGTCCTCCGGCATAAAGGAGGCCAGACGGGCCGGCAAGTGATGATCGCGCAGGACGGCTTCGACCAAAGTGCGGTCGAAAACCGTCCAGGGTCTGGCGCCTCTGGGAAGGCGCGCCTGGAGGCAGGCGGCCAGTTCCTCGGCGAAAAAAAGAGCGCCGCACCCCGATTGCCTGGAAATGGTGACGCAGCGGATAAAGGCGGTTTCGTCGCCGCGAGGCTGGACAGGGGGCTGGAATTGAGAGTTGAGGAAGGAGAAGCAGCGATCCAGATTGGATGTCGTTTTCATAAGTCGCCTGTTGGTCGCGGAAAAAATGCCGTCAGCCCAATGCGCCAGTGTTGGGTGGCAGGGCGAGATTCTGTGGAGCTGCGGCGGGCATGGGACTGCCCGCCCCACCTTCCTTGCCCACCCAAGAGTAACCAGTTGCCTGGCAGCGGGCCGGCTGGCGGCTTGGCGGGGCCTGGCCCTGCCGGGCTGTTTTGGGCCGGCCGGCTCAAAGGGCCGGCCCGCCTTTGAATGGCTTGGAAGCGGGTTTTTTTGCCCGGAGTCCGGGAACCTTGGCCGGCTTGGCCGGCGGCGGCGGAACACTGCGCGGAACCTGGGACGCGGCTTGGGGCTGCGGTTTAAGGGAGGAGAGCAGTGACTGCTCGGCCTGAAGCCAGAATTTCATGTCCTGGCCGGCGGGTCTGCCGTTTTTTTCCCAAAGCTGGTAGGCCAGGGCGGCGATGACATCACGGCTTGGGCGCGGGTGTGGAATTGATTCTTGCATACCTAATTTCCTTTCATTTCGGATTGCAGGTTTGCCTTTCGTTTATATCTGTTCTTTTAGCCCCTTTTCGTTAAATTGTCAAGCAAACCATTTATTCCCCCCGCTTCGCGGGGCGGGGAATTCCGGGCTGCCTGGAGTCTCATCCTGCCGCGGCAGGATGGCCGGCGGTGGCGCCGGGCGGCGCCGGGAGCGCCAGGCCTCGGGACCGCCAGAGGAAAAAGAGGGCCGGATAGACGAGCAATTCCATGACGGTGGAAGTGACGACCCCGCCGGTCATGGGCGTGGCGATGCGCTTCATCACATCCGCGCCCGCGCCGTGACTCCAGAGAATGGGCGCCAGGCCGGCGACAATCACACAGGCCGTCATGGCTTTGGGGCGGACGCGTTTGACCGCGCCGTGATAGATGGCGTCGCGCAGGTCGGTTCTATTGCGCATCCGGCCCTGTTGCATCCACTGCTGGCGGGCCAGGTTGAGATAAAGCAACATGACCACGCCGGTTTCAGCGTCCAGCCCCGCCAAGGCGATGATGCCAACCCAAACGGCGACGCTCATGTTGTATCCGAGCCAGTGGACGGCCGCGAATGCGCCCACCAGTGAAAAGGGAACGGCGAGCATGACGATGGCGGTCTCGATGATGGAACGAGTGTTGAGGAAAATAATGAGCACAATGATGAGCAGCGTCAGCGGCACCACGATCATCAACCGCGCTTTGGCGCGCTGCATGTATTCATATTGGCCGCTCCAAATAATGTTATAGCCGCCGGGCAGAGTGATTTGGCCCTGGGCCACGGCGTCGTGGACGGCGCGCATGGCCGTTTGCACGTAGGCGCCGAGGTCAATGCCCTTCACGTCCACGCAAATCCAGGCGTTGGGCACTGCCCCCTCGCTCTTAATGCCCATGGGCGCATGGACGGTCTCGATTTTCGCCAACTGGCCGAGGGGCACTTGCGCCCCGGTGGGCGTCGGCACGATGATGTCCTGCAAGGCCCCGAGGTTTGCGCGGAAATCGCGGCTATAGCGGAGACTGACATCGTAGCGCTCCAACCCTTCAACAGTAGTCGTCAGCGGCATGCCGCCGAGGGCCACTTCGAGAACGTCCTGCACATCGCCGACCCGCAGGCCGTATCGGGCGATGGCGTCGCGGTCAATGGTGAACTGAACGTAGTTCCCGCCCATGGTGCGTTCGGCAAAAGCGCTCAACGTCCCCGGCACGGTTTTTACCACCGTCTCGACTTCGGAAGCGATACGTTCCAGTTCCGCCAAATCTGGCCCGGCTATCTTGATGCCCACCGGGGTCTTGATGCCTGTGGCCAGCATGTCAATCCGCGTCTTGATCGGCATGGTCCAGGCATTGTTGAGGCCGGGGATTTGGACGTCGGCATTCATGGCGTCGGCTAATTCATCGGGCGTTCTGCGACGGTGGGCGATGATTTTGCCGCTGTCGTCCTTGATGTCCACCACTGGCCATTCCTCTTCCGGTTTGAGCATGATGGTGGTTTCGATCATGTCGAATGGAGCGGGATCGGTGGCCGTCTCGGCCCGGCCAGCCTTGCCGAAAACGTTTTGCACTTCAGGGAACCGGTGAATGATTCGGTCGGTGGTCTGCAGAATCTGACGCGCCTTGGTGGGCGAAATGCCGGGGAAGGTCGTCGGCATATAAAGCAAATCGCCTTCGTAGAGCGGAGGCATGAATTCGGAGCCGATGTTCTGGCAAGGGAAAATCTTCCCGGCTTGGAAAGCCCACTCCTTCAGCCTGCCATCGGGCAAAAGGCGCGCGGTCAGAGCATTGGAAGGAAAGAAAACCCAAACGATCAGCAGTGCGGCCGCGGTGATGACGGCCCAGCGCCATTTGATGACGAAGTCAATCGCCGGATGATAAAGCCAGACCAGGAAGCGGTTGAGGGGATTTTTCTCTTCGGACGGGATTTTGCCGCGAATGAAAAAGCCCATGAGGACCGGGGCCAGGGTGATGGAGAGCAAGGCGGCGGCCGCCATCGAATAGGTCTTGGTGAAGGCGAGGGGTTTGAACAGCCGTCCTTCCTGCGATTCCAGCGCGAAGACAGGCAGGAAGGACACCGCGATGACGAGCAGAGAGTAAAAAAGCGTCGGGCCGACCTCGATGGCCGCGTCGCGGATGATGTCCCAATGCGGCTTCTTGCCCTGGTCACGCTCGATATGTTTGTGAGCGTTCTCAATCATGATGATGGCCGCGTCCACCATCGCGCCGATGGCGATGGCAATGCCGCCCAGCGACATGATGTTCGAGCTGATGCCCTGGCCAAACATGACGAGAAACGAAATCAGCACGGCGATGGGCAGGATGATGATGGCCACGAGAGAACTGCGCAGGTGCATGAGAAAGGCAAGGCACACCAGCGCCACCACGATCATTTCCTCAAGGAGTTTTTCTTCGAGCGTTTTGACGGCGCGATTGATGAGGGCGCTGCGGTCGTAGGCGATGGCATATTTCACGTCCGCCGGCAATCCCTTCATCGCCTCATCGAGCCTTTTTTTCACGTCCAGGATGACTTGGCGCGCGTTGGCTCCATATCGGACGATGACGATGCCGCCGACTGTCTCTCCCGCGCCGTTCAACTCGGCGATGCCGCGCCGCATGTCGGGACCGAGTTCGACGTTGGCAATCTCGCTGAGGAGGATCGGCACTCCTTTGTCCCCCACGCCCACCGCCACCTTGCGCAGATCGTCCAGACTTTGGATGTAACCCTTGACCCGCAGAATAAACTCCTTTTCCGACAATTCGATGGAACGCCCGCCGACCTCGCCGTTGCTGCGCTTGACGGCCCTGGCCACCTCGGAAATGGAGAGGTTGAAAGCGCGCAGTTTGGCGGGGTCCGCCGTGACCTGGTATTGCTTGACAAAGCCGCCTATGGAGGCGACTTCCGAAACGCCTTCCACGGAGGCCAGTTGGTAGCGCAGATACCAGTCCTGCATCGAACGCAGTTGCGCGAGGTCGCGGTTGGTGGAATTGATCGAATACATGAAGGCCCAGCCAACGCCGGTGGCGTCCGGGCCGAGCGACGGCGAAACGCCTTGCGGCAATTGTCCGCCCATGCCGTTTAAATATTCGAGCACGCGGCTGCGCGCCCAATACGGGTCCGTGCCGTCCTTAAAAATCACATAGACGAAGGAAAAGCCGTAGAACGAATAGCCGCGCACGACGGTGGCATTGGGCACGGAAAGCATTTTGGTCGTGATGGGGTAAGTGACCTGGTCCTGGACGATTTGCGGCGCCTGGCCCGGCCATTGGGTGTAGATGATGACCTGCACGTCCGACAGGTCGGGAATGGCGTCGAGCGGAATGTTGCGCGCGGCATAGAGGCCGCCGAGCACGAGCGCGATCGTGCCGAGAAGAACGATGAATTTGTTCTTGAGCGAAAAATCTATGATGCCTTTGAGCATGGCCGTCCTTTAGTCCTTGCGCTCAGGCATGACCATGCCATCAGGGGTTTTCAAATCTGGGGGATTGTTGGCGGGAGCGGCCGACGCCGGCACAGCGGCGGCCGGCGCTTCCATGATGGGGATGAGCGTCATGCCGCATTGGGGGCAGTGGCCCGGTTTGTCCGAGCGCACGTCGCTGTGCTCGGGCATCGGGCAGGTGTAGTAGAGAATTTTCCCGCCAGGCTGGAGTTTCTTGAGCATCGCCTGGGACACCGGCACGAGGGTCATGCCGCATATTGGACAATTGCCCGGATGGTCGTATTGGATGGAAATATGCTCCGGCATCGGGCAGATATATTTCACCGGGTTGGTCTCCGTTGACGGGGCGGCCGTGCCCAGGCTCGTCTGGTTTGTTGGCGGGGTGGCCGCAGTCTGCCGCGCCACTGCGGCCTGTTTCGGCTCCAGCATTTTCTGAATCGCCTCGCGAAGCTGGCTTTCCGAATCGAGCATGAACTGGCCCGAGGTGACAATCCGCTCGCCCTCGCTCAGCCCGCTGAGAACTTGATACGCGTCGTTCTCCGCCTGCGGTCCGAGGGTGACGGCGCGCGGGTCGAACTTTCCGCCGTCCAAGGCCACGAAAACGGTGGTCTTCTCGCCGCTGCGCAGGATGGCCATGTCGGGAATCAACAAAACGGAGGGGGCCAGTTCGGAGTCGAC
>Ga0326727_10015516_pt1 | contig 16327 bp, 15 predicted proteins | sample MB2enrmetagenome_FD_207643 | JGI IMG/M metagenome (GOLD analysis project Ga0326727, IMG submission 207643) | Lab enriched peat soil microbial communities from McLean, Ithaca, NY, United States - MB29MY | ecosystem: Environmental > Terrestrial > Soil > Wetlands > Peat | place: USA: New York...
CTTCACCACGCGCCACAAATGTTGTGTGCTCACCCGCAGGCCGGTCTTGTTCTCCAACTCAGCCTGTAACTCGACTAAGGTCGCGTCGGGGTGAGAACGCAATAACCCCGCCAAGGCCTGTTCATCGATCTTGCGCTTGGCTCCCGGGCGATAACTGGGCCGCTCCATCCGGCCTGGTACGTTTCCTCGCCGCCGACACCTTCCACGCCCAGCCCAAACTCACACCGAAACGCCCAGCTAACTCTGACAGACTTCCCTTGCCCTGGTCGAAGGCCTCAAGCAGCTTGCGCCGCAAATCATCCCAATAAGGTCGCGCCATAGCATGTGCGCGGAGCATCGCCACCGATACTATACACCTTCAGGAGAAATGCTCTATGGCATTTATGAAACCGGTTCTATGTTTGAAAACGAAGTGGCCGAGAAATCTCTTGTTCTTGCCGCGCTACCGGTCCGTGCAGGAGTAGCAAGGGTCGATGGATGCCTGGATCAGGGGCGTATCCGCAAGCCTTGCTCCAATCACCATCCAGCGGATGGCCGGCATGTTGGCGAATGTTGGCGTGCGCACATGTATGCGGCTGGGATTTCTGGCGCTCTCTTTCCAGGAGACGCTGTACATCACTTCTCCGCGCGGCGCCTCGACTCGGCTGGTGGCCGTTCCGGTGGTAAAGACGATCTTGGCGTCGCCGGTGCTCAACTCGCCGGGCGGCATCTTGCTGAGCGCCTGGCGAAGAATCTTGCAGCTCTCCATGATCTCCAGGGCGCGCACCAGCAGGCGGGCGCGCACATCGCCGTCCTGCTGCACCGGCACATCGAACTCCATCTCGGAGTAGGCAGCATAGGGCGCAGCGCGGCGCAGATCCTGGGGCAGCCCCGAGGCGCGCGCCGTGGGCCCCACGACGCCGCAGGACATGGCTTTCTCGCGGGTCAGAACGCCGATGCCGGCGCAGCGCGAGGTGGCTGTAGTGCTGGTGGTGAAGATGGGAATAACCGTGCGCATCATCTCGCTCTCCAGCGCCTCGATCATGGCCAGGATGGCGGGCGGATCCTCAACGTCGCGATTGACCCCGCCGATGCGGTTCATCGAGTAGTTGACGCGGTTGCCGGAGATGACCTGGAGCACGTCCATGACCTTCTCGCGGATTTCAAAGCAGGTCATGAACATGGTCTTGAAGCCCATGAGCTTGGCCGCGATGCCCGCCCAGAGCACGTGCGAGTGCAGCCGCTCCAGCTCCGCGATCACCACACGAATGTATAAGGCGCGCGGCGGCGGCGTCAGGCCGGTCAGCTTCTCCATGGCTTGGCAGAGGGTGAGGGTGTGAATGTTCGAGCAGATTCCGCACACCCGCTCCATCAGCGCGATCACCTGGATATAGTTGCGGGACTCGGCCAGATGTTCGATACCGCGAAAGTTGAATCCGATGTGCAGTTTGGCGTCGCAAATCGTCTCGCCTTCGCAGATCAGGTCCAGCTTGTAAGGCTCTTCCAGCGCCGGGTGGTAGGGCCCCATGGGAATCTTGTAGCTCATTTTTTCTCCTCGCGCAGGTTCACTCCCGGCTTGTCTCCGGGGCGCAGAAGGAGCGGTTCGTACTCGCGCCCCAGAAAGTCCACGGCGAAGCCTTCGTGAATCTCGCGCTCAATCCAGTCCACGGCCTCGCACAGGTCGTAGATGCTTTCGATGGAGTTACCGGCAAGCTGAAAGGGAAAACCGAGCAACTGGCCATTGAGATCCCAGTGATACTCCAGGCGAATGCCTTGATCGCCGGGCAACTGAACGGCAGTGATGGTGACAAAGCGCGCCTGGACTGCGTTCATCCCCTTGGCTAGTTCGCGCACACTCAGTGCGCCGGGGTTCAGCCAGCGCACGCCGCCCATCTCGACCCAGGGGTCGGCGATACCTAACTTCTCAGGTAAGGTCTCAAGCAGGCTCTTTTCCGGTTTAGTCTCAACCGCGTTCATTGTGCGCCTCCGGGGAGAGGGTCCGCTTGGCTGCCGGAGGCCAGCGGAGCTGCCGGCGCCGCCTTGGGAGCCGGCTTGCGAGCGACGGTGTAGGACTTCTTCAACGCGCCTATGGTCAGATACACAGGCGGACATTCAGCGTCCTGGCTTAGCGCATGGCTCTTGCAGCCCTCCACGCAGCGCCCGCAAAATGTACATTGACCGGGATCGTAGCTCCACGTGAATGTGCCTTTGCCGCTCTTGAAATCGATGGCGCGCGCGGTGCAACGAAACTTGCAGATGGCGCATCCGCTGCAAAGCTCAGGGTCGAAGCGTACCAGGCCCCGGTAGCCCTTGCTCACCTTGGGGCGCGCGGGAAAGAGCAAAGTCCGGGAGCCGCCCAGCAGGTTCCGCCACAGCATGGTGAGAATGTTCATGATCTAAGCCTCATGAAGAGCGCGGACGATATAGCCAGGACCGCGAAGATAAGCGTGCACTGCCAGTAAAAACGCACTGTAGTATCAATCGCCAGGCGCGCCGTGGCGGCCGCCAGCGTCGACAGCAGCAGCACGACAAAGAAGGAAAACGCGACGAAGAGCAGGACGGCGAGCCAAACCAATGCAACGTGTGGAGCGGCCAGCGTGGCCACCAACCCGGTAGCCGCAACCCACTCCAGCCCATGCGACAGCTCCCACATGGCCAGTTCCGGGCCGGCGTATTCGGTCATCGGCCCGGAGTAGATCTCCTGCTCCGCGTTAGGCAGCGAGAAGGGATTGAGATGCAGCTTGGCGGGCAGGCAAACCAGGATTGCCGCCACGCCAAGCCAGCGCAGCGGTGAAGCGGGAAGCTGCGCCAAGGCTTCCAGCCGGAAGGTATGCTGCGAGGCGGCGATGGAAACGATGGCCAGAAGAAAGACAACGTTATATGCAACGCTGAGAACGGCTTCGCGCGCCGAGCCGATCTCGCCGAAGATGGAGCGCGAAGAGAAGCCCGCGGCGATGATGCACATCGAGGGCAACTCCAGCAGCGCCAGCAGCAGGATCAGGTCGCCCTCGAATCCGCCCGACGAGGGCAGCACGGGCAACAGGCCCACCGCGCCCGCCGCGGCCGACACCGCGATCAGCGGCCACATCTTCATCAGCAGCCCGGCCACTCCCGTGCGAGGCGGCGTATCCTTGCCCAGCAGCTTGACGAAGTCGTAGAACGGCTGCATGAAGGGAGGACCGATGCGCCCCTGCATCCGGGCGACGGCCTTGCGTTCCACCCACAGGAAGAACCATGCGGTGGGCACGGCGAAGAGAAGTCCGGGAAAGATGAGGAAGCGTGCCAGGGCAGTGGTCAGGTTCATGGCTGGACCTCTCTGGCCGCGGGTGCGGATACGCCTGCGGGTGCGGATGCGACGGTTACAGGCTCAGCGGTTGCCGATGGGCCAGGGATGGCTTCGGGCGCGGCCGTCAGGAGCGCAGCGGCTGCGGGTGCGGCTGCCGGCTTCTGCGCGCCTCTTTGGGCCAGGATCTCCGCCGCCTTAGCCACACCCAGCACAATGGCGTCGGGACGCGGCGGGCAGCCGGGCACGAACACATCCACCGGGATATGTTTGTTGAGCGGCCCGGCGAGGGTGCGGCTGTCGATAAACACATTTGTCGTCGCCGGACAGGAGCCGATGGCCACCACAGCCTTGGGTCCGTAGACCTGCCCGTAGACAGTCTTGATGGCCTGGACGCTGTTATGGGTCACAGGGCCGGTGACGCACAGGATATCGGCGTGCCGCGGGCTGCCTTCCAGGCGCACTCCCAACTGCTCGGCGTCGTAACGGGGGGTGAGGCTGGCGATCAGTTCGATGTCGCAGCCGTTGCAACTGCCCGAGTTCATGTGAAAGAGCCAGGGGCTGCGGCGCCGGCAGTAGCACATCAGTCGATTCCAGAGGTTCATGGCCTTCCTCCCATCAGCATGGCGATCATGCCGGGCCAAAGACCCGCAACCAGCAGCAATCCGGCGAGCGCGACGATCACGGTCTGCAACACAACCGGCTCGCTGATTGGATGCGCGGACGGTTGCGGCGGACTCGATAGCGGCGGGCCCGAGCCGGGTGCCGGTCCCCACCAAACGCGGGTCAAAGCCAGCGTATACGCGATCAGCGCGAAAGCGGAGGAGAGGACGAAAACGGTTAGAAGAAGAGGATTGATCTGCAACGCGGTTTCATACAGCCGCCAGCGGCCGATGAAGCCCATCGTGGGCGGAATGCCCAGCATGGCCAGCATCCCGAAGAGGAAGCCGAACGCACTCACCGGATACCGCGTCGCCAGTCCGGCGGGTTCGCCCTCCAGCGCGCCGTCAGCTTCAGGACCGCTGAGGCAAACGAACAGAAGAGCCTTGGCCAGGGCATGAGTCGAGGCGGCAATCATCGCGCCATTGATTCCCAGGGCGCTGGCGGAGGCCAGTCCCAGCAACAGGAAGCCAACGTCTTCGACCGTCGATAGAACCAGCAGTCGCTTGAGGCTGCGCTGCGTAAGCATGAGCAGAGCAGCAAGGAATGACGTAGCGGCAGCCGCGCCCAGCAGGAGTCCATGGGGCGTAATCAGATTCGGAGCAGCCTGCGCGCTGACCCAAAGTTCTCCAAAAGCCGCCATATCGACAACCGCAACAATCAGGCCCAGCACTACGGCAGGCAGTTCGTCGGCCAGCCGCAGCAGCCAGAAGAAGAGTGGAATCGCGGCCAGCTTGACGCAGACGCTGGCCAGCAGAAGCGCTCGCGACGTGTCTGGCTGACCCCTTTCCATCATCAGATCGCTGGCCACCAGCGACGAAGCCGAGATAAGCACCACCACGAGGTAGGTCAGCTTTGCGTAGGACGTCCGCGCGCTCTGCCAGACCAGCGGGATGGTCAGCAGCGCACCCAGTTCCAGAAGTCCGAGTTGAAGCCGGGGATCGGCAACCGCCAAACCCGCGATGGTGGCCAAACTGATGAGAATCATCAGCGGCGCCAAGCGGCGCCAGGCCGTGTGGAGGAAAGCGGCCAGAAGCAATGCGACCGCGGCCACGGCGCAGGCGGCGATCAGCAGTACCGAAACCTGGGGCGGCGCTGCAAGAGGTACGCCGCGGGAAATCGTCACGGCAACTACTCCAGGCGCAATCCAGCGAACGCCCTCCAGCACCCCCCCCGCCAGCAAGAGGACGAGGACCGCTGCGTAAGACTCCATCCAGGAGACCGCGACGCCCAGCCCTCGCGAGACCGCCTGCAATCCGCTCCACACGCCCAGGTAAACGCGATCTACATTGGACCACTTGAAAAACTCATGCCAGTTCTGCAGGAAAATCTCGGAGAAATCGCCGGCCGTAAGCCTGTCCTGATCCGACAAAGGCTCGCCGCCGGTGAAGATCCCGCCCCCGGCTCCAGCCAGCGCCGCGCCGCCAACTGCGCCCGCAACCTGCGCCGGACGTGCCACATAAGCGATAAGGTAGATCAGCCCGCCCAGAACCAGCGAAACCACCGCCAGCACCAGGCCGCCCATGCTCGAAAAGCTCCCCGCATCAGAGGAAAGCCCAAGCCAGGTCACATGCACGCCCGCGCCCAGCCCCAGCGCGCCCAGAATCGGATTGAGCATGTAGTTCACCGCCAGCTGCGGCGCAATGCCCAGCACAATGCTGCCCGCGGCCATGAAGCCCATGCCCCAAATCATCGTCGGCGGAGACTCGTGGGCGTCCGCGGTGGCCTCGGTCACCGGCCCCAGGAAGACCGCGCTGGTGGCCTTGGCGCACATGAAGACGGTACCCAGGCTGGCGGCCCAGGCCACCATGGCGGGAACCGCCCATCCCGCCTGCAAGGCCGCCGCGTAGAGCATCCACTTGCTGGCGAAGCCGCTCATCAGCGGAATACCCATCATGCTGCCCGCGCCGATCAGCCACGACAGCGTGGTCCGCGGCATAAGCTGCGCCAGGCCGCCCAGCTTGTTCATGTCGCGCGTGCCCGAGGCGTGCTGCACCGAGCCGGCGGTCAAAAACAGCCCGCCCTTGAAGAATCCGTGATTCAGGCAATGCAGCAGCCCGGCGGTAATGGCCAGCGGCGTGCCGATGCCGATGCCCATCATCATGTAGCCGATCTGGCTCACCGTCGAGAAGGCCAGCATCCGCTTCAGATCGGTCTGCACCATGGCGTACATCACGCCCACCGCCATGGTGACTGTACCAACCCAGACCAAAGAGCTGCCCCACGCAGTGGGCCACGCTCCAAAGCTGTGCATGCGCGCGGCCAGGTACACGCCGGCCTTCACGTAGCAGGCCGCGTGCAGCAGGGCGCTCACCGGGGTGGGCGCGGCCATGGCCTCGGGAATCCACGTATGCAGCGGGAATTGCACGCTCTTGGCTACCAGCGCCACCAGCATCAGCACAAAGATTCCGCCGGTAAAGGCCTGCGCCACCTTGGGGTCGGTCCACAGGGCGCTGCCGGTGCGGAAATAGATAGTGAGAATGGCCGCCAGCAGGCCGTAGCCTGCGATGTGCGTCATCAGCAGCACCTTGCGCGCGCCATTCACCGCCTCGCGGTTGGTGTACCAGAAGCCCACCAGGCTGAACGAGCACAGCCCGACCACCTCCCAGCAGAGGTAGAAAAAGAACAGGTTGGCGCTGTACACCAGCCCCACGAAGCCGCCGATGAAGATCAGCATCGAGGCGTAGAAGCGCGTCGCGGCCTTGTCGTGCGCCATGTAGCCGATGGAATAAAGCAGCACGAAGCCGCCCAGCCCCGTCCCCATCAGCGCGAAGAGCAAACTCAGCGCGTCCACGTGGAGCACCAGGGCGAGCGGCCCGTCCCAGGGAAGCGGGGCGACTTCAATCGCCTTTCCTGCCCACGCCGTCGGCGCCGTACCGGCCACGGCGAGTACGGCCGGCAGACAGGTGAGAGCGGCCAGAATCCCCTTCGTGCGGGCGGAACAGAGCCGCGCTACAAGAATCTGCAGCGCCGCGCCCAAGACAAGTGAGCAAGGCGCAATCAGAACAAGGGTTGCAGCTGTCATGCCTGAAATAGTAGCTAGGCAACTGCCCTTGAGATGTGACGTTGCTCACGGGCGCGATGGCGTGTCGCAATGTGGGACTCCGGCCGCATCGGCTCCTTTCCCGCGCCTATGAGAAACTGGAACAGCGGCGCATCTGGGCGCCCCAGGTCTCGTCCGCAGCGGCGGAAGACTTGGGAGACCAAGCCGCGCGCTCCGTAAACCCAGCCCCAGCTTCATCCGGCCCGGCGGCGCCGTTGCCCGGCCGCAGTCCGCATGCAGGAACCAGAATGATCGGCGTCGGCAATGTGACCATGCGCTACGGCTCGAAGGTGCTCTTCGAGGACGTAACCGTCAGCTTCATTCCCGGCCGCCGCTACGGCCTCACCGGACCCAACGGCTCCGGCAAGACCACCTTCATGAAGATACTCAGCGGCGAGCTTGAGGCGCAGAAGGGCAGCGTGGTTCGCCCGCGCAAGGTCGGCGTGCTCCGCCAGGACCAGTTCGCCTTCGACGCCTATCGCGTCATCGACACCGTCATCATGGGCAACAAGGGCCTGTGGGCGGCTCTCGAAGAGCGCGACCGCATCTACGCGCAAGCCGACCTGACCGACGCCGATGGCATGAGGCTGGGCGAGCTTGAAGGCGTCATCGGCGACGAGGACGGTTACACCGCCGAGAGCGACGCCGCTGTGCTCCTCGACGGCCTAGACATTCCCGAGCCGCTCCACGACCGCAAGATGGGCGAACTCCAGGGCGGGCAAAAGGTTCGCGTGCTCCTCGCCCAGGCCCTCTTCGGCAAGCCCCAGGCCTTGCTCCTCGACGAGCCCACCAACTACCTCGATCTCGACTCCATCCACTGGCTCCAGGACTTCCTCGTGAGCTACGACGGCACGCTCATCGCCATCAGCCACGACCGCCACTTCCTCAACAGCGTCACCACCCACACCGCCGACATCGACTACCAGACCATCATCACTTACACCGGCGGCTACGACGAGATGGTGATGGCCAAAACGCAGATCCGCTCCACCCTCGAAGCCCAGAACGCCCAGCGCGACAAGAAGATCGCCCAGCTCAACGACTTCATCGCCCGCTTCTCCGCCGGAACCCGCTCCTCCCAGGTCACCAGCCGCCGCAAAGAGGTCGAGCGCCTGCAAACTAACGAGCTGGCCCGCTCCAACATCGCCCGCCCCTACATCCGCTTTGACCAGCTCCGCCCCAGCGGCAAGCACGTCCTCGAGTTCAAGCACATCGCCAAGACTTACGGCGAACACAAGGTCATCGACGCCTTCACCGCCAAGGTCATGCGCGGCGAAAAGATCTGCCTCATGGGCCGCAACGGGGCTGGCAAGACCACGCTCCTCAAGAGCCTGCTCGATAACTACCCCGGCCTCGCCGACCCGGAGTTCACCCTCGACTCCGGCGCCGTCCTCTGGGGCCACGAAGCCCAGGTCGGCTACTTCCCCCAGGACGTGGGCGCGACCATCGAGCATGGCCTTACCGTGGCCGAGTGGCTCCATCGCTGGAAGCCAGACGCCCACGTCGAAGACATCCGCGGCATCCTCGGCCAGATGTTATTCAGCGGCGAAGAGGGCGACAAGCAGACCAGGGCTCTCAGCGGCGGCGAACAGGCACGCCTGGCCTTCTGCAAGCTCATCCTCACCAAGCCCAACTTCCTCATCCTCGACGAGCCTACAAACCATTTAGACCTCGAAGCCATCAACGCCCTCAACATCGCCCTCCAGCGCTACGAGGGAACGGTCCTTTTGGTTACCCACGACCACGACTTGATCGACGAAGTAGCCACCCGCCTCTGGCACTTCGACGAGCGCGGCATCGAAGACTTCCACGGCCCCTACGAGGAATGGAAGGGCAAGCACAACTAGGCGAATTTGACGGAGGCAAAGCCGCAACAGAATCACTCTTCCAGAAGGCCGCGAAGATGATCCCGCCAAGCCTCGTGGAAGGATAAACACAACAGAATCCAACAATTGCAGGGGTTCTTGACACTTGTTCATATTGGGAAAAGGCGTATAGATTTGTTTTTGAAACTCTGGACCATTGAGCGGTCATATGTTCAAATCTCTATATGGTCTGAGGGCGCCAACGGTATCGGGTGACGGGGAAGACCAAAGCAGGGACTTGATGGATGGACGGGCAGTATGTCGACAGCAATAGTTAATGCGCTCGCGGATACTACTTTGGAAGGGAGTCGCCTCCGCCAGGAGGTTCTGTGCGGCGATGCTGTTAGCCAGTTAAGGCAGATTCCCTCAGCAACGGTCGACGTAGTGGTCACCAGCCCTCCTTACTACAGCCAGCGAAACTACGAACATCCGAATCAGCTAGGGAGCGAATCGAACCCCGAGGAGTACATCGAGAACCTGGTATCTGTCTTCAAGGAATGTCGAAGGGTGATGACTGCGAAGGCGACTCTTTGGCTCAACCTTGGGGATAAATACGAAGACGGGCAACTTCTTGGAATGCCGTGGCGCGTCGCTTTGGCCCTTCAGAAGCATGGCTGGCTTCTGCGCTCAGATGTCATTTGGTACAAGCCGAACGCAATGCCATCATCTGTGAAGAACAGGCCTACAACTGACCATGAGTATTTGTTCATGTTTGCGAACACTAACGATTACTTCTACGATGCAGACGCAATTAGAGAACCACACGTTACCTTCACTGAGAATAGTCGAATGAGGGGAGGGCGAAATCACTTCGGAAAGCGGGGGAGCACTCCTGAAAATGGAAAGAACGGGGGGAATCCGAACCTGCACGACGCTAGGTGGGACCAAGCCTTCCATCCTGGAGGGAGGAACAAGCGCACCGTGTGGGAAATTCCCTTATCCAAGTACCCACAGGCACATTTTGCGGTCTACCCTGAGAAGCTTGTGGAACCATGTATATTGGCCGGCAGCAAGCGCGGAGGGTTGGTGCTCGATCCATTCTTGGGAAGCGGCACCACCGCAGTTGTGGCGATGCGTCTAGGCAGAGGATTTATCGGCATCGACATCAATCAGGAGTACTGTGAATTGGCACGTCGGCGAATCGCAGAGCATTCTTTCACGCTTTTTTAGGCGGCGGGCGAGCTAGCAGAGTTCCTTAAACGCCGGTAGCAGTTCAAGCAGGGCGCCAGCCAGGAGCGGCGCGATCTCAAGGATCTGATTCGGGTTAGCCTTGATATGGATATGGTGTTTACAGGCCAAGGATCCCAAATCACCACCCCAGGACTCAGCGATTACGATCGGAACGCACTCAAAGCCGTGCTCCTGCGCAACGCTGATCGACTTATGGATGTCTCTCGTGAAAAGAAGGGCATGCCCTCCGCCCATAGTCTCTCGCGTTTTTACAGGTATCAGAATCGTCCCGCGCGGACCGTTTACCCTGACATCATATGTTTCTTCGTTTAGCCTGACTTCCTTGTCGCTGATCTCGATATCCATTCCTTCCGAAGCAAAGAGCTTCTTCAAGGCGGTTCTGACAATTCCCTCAAATAGAGTTCCTTTCAATGCTCGCCTGCTTCCTTCCAACCGTGCGAGCATAACTTCCGAAACGACAGGCCAAGTCCATTTTTCTCGTGTGGGAAATAGGGGAGAGACGTACTTTCTGAGTTCGTTTAGAAGATTAGCCCTCTGTTCATCCGCATTCGACCCGGGAATTTGGGAAAGAAGGGGTTGCAATCGCTGATTTGGCGCATCTCTGAAAATCCATGCGAGAAATACCCAGCGTGCTCTCCGCAAATCCGTATAGGCACGCCCTAAGCCGTCGAACAACCTACAATCCGAATCGCGCTCCAAGAATCCGAGAATTGTTGCGGTCGCTCTTTCATCTGAGGGCTCATTAACGAACGCATGGACGGTTGAATAACCGACGCTGTTCAAGTAGATAAGAAAGTCGGTGTAAAAGGGCTCGTTAGCGTTCACGATGCTGACCAACTCGCCAAGACGCAGATTCGGAATAATGAAGGACATTGGTTAGAAGTTTCTTACCATAGGATACATTGTGTCAACAGGCGAAGCTCTGAACGGGTGCGCCAGGCCTCGCCTTCGAGATTTGGGATTTTGAGGCGCCTACCATCCCGGATCGGTAGGCCGGGGATTCACCCCGGCAATTCGCCGGCCCACCGGAACGGGGTTTTAACCCCTGAGGGTTGCTTTTCCTTCGCCTCCGTACTCGAAGTCGAGGTATGATGAGAGGAGTTGGCAGGGGGCACAAACAGCATGAAGGAACTCGTCTTTGAAGTCGCGCAGGAGGCGGACGGCGGGTTCACCGCCGAAGCGCTCGGCGAGAGCATCTTCACCCAGGCCGATAGCTGGGAAGAGCTGAGAGCCAACGTGAGGGAGGCTGTTCAAGCCTTCTATTTCGACTCTGCCGCACCCGCTTCCGTCCGCCTTCATCTGATTCGCGATGAGGTGCTGGCCGTCGCATGAAGCTCCCACGCGATTTGAGCGGAGAAGAATTGGTCGAGCACCTCTGCAAGCGCTGGGAATACGTGAGGATCCACCAGGTGGGGAGTCACGTCATCCTTCAGACCGAGCATCCGGCGCCCCACCGCATCGCAGTTCCGGCGCATTCTCCCCTCAGAATCGGGACTCTGAATGGGATTCTCTCCAGCATTGCCACTCACAAGGATGTGCCCAAGGAGGCAATCCTGAAGGGCATTAAGTAGAGATGTCGGCAGGGCCGGAATCGCTAGGCCGGGGATTCATCCCCGGCAACACAATTCAACGCTTCCGGGTCTTCTCCGGCGTTTTCTCCGCAGCCGCATGAGGGTCGGCGCTCCACGGCAGAACGACGGAGGGGAGGCAACGAGGACCTTCCGCGGTCGCCTTGAACGTCCCCTGCGCCTTGTCCGGCAGAGACGGACTGCCGGCCATCACAGCGTGGCCATTCGAGTCGGTAAGCAGCATCTCGCTGGCTATCTCTCCCTCCGACTGCAACACCAATGGAATCTTGGCTTTTGCCGGAAATCCGCGGGCAACGATCAGGAGAGTTCCCGACTCACGCTGCGCGATCCTCACTTCAAGCCCGCAGCCCTGATCGTCTGCCGCCAATGGATGGGGAACGAGAGTGCCGAAAACCAGTAACTGCCCATCCTTGCTGGTTAAGAGATAGCGGATTGGCTCCGCGCTCTCCGTCACAGGCGCGATCTCGAACTCATCGTCTGCGTCATTGAAGCTCGATTCCTGTTCGGGCTTCGGCCTGTGAATCATCAACAAGCCTTGTCCATTCACGTAGATATCGCGCGGATCGGCGGAGACGTTCTTGTCCACCGGCCAGGAATCAATGGCATAGACCTTGTTTTCAGGAGCGCCTGGGGCAAACACGCGATATCGCGTCGCAACGCGGCCTCCCGGCGTCGTCTGTTCGTCGATCTTCTCAAAGCTCAACCGCAATCCCGACGGATTAAAGAAACCTGGCCCCGCATCGTCCCACGAAACCTGACGCTCCAGGAGGAGGCGTAAGTTCGAAGTGGGTGAGGGCTGGCCGTCAAAGCGGAAGAAATGTAAGGTATCCGATCCCCTGGAGTCCTGTTCGTAGCAAAAGAACGGCGAACGGAACAACACACACACCGATAAGCAAACAATGAGGCGACTGGGGAGGGCCATCATGTGTATAGTGTCCGCCATGTCCTTTGCGAACGCAACCGGCTTCGCGGGTTGCCAAGGTCTTGCCTTGGAGACCAGGCAATCTGAGGCGTCGACCGTCCAAGAGCGGGAGGCCGGGGATTCATCCCCGGCAACGGGAGGCCCCCACCGGAACGGGGTTTTAACCCCTGAGGCATGCTTTTCCTCGCGTTGGCAACTGCAGGCCATCCAACCCCAGAGGCGGAGAGCAGTGCGGAACAGGCCAAGGGAAAAGGCCGGATTCTGGGCAAAAGCTCGAAGAGCATACCTCGACGGACAATCAGTCTGCGGGAAAACTCCTTCGTGCGGCCGCGTGCCCCAGGTCTCGATTCCCGGATCGGCTTGTGCCTGCGCGGAGCGCAAATCCGCATCGCTCCTTGGTCCGATACACTTGTATTGAGAACCCTGCCGCCCTTGCCGCGCATCCATCAGGAGCGATCGCTTTCGGGCTCCAGCGCTTCGCCGTGAGTGAAAGAACCTTGATTCCGTCCGAGTATTCCGAAAAAAATACGATCCGTGTCTGCCTCTGCGCCCTAATTCTGAGCCTTGCGGTTTCGGCTCCCGGTGGATTGGCCGCGCAGACGGCGCCCGGTCTGCCCGCCAGTCAGTCGTCCACGGCGGCGTCCAGCTTTCAGGGCAGCGTGGCCACGGGGGAAGCCTCGCCGCAACCCATCGATCTCTCTCTCGACGAAGCCATCCAACGGGGTCTGAAGGCAAACCTGGGAATCATCCTGAGCAGCGCGCAGGCGGCGGGGGCGCGCGGCGAGCGGCTCAGCCAGCTGCAATCGCTGATGCCCGCGGTGGATGCGAGCGCCAAGGAGACCGTGATGCAGATCGACCTGCCCGCCGAAGGGTTGCGCATTCCCGGCTTTCCGGCCATTATCGGGCCTTTCGGCTTCACCGATCTGCGGGCCTCGCTCAGCTGGTCGCTGGTGGACGTGGCCTCGCTGCGCAACTACCTGGCCGCGCGCCACAACTTTGCCGCCGCCGAGCTCTCCGCCCAGGACGCTTGCGACCTTGTCGTGCTCACCGTGGGCAATGCCTATCTGCTGGCCCTGGCCGATGAAGCGCAGGTCACGAGCGTAGAAGCGCAGGCAGCTACGGCCAAAATCTCGCTCAACCAGGCGATCGCCAATCATCAGGCGGGCACGGCGCCGCTTATCGATGAGTTGCGCGCCCGCGTGGATTCGCAATCGCTCGATCAGCAGCTGATCGTGGCCCGCAATGCCCTGGAAAAAGACAAGCTGGCCCTGGCGCGGGCCATCGGCCTGCCCCTGGCGCAGAGCTTTACGCTCGCCGGCAAGGCGCCCTATGCGGCTTTCGATCAACTTGACGTGGACGCGGCCATTCGCCAGGGTCACGCGAACCGCAAGGATCTGGCGGCCATGGTGGAGCAGACCAAGGCGGCCGAGGAGCAGCGCAAGGCGGCTACCGCCGATCGGCTGCCCACGCTCGAATTCAATGGCGACTATGGCGATATCGGCACCACCCTGTCTCACTCGCACGGCACCGGCGACGCCGCGGGCACGCTGAGCGCGCCGCTCTTCAAGGAGTTCGCGTTGCGCGGCGAGGCCGAGATCGCCCAGGCGCGACTGGATGCCGCGCAGGCCCGGTTGAGCGACAGGAACGCACAGGTGGACGCGGATATTCGCGACGCTTTGCTGGACATTGCCTCAGCGCAAAAGCTGGTTGAGGTAGCCCGTTCCTCGGTCGAGCTGGCCAATGAGGCTCTCAGCGAGGCCCAGCAACGCTATGCCAACGGCGTCAGCGACAATCTGGCCGTGAGCCAGGCCGAGCAGTCCGTGGCCCAGGCCGACAATCAATATGTGGCCAGCCTCTACCGGCACAATGTGGCCAAGCTCAGCCTGGCCCGTGCCCTGGGCGCGGCCGGAAACTACAAGGACTATCTGGGAGGAAAGTAGACGTGGCGGATTTTAATCCAATACCAGACACATTGGAGCCGGTTGAAGACAACGAGATCGTTCAGCCGCCGTTCCGCCGTAGAGCCATCGTCGCGATCGTGATTGTGCTCCTTGCGGCGGTCGCGGTCGCGCTCTGGTGGCGCTCCACCTTTACAGAGAACACCGACGACGCGCAGGTCAACGGCCACCTGATCCAGGTCAGCTCGCGCATCAGCGGCCAGGTTCTGAAGGTCGAAGTGAATGAGAACCAGATGGTGAAGGCGGGCGACCTGATCGCCGAGCTTGACCCCGCGGATTACCAGGTCGCGGTCGAGAACGCCGAGGCTGCCCTCGCCAGCGCTCAGGCCAACGCCGCCGCGGCCAGCGTGGCCGTGCCCATCTCCATAGTCAACACCGGCAGCAACCTCAACTCGGCCGGCGCCGATGTGAGCGGTACCCAGGCCGGCGTGGAGCAGGCCCAGAACCAGTTGCAGGCCGCGCACGACCTTGTAGGCCAGGCCAAGGCCAACAATACCAAGGCCCAGGCCGACCTTGAGCGTTACAAGCCGCTGGTGGAGAAAGACGTGATCAGCAAGCAGCAGTTCGACGCCGCCGTGGCCGCCGCCGCCGCCGCCAAGGCCGCGCTCTCCGACGCCCGCGCCATGGAGCGCGCCGCCTCGGACGCTGTGAGGGTTGCCAACGAGCGCCTGGCCCAGGCCCAGGCGCAGTTGAAGTTCGCCGAGACCGGCCCCCAGCAGGTGGCCGCTCAGAGCGCCCGTGCCCGGCAGGCGCTGGCCCAGGTTCAGCAGGCCCAGGCGCAACTGGATATGGCCAGACTCAACCTCAGCTATACAAAGATCGTGGCTCCGGAGGCGGGCATCGTCACCCGCAAGAGCGTCGAGATCGACCAGAACGTCGCCGCCGGCCAGAACCTGCTCACGCTGGTCTCGCTGGAAGACCTCTGGGTGACCGCAAACTTCAAGGAGACCCAGTTACGCCACATGGCCGCCGGTCAGCCCGTAGAGATCAGTGTGGACTCGACCGGCAAGACCTATCAGGGCAAGGTCACTCAGATTGGCGGCGCCACCGGCTCGGTGCTTTCGCTCTTCCCGCCGGAGAACGCCACTGGAAACTACGTCAAGGTCGTCCAGCGCGTCCCGGTGCGCATCGACTTCACCGATCTCAGGAACGAAGACCCCAACCACGAGCTAAGGCCTGGGCTGTCGGTCGAACCGAAGGTGAGGGTGAAGTAAGCGCCAACCTCAAGACCTGTATCAGAGCTGGCATTTGGGATGAGGCCGGGGAGGAACGATGAACCGCGAGTGGCACAAGCAGCACAAGATGCCGGAACGAGCGACCGAGAACGAGCGGATCGAGTGGCATCTTGAGCACGCAAGAAACTGTACGTGCAGACCGGTCCCCAAGGGATTGCTGGCGAAAATGGGAAAAAAGGAACAGGAACCAGGGAATAGGGAATAGGGAAAGGAGGGTGGACCTCAGTCTGCTCCGCCCCGGTTCGCTATCTCGATCCGCTTTGCTTCTCCCAGGCCAGGCGCTCCTTGAGCTGCTCCTCATATAAACTAGCTGGAAGCTCGAATTGACCGGCGGACTCATAATAGGCGCCGTTCGCGCCAAGCTGCGGAGTTATCTCCCTTCCCCTGCTGGCTATCACCCAGTTATAAGCTCCCGGCGGGCTTTCCACCTGTAACTCGTCCACGGTCGAGTTCCATAGAAGATTGAACGCCCCGGCCCAGCCGTGCCCGGTGCCGAGATTCCACTGGTTGTAGTTGTCGAATCTGCCCTTGAGCGTCAACTGCTCATACAGGGTTCCCGTCGCCCAGCGGTGGTGCGGCCCGGCGTCAAGATCGCTTCCCTT
>Ga0326727_10015517_pt1 | contig 16326 bp, 9 predicted proteins | sample MB2enrmetagenome_FD_207643 | JGI IMG/M metagenome (GOLD analysis project Ga0326727, IMG submission 207643) | Lab enriched peat soil microbial communities from McLean, Ithaca, NY, United States - MB29MY | ecosystem: Environmental > Terrestrial > Soil > Wetlands > Peat | place: USA: New York...
CGCTCTGGCGAAAGTAATACCCGTTCACCTGCCCGCCCACCCATTTGGGGCAATTGCACCTGCGGCAGGAGCGGTCGTGAGCGAATTTGCAGTCGGCCGAATGGCGGGAAAAGACGGAAAGCAGCATTGGGCTCCCCACTTCAGAGGTGAGTTTGCCCGCATGGAAGAGGTCGGTCAAAATGGGGGCAACGTACAAATCACGTACAAAAATGCCCCTCAAATTTGCCTATGGAAGGTATGTCGCTGATGAAACACGACTTAGGTATGGTGGAGGCGGCGGGAGTCGAACCCGCGTCCGAAATCGCTGTCAGCCGGGAGAGTCCATGCTGTGTCCGATTCGATTGGTTTCGCTCGCGACGCTTAAGAACGGACAAGATGCGCCGCGAACTAGTCCGATTGATCTCGCGTCAGCCGCCCGGACCGAGCCGCTTCCGCCAGCCTGCTGTGCGACGTCCGCTCGCGGCCCACAGGCAAAGCCGCGGAAGACGGCTGCTTATTTAATTAAGCAGCAAGTGCCAGATTATCGTTGGCAACTTTAGTTTTGCAGGCGATTACGGGTGCCCACACCCCGACATGTCTCCCTTGCCGCAATCGATCCCGTCGAAACCGTGACGCCCCCATTTCCACCCCAACGACGAAGACCTGTCGTTGGGAACCCCGGAGCATCCACTCCAGGCCAGCCGGCACAGTTAAGATGGTCGAATCGTGCCGGAGGGTGCGAGCGCGGAGCCAAAGGCTCGTGCTGCAGGTCTTATTCTACGCTCAATCGTGATACCCCTCGCCCGCTTCCGCTTCGGGCGGATCCTATCCCGGCGCGCAGCGCCCCAGCCCGCGCGCACTGGACAGAGGGGGGTATATACCCCCTTTTTCGAGTTAAATGGTTTAGTTTCAGCCACTTGTACCTTTTACTTTTTCTCGTAACCCGCTGAAAGCAAAGGGGTTAAGATACTAAAGTCCTCATAAATAAGGAGTTACGTGTGGGGTTGAGCCGGGTTTTAGGGTCCAAAGCGATTGAATCACCTTTCATGTGGATTCCAATTTACCTCAGGGATGGGAAATTGGATGCAAAAGGCAGCGAGGTTGCACTCCTACCCTGGCCAGAAAGACAAATACCCGGCGAGGGCGGGGACGCGATCAGAGGGCGGCGCTGGTAGTTCAAGCCTTGGAGGCGCCCTCGCGCCAGGAGGCGGTTCATGCCGTATAGTTCTGCCCAATAGCATTCCTTCCTGGTGAGGACTTTTCCATGACTCTCAATCGCCGAGGTTTCCTGGGTGCCTGCGCAAAGGCGGGGATCGCATCGCCATTGTTTCCGGGCGTCCTTTTCACACTCGCCACGCAGGCGCAGGAGACTGCGGCCACCGACCAGTCGAAGCCGCCGGTTATTACGCCCGAGATGATCGACCAGGCCGGGATCATCGCAGGCATCGGGCCGTTCAGCGCCGAACAGAAGCAGATGATGATCGACGGCTTGGTCGATCAGAACGGCTCCATCAAGGCGATTCGGAAGCTGGCCATGCCGAACTCGGTGCAGCCGGCGTTTGTGTTTCATCCGCTGCCCGCGGAGAAGGAGAGATTCAAGAGTACCGGCGGTGTTGTTTTTGGAGATCCAGATCGGCCCCTCATCATGGACTGCGGCGGGCCGGGCTGTGACTATCCATTCGAGAATTCCAAACCGCCGAAGAACGTCGAGAGCCTCGCATTTGCAACTGTTGGCACTCTCGGCAAACTGCTTGAATATCGCAAGATCACATCCCTCGCCCTCACCCAGATGTACCTCTCGCGCCTCAAACGCTACGATTCGAAGCTCCACTTCGTGATCACGTTGACCGAGGAGCGCGCCATCGCACAAGCCAAGCAAGCTGACGCCGAAGTTGCCGCGGGAAACTATCGCGGCCCGCTCCACGGCATTCCGTGGGGCGCGAAGGATCTGCTCGCTGTGAAAGGCTACCCGACGACGTGGGGCGCGGGCGGTTTTGAGAAGCAAAGCTTCGACGAAGACGCGACCGTGGTTCAGCGGCTCGATGAGGCCGGAGCAGTGCTCATCGCGAAACTCACGCTCGGCGCGCTGGCCATGGGCGACAAGTGGTTTGGCGGGCGCACGCGCAACCCGTGGAATCCCGCGCAGGGCTCGAGCGGTTCATCGGCAGGGTCAGCAAGCGCGGTGGGTGCGGGCTGCGTGGGCTTTGCCATCGGATCGGAAACGCTGGGGTCGATCTCCTCGCCATCAACGCGCTGCGGCACAACTGGCCTGCGGCCAACCTTCGGGCTCGTGCCGCGCACCGGCGCCATGGCGCTGAGCTGGACCATGGACAAGCTCGGCCCCATCTGCCGCTCAGTGCACGACGCCGCACTTGTGCTCTCCGCGATCGCCGGCGCGGACGGCAAAGATCTCTCCGCCGCTCCGGTCCGCTTCGAAGCTGAAACAGCAGCAGCCATCGACTGGCGCAAGCTGCGCATTGGCTATCTGAAATCGGAATTCGACCGGCTGCCGCCGCTCAAGCTGGAAGAGGCCAAGCCCGGCGAAAGCGCAAAAGACAAGAAAAAGCGCGAAGAGGGCAACGCGTCTCAGCAGGCGGCTCGTGCGCGGCGCGAATACGATCGGCGCTTCGAGCAGGCCGCGCTTTTGAGAATCCGCGCGATGGGCGTCGATCTCATTCCGGTCGAGCTGCCCAATCTGCCCTGGAGCGCGATGGTGCCGCTGCTCACCGCCGAGGCCGCCGCGGCCTTTGACGAGCTTACGCTCACGGGCCGCGACCGGTTGCTCACCGAACAGGGCCCCGAGGACTGGCCCAACGCCTTCCGTACCGCGCGCCTTTACCCTGCGGTCGACTACATCCAGGCCAATCGCGCCCGCAGGCTGGGCGTCGAGCAGATGTCGGCGCTGTTTGAGAAGGTCGACATCATCGTCACGCCTTCGACCGACACACAGCTCATCGCAACCAATCTCTCGGGGCACCCGGCGCTGATTTTGCCCAACGGCCTGCGCGGCGCTGACGCGCCAAAGCCGCCCGAGATCGACGACGGCGACCACGACGACATTGGCGGCCCCGGCACGCCGGTTTCGCTTACCTTCCTGGCCGGCCATTACCAGGAGGCAAAGCTGGTGGCCTTCGCCGCCGCATATCAAGAGGCCACAGGCTTCAATAAACTGCATCCGAAGCTGGATTGAGTAAGGCAGCGAGTCAGAGGGTCAGCAAGTCGGCGAGTCAGCGAAAGTGAATTGAGATTTGTGGTTTCCCACCCTTGGCTCAAAAACAGAAACGCGCCAAGGATGGGGCACCCAGATTTGTGGTTAGTTCAGAGAGACTGGATGAAAGTTGCGGTTTCCCATGTCCCAAAAGCGGGACATGGGGCACCCATTTTCGTGCGATGGATGCATCCCTTCGTCGCGCAATTCAAAGGCCTGAAGGCTTCTCAGACTGCTGACAACGTCGGGTGGGGTTTGAAATACATCCCTCAGCGGCTAAAGCCGCATTCAATCTGCGGCCCTAACGACACGAGTAAACTCGTGCCCTTTCAAAGCAGCGGGGGGCAAACTCAGAGGCCTGAAGGCCTCTGCTCCCTCCGGAGGATCGTTACGCCGGCGCTCTGGGCACTCTGCGTTCCGGTTTCGGCGGAGTAGGACTGAAGCAGTTGAAGTGCATGTCGAGTTTCCTCCCCTCCAACTGCCGCAATTGCCCTTCAACCACCTTCTGCACCTGGGCGGGATCGCCTTTCGCGCGCAGATTCACCAACAGCTCGTGACGGGCGGCAGGCGACGCGTCCAGATTCCCCTCCACCGCCGGTTCCTCGCCGTTGGCGCATACCGCAACCTTCAACCAGCCGGAGGGTGAGCGATCAAATAACTTGAGATGCGCAATTGAAATTCCGTCCTCGGTGAGCGCTTCGTGCAGGCCGTCAAAAAACGGACCGCTCGCGAGCGCAGGAGAAATGGGCACGGACGGCTCCAGCGTGAAGCTCAGATTGAGCCATGCCAGGGCCGCTTCAGCGCGAGCGTACTGTGCGTAATCAATCTCGAGGGTTGTTTTTCCCGCCTCGAGCGATCCCGACAGAATCTCGTCGAGCCACTCCGGAACACCCTGCCCGGTCCTGGCGCTAAGGAATCGCGCCTCTACGCCGGGAAGGCTTGCCGCGTCTGGATAGAGATCGGCCTTGGTCATGCACACTAAATCTGCCTCCTGCAGTTGCTTCTGAAAGAGAAAGGCCAGTGGAGAATCGGCATCTTCGCCGCGCAGCGAGCCCGCACGCGATGGATCGACGAGCACGGTAAACGGCGCCACCCTGTAACGATCGAACTCTTCCCGCAGCGGGCCGAATATCGTCGCCGAGATGTCTGTGCAGCTCCCTACAGGCTCGGCAAAGATCACATCCACCGCGCGTGTGCGGAGTTCCTCGAGGGTCGACATCAGGTTGGAAAACCTGCAACAAAAACAACCGCCGGTCACCTCGCGCGCCAGCACGCCTTCAAACTCGGCGTGGCGTGTGTCAACCAGTTCATAGCCCTGGTCGTTGAGGATGACTGCGCAGCGCAGGCCGCGCTTCTCAAGCAGGCGTGCCGCCGACAGGATCAGGCTGGTCTTTCCCGAGCCAAGAAAGCCGCCCACAATTACGATCCATGGTCTTTGCATTTGTTTCGCTACGCTCATCCGCGTACCGTAATTCGCATCTCGTCGTTCGCGGCCAGATGCTGGGTGTCATCAAGCGTCACCACCACCCGTTCACCGTTCCTGCTAACGTGATTCGCCAATGTTTTGCCGCCTTTTTCGATGGAAGCAGTCGTGCCCATGGCAGCGATCTCGCAGGAGTGGCAGGCAAGTGTCCCCTTCAGCACCTGGATCGAAAACAGCGTACTGCTGTTCTGTTTGCGGAGCGAGAACGTGCCCCAACCGGTTCCCGTCGACCAGAAGCACTTGAAGCGATCGCGCGGCATTCGCGGCACAGCCAGCACGGCTGCCCTGGCCCCGTCATAAACAAAGCCGCTGAGGGCAACCACCGTGGACCACGACGACATGGCGCGGGCATAGTGATGGCCGCACTCCGGTTCATCCCACGGATTGCGCTTTTCGCCATCGTAGCGCGCGCGAATATTCTCGACGCACTCAATGCCTTCATTCACCATGTCCCAATTCATCATCAAGCTGGCCACCAGGTATTCCTGACCGGTCCACGCCTCGGCGTAATAGGGAAAGGGAATGTACGGACGCTCGGCCTTGCCGTAGTCGCAGACCACCACTGCCGCTTCTTCATTCAGCGCATAGGTTCGCTCAACATTCTCGTGATCGGTGAGCGTTGGCTTGTAGTTGTACTTGTAAATGGAGCGCAGCGTCCGACGGATATTGTCAGGCGACACCAGCGGGCCCATGCCTCCAATCTCAGCCAGGTATTGGCCGATCAGCTGATCGGCCAAACAACCGCCTCCCACCTGGTACTCCGGCGTCTCAGTGTTCTCCGCTCCCATGTCGCCGCGCAGGTTCTTCGCAATCTCATCCTTCCTGAATCCGCGCACCTTCTGCACGTAAAACTCTCCGTTGAACAGATTGTCGTCAGTCCACTTGCTCCCCTTCTCAAACAGACTCTTGTATGTGTCCGCCGACGCCGTATCGCCCATCGCGCGCGCCATCTCTTCGGCGGCGCGCAACGCGCCCAGGTAGTAGATTCCGCACAGCGGGTTCGGCCCGTAAAACTCCACGTCGTAGGTGTTGTGCTGCACGCCTTCCATCACGCCGTCGCGATTTGCGTCCCACCCTCCCGGTACCCAGGCAAACTCGATCGCCTTCTTCACGCGCGGCCATGTGCTCTCCAGCAGCGCCTGGTCGCCGGAGATCTTCCAGTCCAGCCAGGCATGGATGATCTGGCCCATCTGCCCGTCTGCCGCAGCGTAACCGAAGCGCGCCTTGCCGGGCGGCAGCAGTTGGCGGAAATGCATCGCGCCAGCATCGTCCATGGAGTAGCCAAAGGCGTTGCGCCGCAGCGACCGGGCAAACGAAGGAAACAGGAATGCTGTTGCCGTTTCGTAATTCCACACATGCGTGCAGTTGCCAAAGCAGCATCCCGATGTATCTCCGCTGCCTTCGAATGCGTGGAACTCGCCGTCCGCGGTGCGGAAACAGGTTGTGGTCGCCAGCGTGGAAAGGTTAGCGCTGGCTGCTTCCTTCACTGCCGCGGGCAATGTGCTTTCGCGCAGAGCGTTCGTAAACATCCGCGTGCGCGCTTCAAGATCCTGCAAATGCGCCGCCGTGTAACTCACAGCCTCCCACGCGCTTTTGAACCGAGCCGCATACGCGTTGCCGATCACGGTTCTGCCCTCGCCATGCGGTGCGTCCCACCCCATCCAATCCGGCGTGCGATTGGGAAACCTCCAGCCCAGGAAAAACTCAAAGCTCGCTGACTGCCCCGCAGGGATGGTCCTCTTCAGACACAGCACGCCCACCATATTGTGCGGCTCCGGTTGCGCGCCCAAGTCGCCGCTTTTTGAAAACCGGTCCCAGAAATGCAGCGGAGCATTCCACCAGCGGCCAGCGGGCCATCCCTCCCAGTGCGAAACCTCCGCGCCGCTCACTGTTGCGGCCAGCACAAGTTCGCCGGCCATCGGATCGTCGTCAGCGAGCGCGGAATTGTGCATCACCAAACCCGCGAGATCCCCCTCGGCGCGGTAGTCGTTGTGCCGTCCCTCATCCAGCTTCTGTCTCGCGTCGTCGTCGTATTCCCTCTTCGTGCTCACCGGGTTCTCGATGGAGAACGCAATGCTAACGCTGGCTGCCTTGTGACCGGGATTGGTCACGGAATAGCGGAGAATCCCCACCGGCAGTCCCGAGTCGTCCGGCTCGTGCGGAACGAACGGCGAGAAGGCATCGAGTGCGACCTTGACCGGCAGAGAACGGTCATCAAAATCGATGCGCGCCAGCGGATATTCTCCGGTGAACGTCGCCGACTCCAGCCGCCCCAGTCCGGGAACGTTGCTCGAGCCAAGTCCGTCAGGGCCTGCATAGGGCGGTTGGATGCGCGACTCAAGCACATGCGCCACCGGTTTTCCGCCATCCTCCTGCGCCCAGATGGCCGGGAATGCGTACAACGGCCGGAACCCCTTGTTGGGACGGTTGAACATCTCCCAGTCCACCAGTTGCCCGCGGCCGCCCAGCCCGACGCTCCCCGCAGCCACGCCACCCAGCGGGAACGAAATCATTCGCAGTTGCCGCCCATGAAACTTGCGCGGATAACTCCGGTCCTCGACTGCCCGGGTCCGCTCTTCCGCGGAGTGGGGCTCTTGTCCTCGAACAACCACAGACCCACGTTCCGCCAGCGTCACTGCGCCCACCGCTCCAGCCGCATTCTTGAGAAAACTCCGGCGATCCAGTTTCAGCTTGCCTGTCACTGCGACTTTTCCTTTCAGAATTGATTCGCCTGAATTGTACTGCCCGTGGGCCGAATCTGAAGAGCTTGAGCTGAGCAGTAAACTCACCAAACTCTGAGGGTGGGAGTCTACAACTCACGACTCACGTCTCCCCACTCACAAGGCATATACCATCGACTCATGGCGCGGGTCGAGGTCAAGCCGGTCGAGAAGTGCTATCCGCGGCGCGTGGGCTGGCGCAGCGGGGAGCACGCCGTCGTCAGCGACGTTTCATTCACCATTGAGGCCGGCGAAACGCTGGGCCTGGTGGGGATGGGCGAAGCCGATGCGCTCTGCGCGAACCCGCGCGAGGGGCGTATACGCGGCAGCTTATTGCGGCCACGCCGGAGTTGCCCTCCGGCGTGGCGTGAGGCATTTGTCCAAACAGCCCTACTTCGGTGAGCTTGGCGTGGTGCCTGGTGCGGAGGTTGCCGGCGTTGATGCTGGAGCCGGAGTTGCCGCTGGCGCCGCCGGCGCAGTTGTTGTCGGAGCAGCCGTACCTGGCGCTGCCGTGGGCGCCGGCTTGGCGGGCGCTCCTGCAGCCGGAGCTGCTCCAGGAATCGGGGCCGCGCCGGGACTTGGTGCTGCTCCAGGAGCCGGGGCCGTGCCGGGTGCAGCAGGCGCGCCTGGTGTTCCCGGCCTGCCGGGCGTCGGCGGAGTTGCCGGATGCGGTGGCATCATGGGCCGTTGCGGCGGCTTGGGCATTTCGGTGACGTCCACCAGCTCCACGTCGAAGATCAGGTCCGACTTGGGCGGGATGCCGGGGTGGTCGGGTGGGCGGCCGGGAATGTCGCGCGTTCCGTAGGCCAGCTGCCAGGGAATAAATAGCCGGCGCTTGCCGCCGATCTTCATTCCTGCAAAGCCCTGGTCGAAGCCAGGGATCAGGCGGCCAACGCCCTGTTGGAAGACCAGGGGTTGCACATCGAGCTCCGGCTTTCCATCGGGCCCCATCACCGGTTTGCCGTCCTTGCCCATCACCGGCGTCTTGCGGTCGGAGTTGGAATCGAACTTCTCGCCTGTCGCCGCAAGGTATCCCGTGTAGTTCACGTGATACATCATGAGGGGCGTGGCCTCGGCTCCCGTGCCGATCTTTACGTCTTCGTAGCGCAGCGCAAAGTCAGTCTTGATGATGCCGCGGACCCTGGGAATACCCGAAGGCAGCTTCAGCCACCAATCCGCTGAAGTCCCGGCGGTGGTCTTGGACGCGGTCGAGCCGGTTTTCGTGGTCGTGGTTGCCGGCTTGGCCGTAGTGGCCGCCGGCTTGGCCGGGATAGTTGCCGGCGTGGGAGTGGTTTGGGCGCTTGCAGCGGCAGCCAATGCCGCCACGCTCAGGATCAAGGCAGTGCATTTCATGATTTCGTTGCTCTCCAGCGGTTGATTCGGATTTCGAGTAAGTTCGCCGAACTCGGGGCCATAACTGTGCGCCTTGTGGAGCGAGCCGGCTTTCACAAATGCGCCGATAGTATTTCAAGTTTCTACTGCACGGGAGTGTATCAGGCCCGGGTGCAATTCACCATTATTGCCGCCAGCAGCGCGGTACGTGGGGCCAGGTGCTCAATCAGAACCGACTCGTGCGCCGCATGTGCGCCCTCGCCCACAGCTCCCATACCGTCAAGCGTCGGAATTCCGATCGCCGAAGTGAGATTTCCATCTGACGCGCCTCCCGTAGCCGCTTCTTCCAGCGCAATTCCCAGCTCGGCGGCAAGTGCTTGGGCCTTTGAGAAGAGACGCACGGTGCCGCGGGTGCGCTCCATGGGAGGACGGTCGATGCCGCCGGTCACCGTCAGTGTGCAGCGGGTATCGTGGGCTTTGAGGGCGGCAAATCTGCGCTCGATGCGGGGCCCGTCGGCCTTGCGGGCAATGCGGACGTCGACTTGAGCCCAGGCCTCGGCAGGAATCACGTTGGTCTTCGATCCGCCCCCGGCAATCCCTACGCTCACGGTAAGCCCGCGCTTTAGCTCGGTCCAGCCGCTCACCGTCTCGACCACGCGCGCCAGCTCGCGGATGGCGCTTGCTCCCTTCTCGAAATCCACTCCGGCGTGGGCGGCGATCCCCTTGATATCGATGCGCCAGTCGCCTGTACCCTTGCGCGCGGTCTTGTAGGCCAATCCCTGCGCGGGCTCGAGGACGAAGACTGCGGCGCATTCGGCGGCCAGCCGCTCGGTGATGGGCCGCGAGAAAGGGCTGCCGACCTCTTCGTCGGGGTTGAGCAGCAGGACGATCTCTCGATCGAGCGCGCCGGCCTCGGAGAGCATCTCGAGGGCGGTCAGCGCCATGGCCACGCCGGCTTTCATGTCGAATGTTCCGGGCCCACACAAGCGCCCGTTGGCGACGCGGCAGGGCATGGATTTGAGAGTGCCGATTGGCCAGACGGTGTCGAGATGACCCAGCAGAAGCAGGGGCTTGGGGCTTTGAGAGGAACGAGCTCGGGGACCGAAGCGGGCTTCGAGAGCGACGCCGAAGTCCAAGGCTTCTGGAGGACGGTGCAGCTTGACGCGAGCGCCAAGAGACTTCGCATGGGCTGCTGCCAGATCCATGCAGGCATTGACAGCCGCAGGCCTGTCGGAGGGGGATTCGGCGAGGACGAGCCTGCGGGTTAACCGGATGATTGCAGATTCTTTACGGCGTGAGCCGGAAAGCAGAGCGCGCATGGGGATTTCTGGATCAAAAGAGAGCGGCACGGAACGATTGTAAGAGATCGGAGGGCAGAGAGCAGAGACCAGAGACCAGAGACCAGAGAACACGGCTCAGGTGCCAGGGGTCAGCGAGTTGCGGCAGGCGCAGTGCAAGCGTGGAGTATCCTACATTGGGCGCGGCTGGGGCACTCAGGAGACGCGCGGGAAAATCGGGTCACAGTGAGAAGAGCTTTGATCGGGTCATTTTTCTTCAAGAGGATATTTCGCGAATGGGCTCTGGCAGTTCGCGGATGGATGATAGTGTTTGCCGCTTGCTCAGTGGCAATTGCTGCTGAGCCTTCGGACACGCAGCACTACACATGGAAGAACGTTCAGATTGTGGGCGGCGGATTTGTGGACGGGGTGATCTTTCATCCCAGCGCGCCCGGTCTTCATTACGCCCGCACCGATATGGGCGGAGCCTACCGTTGGGACCAGAAGACAGACCGATGGCAGCCGATTCTCGATTGGGTTCCCTACAAAGATCTGAATCTGATGGGCGTGGAATCGATCGCCGTGGATCCTGCCGATGCTCGCCACTTGTACCTTGCCTGCGGCACCTACACAAATGCCAACACCCCGAATGGTGCGATTCTGCGTTCCGATGACGGCGGACGCACATTCAAAAGAACCGATGTTCCCTTCAAGTTTGGAGGCAACGAGGACGGCCGCGGCAACGGTGAAAGGCTTGCCGTGGACCCCGGCGACGGCAGGGTGCTTTACCTCGGAACGCGGCACGATGGGCTGTGGCGATCTACCGATCGCGGCGTTACCTGGGAGCGGGTAACAACGTTCCCCGATGTGACAGAGGCGCTGGCGCCGATGCCGCAGCGGGTACCGGGCGAGTCTCCCGAGCAGTTCTGGCGGCGGATGCCGGTGCGGGGAAGCGGCATTATCTTCGTGAAGTTCGCGCCGGAATCCAAAAAGCAGGCCGCGCGCGGTGCAACGCAGATTATCTTTGTGGGCGTTTCTCTGATGAACCGGGCAAACCTGTTTGTAACCCACGACGGCGGCGTCACCTGGCAGCCGGTTGAAGGAGAACCGACGAAGTTTCGGCCGACACGCGCAGCGCTTTCGCGAGACGGGTTTTTGTACGTGAGTTACGGGACGGCACCTGGCCCATCGCACATGACTGACGGCGCGGTTTGGAAGCTGAATACGCGTACGGGTGCTTGGACCGACATCACGCCCGAGCATCCGGTTGCAGGCAGCCGGGAGTTTGGCTATGCGGCAGTTGCGGTGGACGCGAAACATCCGCAGACCGTGATTGCCAGCAGCTTCGGGCGGCCCGGAGGCGAGGACATATTCCGCTCAACCGACGGCGGCGCGAGTTGGAAGCCGATTTTTACCGGCCCAGCGGCCAACGCAGGTATTTACGATTACAGCCGCGCCCCCTACGTACAGCCGACGCCCATTCACTGGCTCTTCGATATCGAGATCGACCCGGCGAATCCTGATCATGCCGTGCTTACCACCGGTTATGGAGGCTGGGAGACGTATGACCTGACTGCGGCCGACCGCGGGCTGCCGACGCACTGGCGGATTCTGGCGGAAGGAATTGAAGAGACGGTGGGACTCTCGCTCCTGAGCCCGGCGAGCGGCGCGCACCTGGTGAGCGCGATTGGCGACTACGGCGGCTTTGTGCATTGGGATCTGGACCTTCCGGCGACGGTCGGCTCTTCAGCGCCGCCGCGGTTCGGCAATACCACCAGCGTGGCTGCGGCGGCATTGCATCCTGAGATCCTGGTCCGCGTGGGAGTGAGCGCGGAACATCGCGCCGACGAGAACATCAGCTACTCGGTTGACGCCGGCCGCACCTGGCAGGGCACGGGCACGCAGCCCACCACAAGGAGCCAGTCAGGTTGGGTGGCGGTATCGGCCGACGGAGGCGCATGGATCTGGGCTCCGGACCGCGGCGAGGCCCCGAGCGTGACGCGTGACCGCGGCGCAACGTGGACCGCGGTGCAGGGGTTGCCCGCGGGAACGCCGGTGGTTGCCGACCCCGTAAATGCGAACCTGTTCTACGCCGTGTCGGTGCGAAGTGGAATCTTGTATCGCAGCACCAATGGAGGAGCAACCTTCGCGGCGCAACCGCTGAAGAGAAGCGATACACCGGCTGCGTACGATCCCCGTCAACGCGGCGATGCGCGCGGAGGCCAGGACCACATTTATGCGGCGCCGGGACGTGCGGGCGATCTTTGGCTGGCGGCGTTTGACGGGCTCTACCACCTGGCTGCGGATTCAGGAGACGCGGGGCAAGGAGCAACGTTTCTCAGAATGCCCGGCGTGGAAAGCATTGAAGCCTTCGGATTCGGAAAGGCGGCGCCGGAGAAATCGTATCCGGCGCTTTACCTTGTGGGGACTGTGGACGGACAGAACGGTATCTTCCGGTCGGTTGACGAGGGGCAAAAATGGGTCCGAATCAACGACGATAAGCACCAATGGGGATTGATTCTGCAGATCAGCGGCGATCCGCGGATTTTTGGACGCGTTTACGTGGGAACGCACGGGCGGGGCATTTTTTACGGCGATCCGGCGGGGAAGTAAAGGAGCCGGAGTTTGAATTCAGGCGCGTCGTCTCGTCCCGTTTGAAACCAATACACAACATCTTTTCTATTTGACAGACAGCCCCGGCCCTCCTACACTTCACCAGTCCGATCCCAGTCGATCTACGCAAACATCAACCGAACAACAACTGACGGAGCGTATCTATGTCCAGCACGATTCGGCCGGCCTCAATCCTGCATTCGGTGGTCCTTTTCTCCCTGCTTTGCCTTTCCCTGGCTTCAAACCCGGCCCCGGCGCAAACCGGCGCAGATCCTCTCAAGAGCGGATTCGAAAATCCACCCGAAAGCGCGCGTCCCCGCGTATGGTGGCACTGGATGAACGGGAACATCACAAAGGAGGGCATCCAACTGGATCTTGAGTGGATGCACAGGGTCGGAATCGCGGGCTTTCAGAATTTCGATGCTGCTCTGGACACTCCCCAGGTGGTGAAAAACCGCCTGGCCTACATGACGCCGGAATGGAAAGATGCATTCCGCTATGCAATCAGCCTTGGCGACCGGTACGGCATGGAGATGGCCATTGCAGGTTCACCCGGATGGAGCGAGTCGGGTGGTCCGTGGGTACCGGCTTCGCACGGCATGAAGAAGTACGTATGGAGCGAGACGGTCATAGAAGGCGGCCAGCCGTTCAGCGGCAAGCTCGCGCACCCGCCCACGGAGACCGGTCCATTCCAGGACATGACAACGCAGGAGCAGTGGCCGGGAGGCGCGGCGAACCGGCCGCGGCTGTATGCGGACACGGCCGTGGTCGCCTATCGCAGGCCGCCTGCGGACGCAGCCTTCGCGACCTTGCACCCCACGGTGACTTCGAGCACGCCGTCACTGAACGCCGCGATGCTGACCGACGGGAAGGTGGGAGAGACCACAAGAATCGTGATTCCCGTGACAGGAGCAGCCTGGATTCAATTCGAATATCCCGCCCCGCAGACAATCCGATCGTTAACCTACTCCGCCAGGGAAACAGACTGGTGGACCTCGATGACAAACAATGTCTGGCCGCCTGAAAAGCACCTGGAGGCGAGCGACGATGGGCGGAGTTTCCGCGAGGTGGCCGATTTGCAGAGCGGGAATGCGCCCGAGCACACCAATTCTTTTCCCCCGGTGACCGCGCGATACTTCCGCGTTACGTTCAAGCAGACACCACCCCACCCGGACGCGTGGAAGAAGGCAGTGCCCGGGCCGCAGGAGTTCGAAATCGCAGAATTAACTCTTCACGGCGATGCGCGCGTGAACGAGTTCGAGATGAAAAGCGCGTTTGTCCCCGTGGAGGATCTATATCGCCTTGCGACTCCGGCGGTACAGGAGACCGATGCGGTGCGCAGATCGGATGTCATCGATCTGACTTCGAAGATGCGTTCCGATGGAACGCTCGACTGGACGCCTCCGTCAGGTGAGTGGGTGGTGCTGCGCTTCGGGTACTCGCTGCAGGGGATCACCAATCATCCAGCCACGCTGGAAGCAACCGGCCTGGAGGTGGACAAGCTGGATCGAAGGTACGTGAAGGATTACATGGAGCAGTACCTCGAAAGCTACAAGAAAACAGTGGGCGCGGATGAGATGGGGAAAAAGGGCCTGCGGTATGTGATCAACGACAGTTGGGAAGCCGGCTCGCAAAACTGGACCGACAATATGCTGGCTCAATTCAAAAAGCTGCGCGGATACGATGCAACGCCATGGCTGCCCGTGCTGGCCGGTCACGTTGTTGAGAGCCCCGCGGCCAGCGACCGTTTTCTCTGGGACTTTCGCAAGACCATCGCCGACCTGATTGCCAATGAGCACTACGGGCAGTTGGAGCAGACGCTGCACGAGAGGGGGATGGGCCACTATGGCGAATCCCATGAGGGCGGCCGCGCCTTTGTTGCAGACGGCATGGAAGTGAAGAAGTTCAACGAAGTGCCAATGAGCGCGATGTGGACGCAAACTCCCGGAGTCAACCGGATTCAGTACGGATATAACGCCGACGACCGGGAGTCCGCTTCCGTGGCGCACATTTACGGTCAGAACTTGGCAGCAGCCGAGTCAATGACCGCGGGGCAAGCCCCGTGGGCGTGGTCGCCTGCAACGCTGAAGCCGACTGCCGACCAGGAACTGCTGAATGGGATCGATCGCTTTGTCATTCACGAATCGGCACATCAGCCGCTGATTGGGAAAGCTCCCGGCTTGACGCTGGGGCCGTACGGCCAGTGGTTCAATCGCAATGAGACCTGGGCTGAAGAGGCTGGTCCGTGGATCACTTACATCGCTCGAAGCAGTTACATGCTGCAACAGGGACATTTCGCCGCAGACCTGGTCTATTTCTACGGTGAGGACTCAAACCTTACGGCGATTTTTGCTGACAAAGCTCCGGATATTCCCGCGGGCTACGGCTTCGATTACATCAATGCCGATGCATTGATTCACGAACTCAGCGTAAAAGACGGCCGGCTGGTGACCAAGGGCGGAATGGAATATCGGGTCCTGGGACTCGACCCCTACAGCCGCCACATGTCGCTCCCGGTGCTGCGAGCCATTCACGCCCTGGTACGGGATGGCGCCGTCGTTGCGGGCCCCAAGCCGGTGGACGATCCGAGTCTGGCCGACGATCAGGCCGAGTTTCAACGTCTCGCCAATGAACTGTTTGGTGACGGCTCCGGCGTTCATAACGTAGGCAAAGGCAAGGTGTATGCAGGCCAGGGCCTGACCGAGGCATTCAGTGCCATGCATCTCGCGCCCGACTTTGACTATACCCAGCCAGCAAACGGCAGCCATCTCGAATTTGTGCATCGCAAACTCGCCAACACAGAGATCTATTTCGTGGATAATCGCGGCGACCAGGGCTCCAAAGTGGATGCCACTTTTCGCGTGACCGGCAAAGCGCCAGAGCTGTGGTATGCGGAGACCGGCAAAACAAAGCCCGTCTCCTACAAGATTGCAGACGGACGGACTACGGTTCCGCTTGATCTTGAAGCGTGGGGAACCGTATTTGTCGTTTTCCGCAAGCCGGCGCAAAGCAATTCGTATACGGCTCCCGCGCCAACACGCGAGGAGTTGGGAACAGTAAACGGTCCATGGAACGTGAGCTTTCCGCCGGACTGGGGCGCGCCACCTTCCATCACCATGGATGAGCTGGCATCCTGGACGGCCAACTCCGATTCCGGAGTCAAGTATTTTTCGGGCACCGCAACCTACACCAAAACTCTCCAGGTTCCATCCACGTGGCTCAGCAAGGGAGCGAAGATCTGGATCGATCTTGGAGACGTGAAGAATCTTGCCCAGGTGACCATCAACGGCAGATCGCTGGGCATTGTGTGGCATGCGCCCTACCGGGTTGATGCAACGCCCGCGATCAAAGCCGGGGTAAACACACTCACCATCCGGGTAACCAATGCCTGGGTCAATCGCCTGATTGGCGATCAGCAGCCCGGCGCAAAGCAATACACATTTACCACGTTCAAGCCGTATCACGCTGACTCGCCGCTGATACCGTCGGGCCTGCTTGGGCCGGTGACGATCTTCAGCGAGTCAGAAAGGTAGGTAAGTCGTCCTCCATAGTGCTGCGATCCCAGGTCCCAAAATGCGAGGGACCTGGGGCCCGCGTATATGATTCATCTGGCTGTTTTGGCAAGGTGCTAGATGAATCGAAGAGATATGTTGAAACTCTCGTCGCTGGCCGCGGCTGCGGCTACGGCGCCCGCAGTGGCTGAAGCGACGGCTG
>Ga0326727_10015519_pt1 | contig 16325 bp, 11 predicted proteins | sample MB2enrmetagenome_FD_207643 | JGI IMG/M metagenome (GOLD analysis project Ga0326727, IMG submission 207643) | Lab enriched peat soil microbial communities from McLean, Ithaca, NY, United States - MB29MY | ecosystem: Environmental > Terrestrial > Soil > Wetlands > Peat | place: USA: New York...
CGCCGAGGCGCGAGTAGCCGCCGAGCAGGGTGACGAGAAGAAGCCCGCACAGCAGGCCGGTTGCGACCATCGAGCCGCCCCACTGGAGAAGCTGGCGCGTGCCGTCATCGGGTGGTGGTTGGCGATTGTCCGCAGTAGTTGGCAGGCGTGCCGTCATGCGCATTTATCCTTTTGCCGCTGCCAACATGGCATAGACGATGACCCCGGTGACGGACACATAAAGCCAGATGGGGAACGTCCAGCGGGCCACCTTGCGGTGCGTGGGAATGCGCCCCGTCAGAGAGAAGAAAAAAGTGACGAGCACAAGCGGCAGGGCGACCATGGAAAGCAGGACGTGGCTTACCAGGATCACCAGATAGATGATGCGCGCAAGACTGTGCCCGGGATAATGGCTCTCGCCATGCAGAGCGTAATTTCCCACGTAGCAGACCAGAAACAAAGTTGAAAACGCGAATGCGATGATCATAGCCCTGCGGTGCGCCACGAAACGGTGGGCGTGGATGAAGCGATAGCCGATCAGGATTGCAACCGAAGCGCAGGCGTTCAGAATCGCGTCGAGTGCGGGCAGAAAGCTGAGCTCTTTGCCGCTCACATCGAGAGCTGGGTGGAAATAGATAAGCCAGAAGAGAAAGATCGTGGCCGCCGCGCTGATGAAGAGGATGGCGGCGATGGCTGGGCCTGTGCCCGAACGGGGAGCAGAGGTGGGTGCGGTGGTGGTCATAGCGTGCCTTACGATTTCGCCTTCGCGCAGAGCATGAGCGTGGTGAAGAGCAGGGGCAGGTAAAGCACGCTGACTTTGAGCAGGTCGCGGGCCAGCATGCAGCTTTCGTCTTCAGTTTTGGCGTGGAGAATGCGCGCGAAGCGGAGCGTGTAGGTGAGATAGACGAGGCCGAGCGCGATGGCCGGGGCCACATAGAGCCCGCCGGTGACGCCAAGACGCCAGGGCGCGAGGCTGACGGGAATCATGATCACGGCGTAGAAAACGGCTTCGACAACGGTGGACCAACCGTCGGGCTGGACGACGGGCAACATGCGGATGCCGGCGCGCGCGTATTCGTCGCGATACAACCACGCAATGGACATGAAGTGGGGGAACTGCCATACGAAGAGGATGGCAAAGAGGGCCACGCCGGGCCACTCGATGCGGCCGCGGGCCGCGGTCCAGCCGAGCAGAGGGCCCATGGCGCCGGGAAAGGCGCCGATGAACGTGGCGAGCGAGGTGACGCGCTTGAGCGGCGTGTAGATGGCGACGTAGGTGAAAGCGGTGAGCAGCGCAAGCGCGACAGTGAGCGGGTTGGTATAGAGCATGAGCCACACCGCGCCGAGCGCGATGGCGCCCAGGCCGGCGAGAATGCCCACGGCGAGCGGGAATCGGCCCGAGGCCAGCGGCCGGTTGGCGGTGCGCTTCATGCGCGCGTCGGTGGTGCGCTCGAGGGCCTGGTTGAGCGCGCCCGCACCGGCGGAAACGAGGCCTATGCCGAGTAGTACGTCGAGCAGGCCGCGCTGCAAGGTGGAGATCCCGGATTGCATTGAGCCCAGGTAAAAGCCTCCCCAGCCGGTGACGAGCACCAGGCCCACTACTTTGACTTTGAAGAGTTCGCGTAGGTCGTGGATGAGGGTTGCGGTGGCGCCAGGGGACGGGGCGTGGAGGCCGTGGGTCGCAGTTTCCGTAGCGTGAGCGGCGAGGTCGGGTGATAAGGCGGATTGTGAGCCAGGAGTCACAGGGATGCAGGAAGATTGCGGCGGTGCGAGCGCGGCAGCCGTTGAGTTGATGATAGCAAGCGGAGCGCGAGCAGTTGGGCTGAATGGTTCTTTTGCCCGCTGCGCGGGCTGGGGCGAGGTGGTGCGAAAACTGGCGCGGAGGAAACGGAAAATTCTTTTGACACCGATCTCGTGCTTCATTTAGCGTGCCGAAATGGCGCTGCCTGTCCCAAGGCAATTCCCAAGCGCCCGGAGGTCCAAACATGCGGATGATGATGTTGGTTCAGTGTCCCATTGAGCCGTTCAATACCGCAGTTCGTAATGGAACTGCGGGGCCCACGATGAAGAAAATTCTCGACGACATCAAGCCGGAGGCTGCTTACTTTGGCGAGCGCGAAGGCAAACGCGGCTGCGTGCTGATTGTTGACGTGCAAAGTGCCTCGGACGTGCCGCGGCTGGCGGAGCCGTGGTTCCTGGGCTTCAACGCCGAAGTGGAGTTCAGGGTTTGCATGCTGCCGGAGGATCTGGCGAAGGCGAATCTGGAATCGCTGGGCAAGAAGTGGTGATGAGCGAGGCGGGTTAGCTAGTTAGCAAGTCGGCAAGTCAGCGGTCCCTGCCCCCCGGACGAAGAGTTGTCTGCGGGGCACTGGGTTGGGCGCGTCCTGTAAAATGAATTCAACCGGATGATGCAATCCCCTCCAGCGGCTGCCCCACAGGCATCCCGCGCCGCGCGGGAGGGTGAGTCACGGGCGTCCGGAACCCAGGAAAGCTCGTCCCAGCTCACCCAGGAAAAACCAGTTCCAATCGGCGAAAAACCGGCTCCGCTCGGCGATGCTCCGTTGATTAGGGTGGAAGGGCTGCGCAAGTCGTATCGCACTGCGCGCGGGGAACTGACCCTTTTTGAGAATCTCGATCTCGAAGTCGAGGCCGGCGAGATGGTGGCGATCGTGGGCCAGTCGGGGGCGGGAAAAAGCACTCTTTTGCACATTCTGGGAGCGCTTGATGCGCCCACAGCGGGAACGGTATACTTCGCGTCAACCTATGCGGCCCCGGTCAACGTGGCTTCCCTTTCCCCGCGAGAGGCGGCAGCCTTTCGCAACCGCGAGATCGGCTACGTGTGGCAGTTCCATTATTTGCTGCCGGAGTTTACGGCGTTGGAAAACGTGGCCATGCCACTTCTAGCCAGGGGTATGCGCCCGTCCGAGGCCATGAAAACGGCGGCCAACTGGCTGAAAGAGGTGGACTTGGAGGATCGGGGAACGCATCGGCCGGGGGAGCTATCAGGCGGCGAGCAGCAGCGCGTGGCGCTGGCTCGGGCGCTGGTGTGCAGTCCGCGTTTGCTGCTGGCCGACGAGCCAACGGGCGACCTGGATGGAATAACGGCAGGCCGCGTCTTTGAGTTAATCGAACGGCTGCACGCGAGCCATGGGCTTACGTCCATTCTGGTTACGCACAATATGGAACTGGCGCAACGCTCGACACGGATTCTTCGCCTCGCAAATGGAAGGCTGACGGCGCTCACAGACGCCGCGCAGCCGGCAACCTAACCTGTAACCCTTGCGTGGAATTGCATCATTTTCCGCAGCAATTGAGTCTTATAAGGTGCAGCCCCACAAAGGATTTCCCCAGTCGGGCTGCAGAGGTCGGGATGGAAGTCAGCCGGTTAAGCGAGGCCGGCAGACGGCAAGGGCAGAAGCAGACCCCAAAACCATCCAAAAGAGCTGTTCGGAGCATGGATTCCGATTTTTGAGTCCTCCGGCGGCGAAGTAACGGGAAGGGCGCACGCTTGAGGGTCGAGGCCGGAGAATCACCGGACGACTACTGGAGCAGGCAGCCTGGATGAAGCCCCGATGACGGGGGGGAGCACATCATGTTCGAACGGTATACGGAGAAGGCACGGCGCGTGATCTTCTTCGCGCGGTATGAGGCCAGCCAGTTCGGGTCGCCTTATATCGAAACCGAGCACCTGCTACTGGGACTGCTGCGCGAAGACAAAGCGCTAACCAACCGCTTCCTGCGCTCGCACGCATCAGTTGAATCAATACGCAAGCAAATTGAAGCGCACACCACCATCCGCGAGAAGGTGTCGACGAGCGTCGACTTGCCGCTATCGAACGAGTGCAAACGGGTGCTGGCCTATGCCGCGGAAGAGGCGGAACGGCTGGGCCACAAACATATCGGAACCGAACATCTGTTGCTGGGGTTATTGCGGGAAGAGAAGTGCTTTGCGTCGGAGATTCTGCAGGAGCGGGGATTGAAGCTGGCGCAGATACGCGACGAGCTGGCGCGCGTGACGCAGGAGAAAGCGCCGCCGCAACAGCGGCAGCGGGAGTCGAGTTTGCTGGCCGAGTTCAGCCGCGACCTTACTCAAGCTGCGATGGACGGGCAGCTGGATCCGCTGGTGGGGCGCGAGGGGGAACTCGAGCGCGCCATTCAGATTCTGTGCCGGCGCACCAAAAATAACCCAGTATTGATTGGCGAGCCGGGCGTGGGAAAAACAGCCATCGTCGAGGGCCTGGCGCAGCGCATCGCCGACGGCGAGGTGCCAAGCTTCCTGGCGGACAAGCGCGTGCTGGCGCTCGATCTCTCGCTGATCGTGGCGGGAACGAAGTACCGCGGGCAGTTTGAAGAGCGGCTGAAGACCATCATGAAAGAGCTGATGGAGAATCAGAACTCGATCGTGTTCATCGACGAGCTGCACACGCTGGTGGGCGCGGGATCGGCGGAGGGTTCACTGGATGCGGCGAACATTCTGAAGCCGGCGCTTTCGCGCGGCGAAATTCAGTGCATCGGCGCCACCACGCCGGCCGAGTACCGCAAGTCGATCGAGAAGGATCGCTCGCTGGAGCGGCGCTTCCAGGCGGTGAAGGTGCCGCCGCCGAGCGAGGCTGACGCCATCAAGATCATTATGGGCATCAAGGACCGCTACGAAAAGTTCCACGCGGTGAGCTATACCGATGCTGCGGTGGAGTTCGCGGTGGCGCACTCGAGCCGTTACATTCCCGACCGCTTCCTGCCCGACAAGGCCATCGATTTAATAGATGAAGCCGGAGCGCGCGTGAAGCTGCGGCAGACCTCGCTGCCCGAGGAGATCACCGAGGTGCAGAAGCGGATCAAGTTCATCGTGCACCGCATGGATTCGGCGATTGCGAATCACGAGTTCGAGAAGGCGCGGTTCTACTCGGACGAGGAGCGCAAGGAGCGCGAGAACCTGCGCGCCCTGCGCGACAAGTACCACCTGGACGACTCGGCGGCAGGAATCGTGGGCCGCGAGGACATCGAAGACGTGGTGAGCCGCTGGACGGGCGTGCCCGTGACCAGCATCAAGGAAGAAGAGACGCAGAAACTGCTGCGCGTGGAAGAGGAACTGCACAAGCGCGTGATCTCGCAGGATAGGGCGATTTCGGCGCTGGCGCGGGCCATCCGGCGCAGCCGCGCGGGATTGAAATCGCCGCACCGGCCCATCGGGAGCTTTTTATTCCTGGGACCGACGGGTGTGGGCAAGACGGAAATGGCGCGCACCCTGGCCAACTTCTTGTTCGGGTCAGATAAGGCTTTGATCCGCTTCGATATGTCGGAATTCATGGAGAAGCACTCAGTGTCGAAGCTGATCGGCTCGCCTCCGGGCTACGTGGGCTACGAGGAGGGCGGCCAACTGACGGAGCGCGTGAAGCGATCGCCGTATTCGGTGGTGCTGCTGGACGAGATCGAGAAGGCGCATCCCGATGTGTTCAACATCCTGCTACAGGTGTTTGAGGACGGCCAACTGACGGACGGGCTGGGCAACACTGTCGACTTCAAGAACACCATCCTCATCATGACGTCGAATATCGGCGCGCGGCACCTGCAGAAGAAGCAGGGGCTGGGCTTCCAGAGCGAGCGCGAGGACCTGGTGAGCGAAAAGGTCGAGGAGCTGGTGAAGAACGAGGTGAAGAAGACCTTCAACCCCGAGTTCCTGAACCGTCTCGACGAAGTGATCCTATTCCAGTCGCTCTCCGATGCGGATCTCATTCAAATCGTCGAGCTGCTGGTGCAGCAACTGAACCTCAACCTGGCGCAGAAATCGATCACGATCTCAGTGAACGACGACGCCAAGAAGTGGATTCTGGAGAAGACACTCGTCGACCGCAGCTACGGGGCGCGCCCGTTGCGCCGCGCGTTGCAGCGGTACGTTGAGGATCCGCTCTCGGAGGCACTGATCGCGGGGCAAATCCAGGAGCGGCCGGCATTCCTCGAGGTGTATCTCGACCAGAACCAGCTCTTCTATCGCCCGGTGAGTGCGGACGAGAGCGCGAGTGAAGAAAAAGCGGCGGGCGTGCTGCTGTTCAGCAACTGAGCTGGGCCAAAGCAATTTCACATAGAAACGCCCCCGAAAATTGGGGGCGTTTTTGTATTTGGTCGAGCGCTGGCAAATTCAATGGTTTTGCAGCTGATTGTTCGACGGCGACGGGCAAGCACCAAGCGAAATTGGTTCGCCGTGTGGCACAATGTAAGATGAGGTTTCGTTAATGCTGGCGAATCGTTCCAAAGATGCGTGGATTCTGGTGGCAATCGCAGCCATCACTCTGTCATCTCTGGCGCGTGCCCAGGCCGGCATCGAAAATGCAAGGGCGTACGCGTCGCCAGTCATCAAGTTTCTTGCCGGAAGCCCTCTGACCGATCCAGCTGTATCGACTTCGACCGCCCGGAATGTTTCTCGCGTGCCGAACTACCTCGGTACGGCTCTGGATTTGCTCCCAGTATTATTTGTTGGCTTGGTGTCGCCTCTCGGCCTGCAGTCTGTTCGCTCACTTCACGCCGTGGGCCGTGGGCTTCCCGCGCCAAATCTATCCGTATTGTTCCAGCGCCCGCCTCCCGTTTTGCCCGTGTAGATCGCCCGATCTTCATCCGGCACGCAACCACGCCGGGTGTTCACCACGCGCGGCAAGTTCATCCTGTGGATTTAGCGCGCACACCGGCCATCGCGATGGACGCGTTTACACTCAATAGCGGAGATTCCCGTGATTTTCGATAAGATTCTGACTAAAATTTTTGGCACGGCGAATGAGCGGCTGCTCAAGCGGCTCAGGCCTATCGTGATTACAATCAGCGCGATGGAGCCGGATATCAAAAAGCTCTCGGATGAAGAGCTGAAGGCGAAGACCGCCGAGTTCAAGGCGCGGATTGCGGCGAAGCTCGAAGGCATCAAGGACGCCGACGAGATCAAGCAGGCGGAAAAGGACGCGCTCGATGAGATTTTGCCTGAAGCCTTCGCGGTGGTGCGCGAGGCCGGCTGGCGCGCAGTGCAGATGCGGCACTTCGACGTGCAGTTGATTGGCGGCATGGTGCTGCACCAAGGCAAGATTTCCGAAATGAAAACGGGCGAAGGCAAAACGCTGGTGGCGACCCTCGCGTGTTATTTGAATGCGCTGGCTGGGCACGGCGTGCACGTGGTGACGGTGAACGACTACCTGGCCAAGCGCGACGCCGAGTGGATGGGCAAGATTTACGAGTTCCTGGGACTGAGCGTCGGCGTCATTGTCCACGATCTCTCGGATGACGAGCGCCGGGCCGCGTACGCCGCCGACATTACCTACGGAACCAATAATGAATTCGGATTCGACTACCTGCGCGACAACATGAAATTCGAGATCAAGGATTGCGTGCAGCGCGGGCACTACTTCGCGATCGTGGACGAGGTGGACTCGATCCTGATCGACGAGGCGCGGACGCCGCTGATCATTTCAGGACCGACGGACCAGACAACGGACAAATACGCGCGCGCGCGGCGCATTGTTCCCGCACTTGAAATGGGTGAAGAGATCGAATGGACCGACACGAAACGCCAGGCGGAGCTGGGAATCCAACTGGGCGAGGGCCAGAAGCACCTGACCGGCGACTACATCGTGGACGAGAAGCAGCGGTCGATCGGTGTAACAGATGACGGATGGGTGACGATCGAGAAGGAGCTGGGCATCGGCAACATTGCCGACGCGGAGAACTGGGAACTTAAGCACTACGTGGAGACGGCTATCAAGGCGCACGCGCTCTACAAGCGCGACGTGGATTACGTGGTGAAGGACGGCGAGGTAATTATTGTGGACACCTTCACCGGCCGCCTGATGCCGGGACGGCGCTGGAGCGATGGGCTGCACCAGTCGATCGAGGCCAAGGAAGGCGTGACCATCCGCAAGGAAGACCAGACGCTCGCGACCATCACCTTCCAGAATTACTTCCGCCTGTATCAAAAGCTGAGCGGCATGACGGGCACGGCGGAAACCGAGGCGGCCGAGTTCGAAAAGATTTACAAGCTGGAGATCGTGGTGATTCCCACCAACATGCCCATGCGGCGGTTGGAGAATGCCGACGTGGTGTTCCGCACCGAGAAGGAGAAGTACAAGGCGGTGGCGGACAACATTGCCGAGCTGCACGAGAAGGGGCAGCCGGCGCTGGTGGGCACGACGTCGATCGAGAAGAGTGAGCGGCTGTCGGCAATTTTGCAGCGCAAGGGCGTGAAGCACGTGGTGCTGAACGCGAAATTCCACGAGCGCGAGGCGGAGATTGTGGCGCAGGCGGGGCGGCTGGGGATGGTGACCATCTCGACGAATATGGCCGGCCGCGGCACCGATATTCTGCTGGGCGGCAACCCGGACTTCATGACGCGCAAGGAGCTGGTGGACAAGAAAAAGGCGCGCGCCATCAGCGTGGCCGAGGGCGCGATCAATCCCATGGCGCCGCCGGGGTTCCAGCGTTTTTATTACCAGGGGCAGGAGTTCGAAATCTCCAACGCGGAATGGGCGGAAGCGAACGTAGTGCACGCGGCGGCCGCGCAAAAGGACCACGAGGCGGTGATTGAGGCCGGCGGGTTGTTCATCCTGGGCACTGAACGGCACGAATCGCGGCGCATCGACAACCAGTTGCGCGGGCGCGCCGGCCGCCAGGGCGATCCTGGCGAGAGCCGCTTCTTTCTCTCGCTCGAAGACGACCTGATGCGCATTTTCGCCAAGCAGTGGGTGAGTACGCTGCTGGAACGGCTGGGCATGGAAGAGGGTGTGCCGATCGAGTCGCGCATGATCTCGAAGCGCATCGAGGGCGCGCAGAAGGCAGTGGAGGCGCAGAACTTCGAAGCGCGCAAACACCTGCTCGAATATGACGACGTGATGAACAAGCAGCGCGAGGCGGTGTACGGCCTGCGCCGTCAACTCCTCGAAGGTGTCGAACAGCGCGAGCTGATTCTGGAAGATTACGTCGGTGGGATTTTGTCGAGTCTGCTCGACGAGTACTGCAACGAGCGCACGCGGCCCGATCAGTGGGACTTCAAGGGACTGGGCGAGAAGCTTGTGGATCATTTCGGATTCAATCTGGCGCAGTCAGGCATCAAGGGTGAGGAGCTGAGCCGGCACGAGCTGGGCGAGGAGATTTTTGCCAAGCTGACGGAGAGCTACGAGGCGAAGGAGAAGATTCTTGGCGCGGGCACGATGCGCTACCACGAGCGCATGGTGATGCTGAGCGTGATCGACGGGCTGTGGAAGGATCACCTGCTGTCGATGGACCACCTGAAAGAGGGCATCAATCTGCGCGGTTATGCGCAGAAGGATCCGCTGGTGGAGTACAAGCGCGAGTCCTTTGAGTTGTTCGAAGCCATGATGCTGAAGTTCCAGGAAGACACGGTGCGGTTCCTCTTCCGGATGCAGATTCTGGGCCCCGATGGACAGCCGGTGACGCAGCCGGTACAGCCGCGCGGTCCGGTGCCGAGCGCTCCGCCGGTGGCGAGTGCGGCGCGGCCCGTGGCAGCGGGCGACGGGGCTCCGCGCGAGATTACGATTCCTACGCGCCAGCCTACGACGACCATCGATCAGATCGAGAAGGAGTTCCACCGCAAGAAGGAGCGGGAGCTGGCCGCGGCCAGCCGCGCGGGCGCCGGTGAATCGAGCCAGACTACGCAGCGGCGGACGGGTGAGAAGGTGGGACGCAACGATCCCTGCCCCTGCGGCAGCGGGAAGAAGTACAAGAAGTGCCATGGAGCGGCGGGGTAAAAGCAGGGAATAGGGAGTAGGGAATAGAACAAGGGGCGCGCTCTCGACGAGCACGCCCCTTGTTTGTATGCGGAATCTCTTGTTTTTCTACTCCCTACTCCCTATTCCCTACTGCCTGCCTTTTCACCGCAGGAAGCGGAAAAAGCCGCGTTTCTCGTTCTTTTCATTGTGCAGGCCGGCAGCGGTCTTTGCCATCTCGCGAATGGCGCGGGCGATGGCGGAGTCGACGAGCACCATGGGCGACGAGGTCTCGCGGGTGCGGCGGGTGGCGGCGTAGTCGTCAGGGACCTTCCACTGCGGGGGCCGGGTGAGGGCCTCGGCAATTTTCTTCTCGTCGAAGAGCAGGTCGCTGGGCTTGTAGCGGTTGAGCACGATCTGCAGGGTCTGGTCGCGCGTGAAGAAGAACTTTGACACCATGCGGTTGGCGTTGAGCAACTCTGAGATGCCCACCTGCGTGATCAGGTAGATGATGGCCAACTTGTCAAAGAGCGAGGTGTTGAACAGGTCGACGCGCGAACCCACGTCGGCCACCACGAAGTCGTAGGCTTGGCATGCCACAGAAATCAGCTTGTCAATGGAATCGCCAGGCGGCGTGTAATCGGAGAACTCAGTAGGAGCTGCCAGCACCGATAATCCCGTGCTGTGTTTGACCACGAGGGTGGAGAGCAGTTTGGAGTCGAGGCGGTCGGGATATTGGAGCGCGTTGGCCACGGAATATTCGGTTTTGATGCCGAGGTTGATGGCCACGTCGCCCAGAGGCAGGCCGAAGTCGATCAACAGGGTGTTGCCTTCGGATTCCTGGGCCAGCGCGAGAGCAAAGTTCGCCGCCAGCGTGGTAACGCCGCAGCCGCCCTTTGTACCCAGGAATACGAACAACCTGCTGGCCGCCCGGGCCTCCTGATTGGCCGCGGCATAATGCTCTGCCGCGCGCTCCATGGCGGCGGCAATCTCAACGGAATCGATGGGCGCAGTGAAGAACTCGTGCGCGCCGGCGCGCATGAGGTGGACGGCCACCTTCATGTCGGCATTCGATGAGTAGGCCATGACGTAGGTGCGGACATTGGCGGACAGATTCTCGACCAAATTGAAGGCCAGAAACGGGTCGCAGTCGACGTTGAGCAGCACCACGCTGGGAGTCTGCGGCAGCAACTGCGCCAGATCTCCCACCTTGCCGGGGAAGGAGGGGATTTCTGTGATCTGCAGGTTCTTATTCCCCGCGAGGACCGCGGCGGCAGCATTGCGGCGCTGCGGATCGGAGTCGAGAACCGCTACGGTGAGGGACATGGTGTCGGGGGTACCGGAACCCTTGCGTTCACTGGGCATAGTTTCTGAAGGTACTCCAAGAGATCATGATATTCCATTGGAATCCTCTCGAGCAGGAGCGGTAGTGTACGCTTGGGTTCTCTGCCCGGCGGGGAGCGCATGGCCGGGGATGCAAATTCCTGTATGGGATGGGCTCAACGATACGACGCAGGGCTGCGGACGAGGCGCATCCCAGTCTGCTCAACGCGGAGGAAAAGACCCGCCCTGCATGGGATCGGAGGGTACATTGCAGGGCGGTTTCCAGGGCATTTCCCCCTCAATCGCAGCCATCCCCTCTGGCGTGGAAAGTTCAAAATTTCTTGAAGCAATCGCAACGTCCGGGGTCGAGGCTTCGAGACACACCAGAGAGAGAAATGCTTTAAGCTCGCGTACCGGCCTCCCGGTGCGGAGCACCGACCTCAGAGCCGCGCGACACGGCGGCTAAGAGCACGAGGACATCCGGCACCTGCCGCGAACCGGCAGTGGATGTTTACTGGCCGAGCGAGAAGTTGATCGAGACGGTAACCACCGCGTCTCCGTCGCCGGGGGCGAATTTCCATTGACGCACCGCGTCCTCGGCCGCGACCTCGAGCATGTGGTTGCCGCTTACGGGCTTCACGTCCTTGACCTTGCCCTGCGCTTCCATGGTGGCTTCGAGCCTGACCTCGCCGGTGATGCGCAGGCGGAGAATAACTTTCTGCCTTGCGCGCAGTGGTGAAGTGTATGCTGTGTGGCAGGCCAAAACTGCACAGATTGCGAGGTACGGATCGCATGGAAATCTTCAAGGATTTACCGCCCGAAGCGATGAAGATCCTTCTGGTGCTGTTCCTGTCGTTCCTGATCGGGCTTGAGCGCGAGGAGCACAAGGCAGCCGGGACAGGCTACTCATTCGGCGGGGTGCGCACGTTTCCCCTGATCGGCCTCATCGGCTATTCGCTGGCAGCGATAGGGAGCACACAAATGCTGCCGGTGACGGTGGGATTTCTGGTGGTGGCCTCCTTTCTGTTGCTTTCGTATTGGCACAAGCTCACGCAATCCACCGTGGCGGGCGTGACCACAGAGATGTCGGGGTTGTGCACATTTCTGGTTGGGGCGCTGGTCTGCTATGGGTATCTGTGGATTGCAACGGCGCTGGGCGTGGCCAGCCTGTTGTTGCTGGATTTGAAGGCCGCACTGGAGAATCTGGCCGCGCGTATCCCCCCGGCCGAGATTCTTACCTTCGCCAAGTTCATGGTGCTCAGCGGCGTGATCCTGCCGGTGCTACCGAACCAGGGGTTCGGCTCTTTCCAAATCAATCCCTTCAAGACTTGGCTTGTGGTGGTGGCCATCAGTTCCATTTCCTACGCAAGCTATGTGCTGCAAAAGTTGACCAAGGGGCAGGGCGGGATTGTGCTGGCGGCACTGCTGGGCGGCGCGTATTCGTCGACCGTGACGACGGTGGTGCTGGCGCGCCAGGGCAAGGTGGAGAAGCATCCGCATCTGTTTTCGGGCTGCATCCTGATGGCTTCAGGCGTCATGTATTTGCGGCTTACGATTCTTCTGGCGCTGTTCAACCGGCAGTTGATGATGTTGCTTTGGCTGCCGTTCCTGGTGATTGCCGTCGTGGGGGTTGGTGCGGGTTGGCTGTGGACACGCCTCGCCGACAAAGGCGCGCAAGACATCCAGCAGGAGCAGAAGCCAAGGAATCCGCTGGACCTGGGGACGGCGCTGCTATTTGCGCTGCTGTTTCTGGTGATGCTGGTGGTGACGCAACTGGCGGTCAAGTACCTGGGGCGGGCGGGCGTAGATACACTGGCCGCAATTATGGGCGTGAGCGACGTGGATCCGTTCATCATGGGGCTGACGCAGACGGCGGGAACGCTGACGCCGGTGAATCTGGCGGCGGGTGCGATTCTGATTGCGGCGGCCAGCAACAACGTGGTGAAAGGAATCTATGCCTACAGCTTGTCGGATCGCAAGACGGGGCGGGAGAGCCTGGCATTTCTGCTGACGCTTGCGCTGGGCGGACTGATTCCGCTGATCTGGTTCATGTAGAGGCTGGTTTTGCGGAACGTTGAGGAGCGGAGCTGCGTCGCAGCACTCACGAAAGCTGGTTTTGCGAGGTTCGATATACTCCAGACACGCGTCTCTATTTCGAGAAGGGTTGCAAATCCCCAAGTATGAAGCCAGCCTCGCCCAGTTCCTGGACGGAGTCACTCTGGAGTTGGTGCAAGAGCCACCGCGATTTTCGTCTCATTCCGCGGATCGAAACCTATCCCCGTGTGGTGGCGTTTGCGCAAACCGCGTTGGGTAAGCTTGTGTTGCTGGGCATGTTCGGCACCGGGTATTGGTTTCTCACCTCCTATGCCTTGCAGACGTTGTCTTTGATCATGGGGACATTCACACTGACCACGTTCTTGCCGAAGCACCGCCGTCTTATCCTGAGCCTTGGAGTTTCCCTGCTGCTTTTCAGGCAACTTTTCAGACATTCAGATAGTTTGCGGGGACGAATTGTTCTAGGGCCCCTGGCATTGAATCTGACTGTGATTGCAGTGGGGATGATGTTGTTTTGGTGCGCCCGGAGGTGGCCGCAGTCGATCTTCGGGCGGAGGCCAATTATCTTTTGGCTTTCCGGGGTCACAATGTTCATCGCATGCGTGGCCGTAATGAGGCCGACGGGGCGAGCGGGTTTGTTCCTGTGGTCAGGGGTGGGCACAGTTGTGAACTACATGTGGTTCATCGCCTACGCTCTGACCGACAGAAACGCAAAGCCCGCTGCGGATTTTACACTTGAATTTGCGGCTTTGCGTCCCATTTGGGGATCGTCAACAACCCCTTATCCAAAGGGCGCGAGCTACCTGCGCCGCATCGAGGCCAAGGACAGCGTAGAACTGGCGATTGCACAACTCAAAGGCCTGAAACTGCTTGCGTGGGCCATTCTCCTGTGTCTGGTTCAGATTGAATGGAACCGATTCTTCCATGGCTACCTGGGTATTCCTCTGCCGGGAGAGGCGATTGCCATGTGGGTGCGCGGAGCGCCACTGGCATTGCACCTGCGTTGGGCCAGCCAGGTTCTGGTTTTCTATGAAACCATCCTGAGCTTCTCGGTATTCGGGCACGGGATCATTGCCTGCTGCCGATTGGCGGGGTTCAACGCTTTGCGCAACACCTACCGCCCACTTTCTTCAGTAACTCTCATTGAGTTTTTCAATCGGCTTTACTACTACTTCAAGGAGTTGTTAGTCGATTTTTTCTACTATCCTGCATTTTTTCGATACTGGATTCATCACCGCAGGCTCAGGATCGTTTTTGCAACCTTTGCAGCAGTCTTTTTCGGCAAATCGTTTTTTCATCTCATTCGGGACTGGTCGTTCTTCAGGGACATGGGCCTGGTGAAGGGCCTGCTAAGTTATCAGGTTTTGTTCTTTTACAGCGTTATCCTGGCGGCGGGACTGAGTATCTCTCAACTGCGAAGGCGTCGCATCAGGCCGTCAGGATTCCTTCGCGGCCAACTTGTGCCTTCATGCGGTGTTGCCCTATTCTACGTTCTCTCGGGGGTCTTCTTGAACGAGGACCGAGTTTATTCGCTTGCGGAGACCTTCAAGTACTTTCTTAGCCTGTTCTACATCCACTGGTGAGCGCGAACATGAACGCAAAGGACGAGATTCGTCAATTTGTGCAGAAACTGTTGACCGAGAACCGCGATGACCAGCCGCTGGCGGACGACGAGTCCTTGATGTTGAGCGGGCGGTTAAATTCCATCGATGCCGTGGAAATTGTTATGTTCCTTGAGGAAAAATTCGGCGTCGAATTTGCGGGGGCCGATTTTGACCGGGAGGAGTTAGACAGCGTCGATGCGATCAACGCGCTAGTGGAAAGCAGCGGGCCGCCCAAGAAATAATGCGATTCCGCTACCGCGCCATTCTCCACACGGGCGCTCAATCCTGATGCCCCGTGGAAATGAAGTTTGCGGATTGGAGCAGGCCAGAGCGGAAGCGGGAGGAGATGCACTGCCTGGTGCGTTTCCATCCCCACAAGCCGTCCTGGCCTGATTTTCGCTCGCAACGCTGCTCGCCCTAATGGCGTTAACAGACCCTAGCGGGCATTCTGCAGGCGCAGTACATATTTAGGCGTACATGCGGTGAAGGACTGGGAAGAGTCTTTGCCCAGCGATACCGCGCCGGAATCGACCAAACGATGAAGTTCATCGCAGGAGCCGTTCTGATAAGCGAGCAGCGCTTTTGCCAGCGGCAGGTCGGAGTCGGGAACATTTCTGAATGGGATGGCCGCAGTGGGGCCAACAATCTCGGCAAGTTTGTTGGGATTGGCGTACTCCGCAAGCTCCACGATGTTTCCCAGCGGGGTCGCGTACTCGAGATAGGGATAAAAGTCAGTGTCGACGAAACGGCTCATGTAGATGCTGTTGATAGCCGGGAACCGGCCCAGGCCTGTGGGGTGACCGACCACGAATGCGAGGCGGCCGGGATCCGTCAGCAGTTGCACTTCCGACTCATCCAGAAGCACGCCATAGGGGATACCGTAAAGATCTTCAAGAGAAATGAATGGTACGGCGTTATCGGAAGCGGCGATCGACCGCATGCGTTGCCAATCCAGAGTCAAGGGCTCGTCGCTGGCCAGTATCTCCCCTTGCTCTCCGCCATACCAAACAGCCACATGCTTGAATCTCTGATGCACGGTATTGAGCAGGACATAGATGTCCACCAGCCGCATATGGTGAAGCTGGATCCATTGCTCGAGGACGCCGCCGGGCGCAAGCTTTTGATGAACGGTGGAATAAAAGTCGGTGGAGTAAAGATTGGCGGCTCCGGCGAACCAGATATTCGTCAACTCAATGGAGATCACATCGTATTGGTCCCCGGACAGAGTAAGGGCGTTTCGACCGTCATCGTGAATCACGGTGACGCGTGGATCGTCGAGAACGCCGCCATTTACGCTGCGGAAGTAATTTCTCGCCGCGAAGAGGACGGGCCGTGAAATTTCGGCCAAAGTGACATGGCTGAAGCCGGCATCAGTGAGCGCGCGGGTTGTGACTCCCGTGCCGCACCCAATGACAAAGGCCTTGCCGGTATGTGATGCAGCCAGGGCGGGGAGATAACCGAATGCATACTGCGCCTGCATTTCGCCGGTATTGTTGCCCAGGAATTTTCCGTTGGTACGCAGTTCCATGGTGCCATCCGGTGGGCCCGACACGGTAACAAAGCCGCCCTCGGCGTCTTCTGCCATGTAGTCCAGCGGCTTGTAATTGGTCTCAGAGGAAAGGTGGAAGTAGATACTTCGCCCGGAGAGCAAGAGCCGCGGTGGCCAGCA
>Ga0326727_10015520_pt1 | contig 16325 bp, 14 predicted proteins | sample MB2enrmetagenome_FD_207643 | JGI IMG/M metagenome (GOLD analysis project Ga0326727, IMG submission 207643) | Lab enriched peat soil microbial communities from McLean, Ithaca, NY, United States - MB29MY | ecosystem: Environmental > Terrestrial > Soil > Wetlands > Peat | place: USA: New York...
ATTTCCGTCAGAAACGCTACCAGGAAGCCCTGGATCAATTCAACAAGGTCGAGAACATCAAGACCAGCAGCACTGCTCCCTTGATCCTCGCCAACCAGATGATACGCAAGATCGAAGCGCTGTCGCCTCAGAAATAGGCGGAGGAAAACCCTGGGCAAGAGAAAAGTATCCTTTCTAAGGAATGTTCTGTATTTTCTTGAATTCGGTTTTGCCTGGCTGATAGCCGGAGCGATCGGTTTGCTTCCTCGCCGGGCGGCGTTTTTCGTAGTGGATGGAATGATGTCCCTCCTCGCCCGCGTCGACCGCAACAACCGGAAGTGGGCCGAGATGAACATGGACATCATCTACAAAGACAACCCGATTCCGAAGACCGAACGCGAGCGCATCATCCGCGAAGTCTTTCGCAGCGTCGGTCGTTTCGCCGTCGAATATCTGCAGATCGGACGCATCACGGAAAAAAACTGGCGGAAATTCGCCCGCTATGATGGTCTGGAGAAGGTGGATCAGGCGCTCGCCGCTGGAAAAGGCGTGCTTGTCGTGACGGCGCACTTCGGAAACTGGGAACTGCTAGGCAGCATTTCCGCCAAAATCGGCTACAACGTCGGCGCGATCATCAACCGACAATTTAATCCCTTTTCGGACGCATGGATGCGCCGTATCCGCGAAAAGGGCGGCAAAGTCGCCTGTTTCTACAACGAAATCTCCGACATCTCGCGCATTGTCAAGCACCTCCGGAAGAACGGCGTGGTAGCCCTCGTGGCCGATCAGACCTACTATTTCCAGCCGATCTTTGTTCCCTTCTTCGGTATGCCCAGCGCCACCGCCGACGGCCCGGCGAAGTTCCACCTGAAATACGGGGCGCCCATCGTGATGGCTTTCAGCATCCGCCAGCCCGACGGAACTTACCTGTTCCACTTCGAGGACCCGAAAAGTTTCGCGCCCACCGGAAACATGGAAGCCGACCTTGCGTCGATCATGACCTGGATTAACTCCCGTTACGAAGAATACATCCGTAAATACCCGGAGCAGTGGTTCTCTCTATTCCACGGACGGTGGGAACGCACGAAGCCCGAGGATTTCGCCGACGTGGAATGGGATCCTTGGTAGACGGAAATTTGACGAAGCGGGCATCCACTGATTATATTTTATCTGAAATAACAACCCATGGAGGAATAGAATGAAGGTCAAGCCGTTGGGTAACCGCGTCCTGATCAAGGTCAAGGAGTCCGAGGAAAAGACGAAGGGCGGGCTATTCATCCCCCAGACTGCCCAGGAGAAGACCCAGTCCGGTACCATTATGGCCATCGGTACGGACGAAGCGATCAAGGTCAAGGTCGGCGATGAGATCCTGTACGACAAATACGCCGGAACCCAGATCAAGATCGACGAGGTCGATCATCTCATCCTTTCCGGCGACGACATCCTCGCGGTGATCGAATAGACCGGAAATCGGGACTCATAAAAGGCAGGCGATAAGCCTGCCTTTTTTCATTTCCGGAAGGGAAATTTACGTCCGACTTCGGCCTCCGAAAAGAGACACCAGATAGGAAATCCCGTAAGCGAACTGGCTCGCGAGAGTCAGCCAGAAAATACGGAAACCGTTAATAAAGCCGTTCATGAATACCCGCGTCAGGTAAAGAAGCACCAGATAAACAGCCGCAGGAAGCGCCCACCATGGATTTTTCAGACCGATCGCGACACCGGCGGAAAGTAAGAAAAACAATATCAATAAAACGGAAATGGTAAAACGCCGGTCCAACAGGGAGTGTGTGTAGCGTTTCCGTGATACGCGCAGTTCTCCCGCACGGAGAGAGGCCTCTTCGGCGAATACATGAAGCAATTCCCCGGGACTGTCGGCAAAGCGCTTGTAAAGCATGATGTCTGGCGAGTAGACCAGACTGCATCCTTCCTTGAGGACTTCCTTGGAGATCACAAACTCCAATTTGGTATGGGGAAGCCCATGAAAATCAATCCGCTCCAGGATGCTTTTCCGGACGAACATTCCGTCGGCCTGAAGTTCCTTTACGTTCTTGTAATTTCCAGGCTGATAACGATAACTCAGGTCCAGGTTGAGAAAGAAGCTGCGTTTGACCGAATAAGCGATCTTCTCGAAAGGCATAAAATTCTGCCTCAGCACTACGAAGCCTCCCGCCGCTCCGATGTTCCCCTGCGAAAAGATGCGCCCCGTCGTGAAGAGGAAGCGCTCGTCCGGATAGGAGTTGAGGCTGGATAACAACACGTATTCCCCGGTGATTAAACCGCTTTTCACCGCCGCTTCGAGACGGCGAAGCGGATTTTTATCCCCGCATTCGATGAAGCGCAGTTTCCCGGAAACCAGATCGAAGAAGGGCTTCTCGCCCACACAGAGAACGTCGTACCGGCCGTATTGCAGGAAGAGGAAGCGCTTGAGACACTCCGCCTCGTAATCGTCGTAATTTTCGGGAAAAAGCAGGATGGTGTATGAATAGGCCGTATTGGGACCGAGCGGCCGGTTGTAGAAGCCAAGGATTCGGTCCCGGTAGAAGATCGCAAGTGTATCCACGATCATCGCGTAGATCGTCCTGAAGCGGATATTTCCCGTGAACTTTCCTCGCGAGAAGCGCAACTGGATCGGCGCGGAAACAATCTTCCGCCGATTCTTGAAAAGCAACAGCAGAAGTTCTATGTCGAAGGCGAACTTCTTCACCAGAACCTTCGGAAGCGCTTCCTCCAGCGCCTCGCGCTTGAAAAGCTTGATGCCCGTCTGGCTGTCCATCACCGGAAGCCCGAAAAGAATCTTGATCAAGCTATAATAAACAAAACTGTATAGTTTACGGGCAAGCGGATATTCCAGATCGGAATCGGGGTGCAGCTTGGACCCGATAACGGCATCGCTGTTCTCTTCTATCATCAGCCGGAAAAAGTTCGGGATGTGCTCCGGGGAGAGTTCGAGGTCGGAATCGAGGAAAAGGACATAATCGCCGGTAGAATATTCGTAGCCGGTCTTCAGCGCCCATCCTTTGCCGAAGTTCTGGTAATTCCGCACCACCCTCACTTCGGTGTGACCGTTGAACTCGGCGGAGAGGAGTTCGTACGAACGGTCGCGGGAACCGTCATCCACGAGAATGATCTCGAAATTGAAATCGAAGCCGCGCATGATCCGTACGACCTCGAGGGCATTCTGAACGATGATTTTTTCTTCGTTGAGAAAGGGCATAAGTATCGATAATTTCTTCTCTTTCCGGACGCTCTCCGGGATAAGGAAAAACTCGGTCGGCTTCATTTCGACTCCACCATCGTTACTAAAGTACCAAACCCGGCGACAAAACTATCCGCAAACGCCAAAAATCCCTCGTGGCGGAAAGGAAAAATAATATTCCCTCCCGCCACGATGAATATTTCTCTCCCATTTTCGCGGATCGGTTTTTCCACCAGTCCGCGTTCTGAATTCGAAAATCTCCGGACAAAGAATCCGTTTAGATCAGTCCGGCGACCATATCTCCCACTTCGGTGGTGGACATGCCCATCTTTCCGGCCGACTGACTCTTCATCTTGAGCATCGTCGCCTCCATCGCCTTCTCGATGGCCGCTGCGGCCTTCGTTTCGCCGAGGCTGTCGATCATCATCATCGCGGCGCCGATCGCGGCCATCGGATTGATGACGTTCTGGCCGGTGTACTTCGGGGCGCTGCCGCCCATCGGTTCGAACATCGACACGCCTCCCTTGTCGGGGTTGATATTGCCGCCGGAAGCAACCCCGAGTCCGCCCTGGATCATCGCGCCAAGGTCGGTGATGATGTCGCCGAAGAGGTTCTCAGTCACGCAGACGTCAAACCACTCGGGGTTCTTCACGAACCACATGTTCGCAGCGTCTATATGGTTGTAATCACGCTTGAGCTCGGGGTAATCCTTCTCGCCCATTTCCTCGAAGGCGCGGTACCAGAGGTCGCCGCAGTAGGTAAGCACGTTGCGCTTGTGGATGAGGGTGATGGGCTTGGCCGCATACTTGGGATTCAGACGGTTGCGCTTCTTCTTGAGTTCGAAGGCGTAACGGAGGCAGCGGTCTACCGTGCGGCGGTCATAGACCATCAACTGGGTGGCGATCTCGTCCTGGGTACCGACGCGGGTCGCTCCGCCATGACCGGTATAGATGCCGCCCGTATTTTCGCGGATCACCACGAAATCGATGTCCTCGGGCTTTTTGTCCTTGAGAGGCGTATCCACGCCGGGATAAAGCTTCACCGGCCGCAGATTGATGTACTGATCCAGTTCGAAACGCAGACGCAGAAGCAACCCCTGCTCCAGGATGCCGGGCTTCACTTCGGGATGTCCCACGGCTCCGAGATAGATGGCGTTGAATTTCTTGAGTTCCCCGATTTCGGACTCGTCGATGATCTTGCCGGTCTTGAGGTAGCGTTCGGCGCCGAAGTCGTAATGATGGAAGTCCATCTTGATGTTGAACTTTCCGGCCGCAGCGTTCAGGACTTTGAGACCTTCCCGGACCACTTCCGGGCCGGTGCCGTCTCCGCCGATAACCGCGATATGATGGGACATGGTATCCTCCTTGTAAATCATCCTTTACCAGAAGGGATATTTTAAGGCAGAAACCGAAAAAAATAAAGTAATCCTGCGTTTCCAGCAGCGTCACGGCGAATTCGTCTCCGACAAGCGGGAAAAGGGTTAAACCCTACCCCTCGAAGAAATTTCGCATCCGCATCGCTCCCTCCCGCGTATCGTCCGCGGGGGCGATCAGGCTCGAAATGAGATGCGCGCCGCCCTGGAAGGCGAAAAACTCCCCGGGATACGCGAGCACATTCTCCCGTTCGAGCAAATTCTCCGCAAGCGTTTCGTCCGCGTCGAAACGGGGACACTCGATCACGGCGGACCATCCGCCTTCGACGCGCAGGACGCGGAGGGTTCCGCCCTCGAAAGTTTGACGGAGGATTCCCAAATTCTCCCGAGCGCGGGCGAGAAGCGCTTCCCGGAAAGGTCCGCGCATGGCGAGAAGAGCGGGGACGGCGGATTGAACAGGCGTACCCACCGACAGGAAAGTATCCGCGACGAGTTCCAGCCGCTCCATCGCTTCGGCTGCGAGAACTTCCGGCCCCGAAACGGCGATCCACGCAAGTTTGAGCTGAGGCAGCCCGAGCAGTTTGGAGAAGCCGTTCAATGTGAAGGTAAGGCAGCGATTCTCGCCTATGACCGAACGGACCGCGTCCTGCCTCGGTTCGAGCAGGAAGTCCGAGAAGACTTCGTCGGAAATCCAGGCCAGTCCGCGCCCGGCGCAGAAATTCGCGAGACGTTCCCGCTCCGAGTTTCTGATCATCGAGCCCGTGGGATTGTTGGGGCTGACGGTCAGGACGGCGCGGACGCGTTCGTCTTCCGCCGATGCGGCAAGCGTACCGAAGTCGATCTCCCACCCGGCGGGATGAACGTACTCAAGATCGTAGGGCAGAAGGCGCACCCCGTCCAGCCCGGCAAGAAACTCGAAAAGGGGATAACTCGGACGCGGGACAAGAACGGCGTCCCCCTCGTCGCAAAGAATGCGGAAAAGGAAACTGTAAGCCTCGCTCGTGCTGGCCGTCAGCAGGAGACGCGACGGATCCGCTTTCTGACCGAACGCATCCGCGATGGCTTCCCTTGCGCTTTTCATTCCCAGCGGGTCGGGTTCATAGACAAGCGCGCTCCTGTCAGACAGGGCGGAGAGAATGGCATACCCGTCGTAAGGCAGACCCACCTTCGTGGGGTTGGATACCGCGAGATCGATCACCCGCACCGCTTCCTCCCGCTTGCGCGCGAGGATTTTCGATAGCCGGTTTTGAGAAAGCTCCCAACCGATTCTGCTAGAAAACATGCCGCCTCCGTCTGGATCGGCACCATGATAAGGAATTCCGCCGGAAAGAGCAATAAAGCCCGTAAGAGATGAATGAAGAATAAGATTATTTTAGTATCGATATTTGATTTTTCTCTTCGCCATGATTATAATGATCCTATGTGAGTATCTTATGGAGGTAACTATGTCGCTCGTCACCAAACCCGCTCCCGATTTCCAAGCCAAGGCAGTTCTCGCCGACGGCTCTATCGTCGAAAATTTCCGGCTCTCGGGTTTTCAGGGCAAATACGTGGTGCTGTTCTTCTATCCGATGGACTTTACCTTCGTCTGTCCCACCGAAATCCTCGCCTTCAACGACCAGCTCGACGAGTTCAAAAAGCGGAACGTCGAAGTGATCGGCGTGTCCGTAGACAATCCCCATGTCCACTGGGCATGGCGCGAAACAACCGTGGAAAAAGGCGGCATCGGCAGGATCGGATATCCGCTTGTGGCCGACCTCTCCAAGAAGATCGCCCGCGACTACGGCGTGCTTCTGAACGAGGAAGTCGCCCTTCGCGGACTCTTCCTCATTGACCGCAAGGGAATCGTCCGGCACGAACTCGTCAACGACCTGCCGCTGGGCCGCAGCATCGACGAAGCGATCCGTATGGTCGACGCCCTCCAGACATTCGAGGAATTCGGAGAGGTTTGTCCCGCGAACTTCCGGAAGGGTTCGACAACGATGAAAGCCGACCACGAAGGGGTGTCGGTCTATCTGTCCGCCCGTAAATGAAGTTTTCGACTGTTCCCGAAGCTGCGCGCATCTGGAATCTCCGCCGGACGCCGCAGCGTAAGGCGGGTTGAATACGATATTCCGATAAGATTCAACCCTTTCTCCGGTGACTGCTTTTTGTTCTCAATCTGTATCAAATCATAACTGACGGAAAATTTTTCCAGGATGCGTTCCTTTGACACTCCGCCGGTTTCTCATTATCATGTACTTCTGCAAGAGAAGGAGAACACCATGGCTGAAAATAGCGAGACCAGGAAAAAATCCGAATTCGCCTACGAGCGCAGAAACGCCTGGGAGAAACTTTCCGATTCCGAGCGCAACCTCGTTTTCCAGATATCCGAGGATTACCGTGTCTTCCTTTCTTTAAACAAGACCGAACGCGAGTGCGTCCGTTGGTTCGACGCCGAGGCCAGGAAAAACGGCTTCGTGGACATCTCGCAAGCCAAGGGAAAGCCCGGCGAGAAGGTCATCATCCGCAACGGCAGCCGGAACATCCTGCTTGCCGTCCTCGGGAAAGAATCCCCCTCGAAAGGCGCGAACATGGTGGTCAGCCATATCGACTCGCCGAGGCTCGATCTCAAGCCCCTTCCGCTTATAGAAGACGGGGATATGGCACTCCTCAAAACGCATTATTACGGCGGCATCAAGAAATACCAGTGGGTGAATATCCCTCTCGCCATTCATGGCACCGTTGTGCGCGGCGACGGAAGCACGGTAGACCTAGTCATCGGCGAGAATGCCGACGATCCTGTCTTTACCATCAACGACATACTTCCCCATCTCGCGCAGAAGGTGCAGGGCGAAAAAAAGCTCCTTGAGGGCGTGGAGGGCGAAAATCTGCGGGTTCTGTTCGCCAACATCCCCGTCGCCGACAAGGACCTGACCGAGAAAATAAAGGAAACCGCTCTGCGCAGGCTGCATGAACAGTTCGGAATCACCGAGGAGGACTTCATCTCCGCGGAACTCGAAATCGTTCCGGCTTTTCCCGCCCGCGATGTGGGCATCGACCGCTCGATGGTGGGAGGCTACGGTCACGATGACCGCGTCTGCGCCTACGTGGCTTTCCGCTCCGTGCTGGATTTCGAAGGTATCCCCGAACGTACCGCCTTCGCTCTCCTCGTGGACAAGGAGGAAATCGGCAGCACCGGCGTGACCGGCATCCGCTCGCGCTTCCTCTACAATTCCTTCGGCGCTCTCCTCGCTCTCTACCGCCCCGAATACCGAGAAAACGAACTCCGCGAAGGTCTTGCCGACACGTTCTGTCTCTCCGGCGACGTGGGCGGTGTCATCAACCCGATGTTCAAGGAGGTCTTCGATCCTCTCAATTCGCCGCATATGGGCTTCGGAGTGATTCTTGAAAAATACACCGGCAGCCGCGGCAAGTCAGGCGCGAGCGACGCATCGGCCGAGCTGATGGGCAAGGTCCGCAAGATATGGAACGATGCCGGCATCGTCTGGCAGACCGGCGGTCTGGGCAAAGTGGACGAGGGCGGCGGCGGCACGGTGGCGCTTTTCCTCGCGGATCTCGGAATACAGGTGGTGGACGCGGGCGTTGGCGTAGACGGAATGCATTCGCCTTTCGAGACGGTGAGCAAGGTAGATATCTATCAAGCCTACCGGGGCTATGGCGCTTTCCTCAAGGACGCCTGAATTTCTAGCTATCTTTTTGCTTTTATCAATCGAAGCAGATTTTTTTACCCGTTATAGAATTGCATTCAGGGAAAAGCGCCATGACATTTTTTCAGCTATCTTATTATTGTTTAATAACTTTCATGATGCGAAATTATTGACTGCACGGGTTCACATCGTTAGAATATGGAACTCATGAAGATTCTCGGGAGGGGAAGCATGGCTTTTTCCGACAATGCTCTTTTCATTATGGAAAAATTTTATTACAAAAAGGATAAAAACGGGAAACTTCTGGAAAAGAAGCCGGAAGAAACCTTTGACCGCGTGGCGACATTCGTCGCTTCCGCCGAACCGACGGCAGAAAAACAAAAAACGATGCGTAAGAAACTCATCGACTTGATGATGGACCAGAAGTTCATGTTCTCCTCTCCGACGCTTTTCAACGCGGGAACCGACTTTCCTCTCTGCTCCAGTTGCTTCGTTGGCGGACTGGAAGACGATATGACCGCCATTATGAAATCAGCGACCGATACTGCCATTACCTTCAAGTCCGGTGCCGGAATGGGCTTGAACTTCGGCGTTCTGAGACCGAAGGGTTCAGCCGTCGGACGCGGCGGCACATCCAGCGGCCCGGTGAGCTTCATGCATCTCTTCGATGAAGTGGGAGAAACCGTCAAGAGTGGAGGCGTCCGCAGAGCCGCTTTTATGGCGATGATGGATGTCGTCCATCCCGATATTGAAGAATTCATCACCTCGAAAGATTTTGTCGCGAACCTCAAAAGGGAATATCCTCATCTGAACATTCCGGACAACTTCGTGGAAGATTTGATGCAGAACGTCCGCGACCTCGTTTCCGGCTTCATTCCCGACGAAAACATTATCGGTGTAGTGTTGTACGAGATCCGCAAGAAGCTCTTCGAACCTCTTTCAAATATGAATATCAGCGTTGCCGTGACCGATACCTTTATGAAGGCGGTCAAGGACGATCAGGAATACACGCTTGATGTCGGAAAAGGAATGAGCCGTAAGATTGTCTCACGAGAACTCTTCCGCAAGATCGCGCACTCGGCATGGCGTACTGCCGATCCCGGCGTCTGGTTTATCGACCGGGCCAACCAGTACGATACCGTGCCTTCTCTCGGGAAAATTCTTTCCACAAACCCTTGCGGCGAACAAAGCCTGCACAACTATACCAGTTGCAACCTCGGCTCCATCAACATGCTGAAGTTCGTCGGCGGCAAAAAATTCGACTATGAGGCGTTTGCCGATACGGTTCGTCTCGCGACGCGCGCACTGGACGATGTCATCGAAGTCGCCGCTTTCCCCACCGAAGATTTTCGCCGCAACACGCTGAAGATCCGCCCCGTCGGCCTCGGCTTCACCGGCCTCGCGGAATCGATGTACCGTATGGGCATTGTTTACAACTCCGAGGCTGGCTACGAATTCGCAGCGAGCGTCGCCCGCTGTATGACTCAAGCCTCCATTGACGCTTCCATAGAACTCGCCCGGGAAAAAGGCAGCTTCGACCTCTTCGAGGATAACAAGGACCGCCTGATCGACGTCGTAAAATCCTACTACGATACCGACGAAGAAAAAGCCGACGTGGAAAAACGGATTCGCGAAAACGGCATCCGCAACTCCAACTGGACCACCCTGGCTCCCACCGGCACCATCAGTTTGATCCTGGACGCCTTCACTTACTCGATGGAACCCCAATTCGCGCTGGCTTACAACAAGAATCTCATCGACGGCGGTGTCCTGACTTACGCCGATCCCGAATTCGAAAAGGCTGTGAACAACGATAGAAAAATTATCGAGGAAGTGGTCAACAACGGCGGTAGCTGTCAGCACGTCTCCGGCATACCCGAGCGTCTCAAAAAGCTGTTTGTCGTAGCACATGACATTCCGCATTCCGATCGCATCATGATGCAGGCAGCGCTCCAGAGATATGTTTCCAACAGCATTTCCTCCACCATCAATCTGCCTTCCGACATATCAATTGAAGAAATCGAACAGATCTATCTCAAGGCTTGGGAGATGAACCTCAAGGGAATCACGATTTACCGCGACGGCTGCAAGTATTTCCAGCCGATGACCACTTCCAACTCAAAGAAAAAGAAGGGATCCGAAGAAGAGAACCGGAACAATCGAAAGTGGCTGCGCCCGAAGGCGCTTCAGGGCGAAATTTTCAAGACGAAAACCGGCAGCGGAACCCTCTATACTTCTGTGGGACTGGACGAAAACAACCTTCCCATTGAGATATTCATCAATATTTCCAAGCATGGTTCCGACGTTTCCGCCTTCTCGGAAGCCCTCGGCCGCGTGATTTCGATCGCACTCCAGAGCGGTGTGGGAGTCGAAAAGATCGCCGATACCATCACCGGTATCACAGGCGACAGTTCCGCCTGGGATAATGGGAAGTTGATCAAGAGCATCCCGGACGCCGTCGGACGCATCCTCAAGGAATACGCTGAGAAACTGAAGGAAAGCTTATCGGAAGTCAATCTCTTCGAGGCGAAATCGGAAACGTCCGATAACTCGGAGGAAGAGGAAAAGTCCGAGATTCCCGGCGCAACCAAGTGCCCCAATTGCGGAGACAAGGCCTACGTGAAAACCGAAGACTGTTCATCATGTCTCTCCTGCGGCTATTCTAAGTGCGGATAAACTATCGGAAATAAAAAATGGGGCGGCCAAAGTGGCCGCCCCATTTTTATTTCATTTCGAATGATATTCAGGAATTCTTCGCTGTCTGTTGTTTTTCCATCGCTATCTTGAGAAAGGAACGAATGAGGCCTCCGATTTCGACTTTGACGGATTCGTCAGGAAGGTTGAATTCGAACGCCACGTTCAATCCGGCATTTTCTCCAGGGATGTAATTGTATCGAATCACCCGGGATTTTACTTCAATTTCCTTTCCCTGATAACGTAACACGAGCTGAACCATCGAATTCTCTTTTACGTTGTGCGCAAGGTAAACATCCTTGGTGTTCGCCAGGATTCCTCCCAGCGAAATATCGATGATCTTGAAGCCGGAGTATGCCCCGGATGATCCGCCTTTAGCCTTAACGATCACCTCGCCCAGGATGTCCGCAAGTCCTTTGATATAGAAGATCTCATATACGCTGAGTTTTTTGAAGTTCCCTTCCGACGGTACGGAAACTTCAATCACTCCTACCACTTTTTCGCCGATGAGAATAGGTACCATCGCATAGGAGGATATACCGCGATTGAGATAATTGTGTCGTACTTCTTCCAGTATATCCGGCGCCAATTGTTTCTTGGAAAGCTCGAAATATTTCTCGTAACCGATAACATTGTATTTATCTCGCAAGTGAATGTAATTATTCATATTATCGGTATCTTCAACCCAGAAGGTTTTCTTGTAATAAGCGACCACTTTTTCCAGCGGACTCTTAGGGCCGTTATCCTTGAAGATATTGATCTTGTACCGATTCGAAAAACGGGTTAATTCTTCTCCCACCATTCCGCCGATCTTTTTTATATCCGGAGATTCGCCTTTCAGCTCTGTATAGATATTTCTCAGGGTCGCCGGCAACTCCGACATGTCGAAAGTGGAAACCGATTCACCTGGCTCCTTTTCCACTTTCCGGATCAGCATTTCAATATTATCAGGCACTTCCACGCGGGTATATCTCCGCATTGCGTGGAAGGACATTTTTTCTATGGGAAACAGCTCGATGGACTTGAGAGGCACACTGATCATCCGGATACTGGTTTCCGCTGAAGAATAAAAGTTCTTGTTGAATTCAAAACTGACAACCAAGTCCTTGAGAGAAATATCATCGGGGGTTTTGTCGAAAAGAAGCGTCAAGACATTGTTATCCGCTTTTGCAATAAAACACAAAAGCGTGAAGTTCCTTTCCTGGTTGCGAAGCATGATGTTCAAGTGCTTCAATCTGATGAGATTCAGGATGTTCGTAATCTCATTCTTTTGAGTTATTTCTTTTTCCAAGAAAAACCCCCGATTGAATCATTCATACTTCAATTCCCACACTTTAATCGTCCTGTCTCTTGACCCGCTGACGAGATATTTTCCATCCGGACTGACTGCCAGGGTCATGACATCCCCATAATGTTCCTTTAATTGTTCCAGCATGTTCCCGGTAGCCACGTCGAAAACATATATAGTATCGTCATCCCCGCCGGAGAAAAGAAATCGATCATCCATCGAAAAAGTCGCGACCAGAACACTACCGAGATGCCCTTTGCATTGAACCAGCGGTTCTTTCCATTCCCCGAATTTCCAGATACTGGTAGTAGTATCGGCACTTGCCACCAGAAATTTCTTACCGTCATGGGAAAATCGGACATATTCGATGGGCATTTGGTGATATTTCAGAGATTGAACGGGTTCCAACTGCGGGTATGTCCAAATTTTCGCAAGATTGTCTTCACCACCGCTGAGAGCGTATTTCCCGTCGGGAGAGATGCAAACATTCCATACTTCACTGGCATGAGCCTTTACTTTCTGGATCAGATTAAGATCCGGCAGGCGCCACACCTGTAAAAAACCGTCGACGCCCGCCGTGATAACGGATTTTCCATCCGGAGCAATATAGAGAGACTGGATGCCTTTTTTTTGCGCAAGAACACTGGAAATATTCGAATATTGTCTCATCGCATCCAGAAGAACCAGATTCTCGTAAGCTCCGATAGCCAAAAGTTGATTATCGGGCGAATAATGTAAAGGTATTCCCCAAACTTCATCGTAGAAATTGGTGATCACTATCAGATTCGACCATGTTTCCGTTGACCAGATTCTTACTGTTCTGTCTGCGCTTCCCGTTGCCAGAAAACGGCTGTCGGAAGAAAAATCCGAATAAAAGACATAGTTTCTGTGACCGGAAATGGTTTTTATCAAATGGATGGAAATGGAACCTTCTTTCTTGGGAAGAACATTTTCCTGGATATTGGTCACCACTGCGGGCTTGACGTCCGCTTTCGTCTCGCCGCAAGAGACAAGCGCGAAGACCGGCAAAAGAAATAAAACAAGAAGGTTTCGCATCGATGCCTCCAGACAACACCGGGATCTAACTATGCAAAAAGGCTGGGTATTCACCTCAGCCTTTTTGCTTTTGTTAGAAGACCGTAAATGACAGGAACGGGTAATTTACCAGTTGTCCATCATATCATCGGGATTCTGGTTCTTCTCGCTAAAGAGATCAGTATCCGCGGTAAGATAGTCAAAGTAAACGTAAAAAGGCCTTCCAAGAATATCATCCGGTTCAAAATCGATACGGAATCCCATGAAGGTGATACCGCGATCTTCGGAAATCTTGTAGTTTTCCTGCTCGATTGTATCGGGGAGATTGACAGTCACGAGCTTCCAGCCGACCCAGATCATCCTCTCCGCCTTGAGATACTTCGGTCGATCCAGATAATCCTTGAGCACCATGCTCAGGGTATGCTTGTAGTTCCTTCCGACAACCCAGACACTAAGACTTTTAGTAATTCCCTTGATGCGTGTCGGCTTGGCTGGAACCACGGACAACCAACTCCAGTCGCGGCGCATAAACTCAACCTTGACGCCGAGAACGTATTTGTTCCGATCCTTGATGGATTCCAGTTCGCGGGGACCGCCTTCCCTGCGAATGGCGGTACAAACACCGTAGTCGCGGGGAATAAAGGCCGACCATTCACCGGCGCTTTCGAAATCGTCGATTAAAAGAGTCTGAACAAGTTCGTCAGCCACTTTCTTGTCGGCGGTATCCTTCGCATTGGTGCTGATGACTTCGTTTTCACCGGTTCTCATGATATCGGAACGTCCGACCTGCTGAGCATTCAGCATCGTAGCTGAAAGCGCCAGAATCGCGACAGGGAAAATTACCATCCTGCATTTCATACGGCTTCTCCTTCTTATGGTTTTACCAGCGGTTTTCTGCCAAGTCGTCACCGTTGAAGCGCTGGCGATACACGTCGGTCTGAACCTGCATATAATCGAAATAGACGTAGAACTGGTCTACGCGTTCCGTGGGATAGCCCCACAGCTTGATAAGAATCAGTTTCAGATTTTTCAGAAAAGGCACATGGCTTTCCGCCTGGGGAATATAATCAGGAATCTTCGTCCGGAGATTCATCCATCCCACGTACTTGATATCACCTGCGGTAAGGCGATGCAGAAAACCTTTATAATCCATCAGGTGGAATTCCATCCAATACTTGTAATTTCCACCCCATACCCACATATCGAGACTTTTCACCACGCCGTCTAGATTGAAGTTGGTCACATAATCGGTATACTTATTGGTAGCCCTGCCGCCAAAGTTATCCGCCAAGGTGTTATCGGACGGATTAATGATCGTACTTACAGGCCTGCCATTGGTGTCTAGAATTCCACCCTTAAGCGCCATCGGATAGATTTCTATCCAGTTGAAACCCTGCTTCAGAAACTGCGCCTTGATGCCCAGACACCATTTCTGTTTGGCGTCCACCTGATGCGGAAGTCCGAGCGGTTTGCCTTCCTGGTAAGAAAGATAACAGGCATTGGTATCCGGATCGCTCATCTGTTTGGTGAAATCGGATGGCTTGGCAAATCGCGAGAATTTGGCCACCCAGATAATTCCGTTTGTCTGGTCGATTTCATCACCAAAGTCCGAAATAACGAATGTCTGAAGATTCATTACATCCCGCTGGTCTTCGGAAAAGCCAAACGCATGAATTTTCGACGCGACTCCGGAAATGACAAAAATCAAAGCCAATACCAGGACGGTCATGCTTCCTTTGCATTTCATATATCTCTCCTGGGTAGATTGTTCGTATCCATAAAATTCCTTTATAACAACCGTTCTATCTTGTTTTCTTTGTCCAGAATCGCAATCTTCGGTTTGAACAGCCCCGCTTCCTTCTCTTCCATGGAAGCAAAAGCGGCGATGATCACCCGGTCTCCCGTTCTGGTAATATGAGCGGCAGCGCCGTTCAGGCAAATCACCCCGGAACCGGCCTCCCCGGGAATCGCGTATGTGACCAGTCGGGAGCCATTGGTCAGATTCCGTACATGTACCTGTTCAAACGGAATCATATTCACCGATTTCATAACATTTTCGTCTATAGTAATGCTACCGACGTAATCGATATCCGTTTCGGTCACAACAGCCCGATGGATCTTGCATTTCAACATGTTCAGCAGCATTCGGTTATATAATCCCTCTCCATTTGATTTATCTGTTCTCTTAACATCTGTAACAAGATTGCGCCTGAAGTCTATTTCAAACGGACGTAAAAATCCTGGCTTCTTCCCCAAAACCGCCCTTCTTTGTAAAGGACGTTGCCCATCGCATCCTTTACCTTGAAGAACATATAGATGTTGTATCTTCCTTCAGTTATGTAATTTCCGTCGATATTGATCCCGTTCCAGTAATGGGTATACTGGCACTGCCTGTTGATGATATCAAAATTACGACCGATGCCGATCAAATAGTAATCCGACCAGTTCACCTCGGAATTTCTCGGTACCGCGTATACGAAGAAATCCACATGTTTCGCGTTCTTCAAATCAGTGAAGACGGCGAAGGTCATTTTCAAAGATTTCCTGGGAGAAAGTACCTGCCCGATATCGTCGTCTCCGATTTTCACCCAGCTTCCCCGTTTCACGGAGGTAACCGTGTTGACGGTCGATTCCGCGACGATCGGCTGGTCATTGATGGAACCTTCCAACTTTCCGGGTAAAATCTTCGCCGACAGAACCGCCTTTGTCCCTACTTCCGTCTCCACAGGAACCAGATTGGAAACGTTGGACATGGATATTATCGGTTCGGTCACCGCATAATTTGAAGATATAGCGACATTCGTATTGGAAGAACTTTCCAGAATGTCGTTCTTCAGGAGTTCGGCAACCATATCGCTTTGCGCGCTTGATTTTCCGCCGCTCTCCTTAGCCCGGTTCTGGCAACCGATGATGGCCAGCAGCACAAAGGCCAACAGGAGCACCAGTACCTTTCTCACATTGTCCTCCTTGGCAATGCGTTCATGCCTTGACAGGTGAATACCGCATGGAATACATAACCAGACCGCCAGGCAGCCTGGGGTATAACACGGAAGTCTTTACGGGAATCACCTGATTCTTGTCCGATATATCCAGCAGTTTCTGTATTTT
>Ga0326727_10015521_pt1 | contig 16324 bp, 11 predicted proteins | sample MB2enrmetagenome_FD_207643 | JGI IMG/M metagenome (GOLD analysis project Ga0326727, IMG submission 207643) | Lab enriched peat soil microbial communities from McLean, Ithaca, NY, United States - MB29MY | ecosystem: Environmental > Terrestrial > Soil > Wetlands > Peat | place: USA: New York...
ATTACCGCCAATGATGTAATACTGGATGGTTGGTCATGAGATCGGATGTAGTGCCGACCTTTTTAGGTCTGAATTAGTATATTCAACATGTTACATAGGTTCTATACGCCGAATAGCGAAAGTCGGGTTAGAGCCGATATTTGCATTATCTGACGACATCATACCGACTTCTAAGGGCTCAACCCGACAGTCTGATCCTTACCGTACTTATTTTCCATTTAGTGAGACGACCCCCTATATTTATAACGCCACCTCAACAAGTGTATTATGAAGAAACCAGATAACGTTTCCATAACTCTCCCCAGCCATTGATGGTTGGCAGGCGGGGATTTCCCAGAAGAATTTATGGGGGTATATACAGGGGGTACGACGAATAACTAGCCGGGGGTAATCACCTTATTTACGACATGTTATAGGTATGGTTAGATGCCTATATAAAACTTTGAACATAGTCATGCCCTAGGCATTGGCAATGGAGGGCAGAAAAATGAACAGGGGGCTGGAGATAACGATCGGAGGTGCTCCCACATTGATGTTGAAAGAAATGTCAACCGGCTGAGCCATTGAAGCAGTCTGAAATAGGACCACTGCTGATGCAACCGCTATTAGTTTTCTCATAATGCCTCCTTGCTTGGTTATCCGTTCTGAAAGAATAGGTATTGTGCAACAAGCCGTATTTACCCAACTTCTACAGTACTCACCAGCGTAGTCAATGCCAAAGCCTTTCAATTCTTCATATGAAATTAATTTTGGATATTGTGATTATGGAGAGAAAAGTTCGCCTCCGCATTTGCTCCCCAACGTGATCGACTAAAATATATTGACAAATAAAACACAAAGCCTTATAAAATGAATGATCATTCATTCTTAGTCGGAGGCTAATACATACCATGACAACAACAAATAAGCGTGACGATATAGTCCGCTCCGCAATGGAACTGATTGCCGAACATGGCTTCCACGACGCTCCCATGTCCATGGTCGCGGAACGGGCTGGTGTTGGGGCCGGAACGATCTACCGCTATTTTGAAAACAAGGACATACTGATCATCGAGATGTACCAGGAGATTGAAGCTAAAATGTATTCGTTAATACTGGATGGCTATGCCAAAGAAGCCCCGATCAGAGTTCGTTTTATCCATTTATGGACGGCGCTTTTGCGCTATTTCATCCAATTCCCCCTGGTTTTCCGCTATCTGGAGCAATTCCGCAACTCACCCTATGGAGTTGCCTACCGCCGGGACAAAATCCTAGGCAATAACGTGGGAGAATACAACGTGTTCCGAGAGATGTTCGAGCAGGGGGCGTCGCAACAGGTCGTCAAGGATTTGCCGCTCGTCATACTTTTCTCCCTATCATTCGGCCCTCTGCTTGCCGTAGCACGGGACCATATCCTCGGTCTTGTCGAACTGGACGAGACCATGATCAACCGGACCATTGAAGCATGTTGGGACGCTGTTAAACGGTAATCTGCTGCGTCAACGCCCAATAGAGGAATGAACTCTCATTCCAAACTCCTGCGAGGTATTTTTATATGCAAAGCATTCACAAGTTCAAGCTGATTGGCACCCTTGGGGTGATCGTCGCCGGCATGGTGCTGACCGGCTGCGGCACAAAAACGAGTGCAGGCGTACAGCCGCCAAGCTCCCCACCGGAAGTTAGCGTAATTGTTGTGCAGCCGCAGCGAGTGGCACTGACCACCGAACTGCCCGGCCGCACTTCGCCCTACCAAATTGCCGAAGTCCGGCCACAGGTCAACGGGATAATACAGAAGCGCATTTTCACCGAGGGCAGCGATGTCAAGGCTGGTGAGGTGCTATACCAGATTGATCCGGCAACCTACCGGGCTGCCTTCGACAGCGCCAAGGCTGCCCAGGCCAGGGCCGAAGCCAGCCTGATCGCGGTGCGGCTCAAGGCGGAACGCTACAAGGATCTGGTCGCTATCAAGGCAGTGAGCCAGCAGGACTATGATGACGCCTATGCCGCGCTCAAGCAGGCCGAGGCCGATGTGGCCGCCACCAAGGCAGCGGTGGAAACCGCCCGGATCAACCTTGCCTATACCAAGGTAACAGCCCCGATTTCAGGGCGAATCGGTCGCTCGACCGTGACCGACGGGGCACTGGTGACCGCCAGCCAGCCGGCGGCGCTGGCCACTATTCAGCAACTCGGTTCCATGTATGTGGATGTCACCCAGTCCAGCGCCGAGCTGCTAAAACTGAAGCAGAACCTGGCCAGCGGCCTGCTGAAAAACAGCGGGGCGGCACAGGCGCGAGTCAAACTATTACTGGAAGACGGCAGCACCTATCCGCTGCCGGGCACCCTGAAATTTTCTGAAGTTACTGTGGACCAGAGTACCGGCTCCATAATCCTGCGAGCGATCTTCCCAAATCCGAAACAGACCCTGCTGCCGGGCATGTTTGTCCGTACCATCCTGGAGGAAGGGATCAGCGAGAAGGCGATTCTGGTTCCACAGCGCGGAGTTACGCGCAATCCGGCCGGTGAAGCAATGGTCATGGTGGTAGGGGCCGAGGAGAAGGTTGAGTCACGCACAATCAAGGTTGCCCGGACAGTTGACGACAACTGGCTGGTGAGCGAGGGGCTGAAAGCGGGTGACCGTGTCATTCTGGAAGGTATCCAGAAAGCGCGGCCGGGAACTCCGGTCAAGACGGTTCCTTTCGGCAGGACACCGGCAGCGACTCCCACCGGTGCTCCACTACCTGCGGCAACCAAAAATTAAAGGAGCCCCTCCATGCCTCGTTTTTTCATCAACCGCCCGATTTTTGCCTGGGTCATCGCCATCATGATCATGCTGGCGGGTCTTTTGGCAATCAAGGCATTGCCGGTTTCCCAATATCCGCCGATCGCGCCTCCCCAGATCACCATCAACGCCCTGTATCCGGGGGCATCGGCCCAGACGGTGCAAGATACGGTTACCCAAGTCGTGGAACAGAAATTGAACGGAATCGACCACCTGATCTATATGTCATCCAGCAGTGATTCTTCGGGGGCGGTAGCCATCAACCTGACCTTCAAGGCCGGCACCGACCCGAACATTGCCCAGGTGCAGGTGCAAAACAAGCTGCAATTGGCCACGCCGCTTCTGCCCCAGATCGTGCAGAAGCAAGGAATTTCCGTGCTCAAGTCCACCAAAAATTATCTGATATTGGTTGGACTTGTCTCCGAAGATGGTTCGATGGATCGCAACGCTCTGACCGATTATTTGGTGGCCAACGTTCAGGATATCGTCAGTCGGCTCGAAGGGGTAGGTGAACTGCAGACCTTCGGTTTCCAAAACGCCATGCGGATCTGGCTGAATCCCAACAAACTGAACAACTACCGGTTGACCTCCGATGATGTGACTGCCGCGCTACAGGCCCAGAGTGCCCAGGTCTCGGCCGGTCAGTTCGGCGGCACCCCCGCCATGCAGGGGCAGCAGTTGAATGCCACCATCACTGCGCGGACGCTGCTCCAAACCACGGAGCAGTTTGAGGCCATCATCCTGCGCACCAACAGCGACGGTTCCACTGTCAAACTGAAAGATGTGGCCGAGTGCAAGATCGGCACGGAAAACTATGATATCCAGTCTTTCTACAGGGGAAAACCGGTGGGCGCCATGGCCATCAGGCTGGCAGCCGGCGCCAACGCACTGGATACCGCCACTAGGGTCAAGGCGAAGATGGAAGAACTATCCAAATACTTCCCTCCCGGCGTGAAAGTGGTCTACCCCTACGACACAACCCCCTTTGTCAAGCTCTCCATTGGAGAGGTAGTCAAAACCTTATTCGAGGCGATCTTCCTGGTATTTGTCATCATGTTCCTCTTCCTGCAGAATATCCGGGCAACTTTGATCCCCACCATCGCGGTGCCGGTGGTACTGCTGGGCACCTTCGGGGTTCTGTCGGTCTGCGGTTTTTCCATCAACACCCTTACCATGTTCGCCCTGGTCATTGTCATCGGTCTGCTGGTTGACGACGCCATCGTCGTCGTCGAGAACGTGGAACGTATCATGAGTGAGGAAGGGTTGCCCCCCAAGGAGGCGACTATCAAATCCATGGGGCAGATCACCAGCGCACTCTGGGGCATTGTCACCGTACTGTCGGCGGTTTTTGTGCCGATGGCCTTTTTCGGTGGCTCCACCGGCGTCATCTACCGCCAGTTTTCCATCACTATCGTCTCCGCCATGATCCTTTCGGTAGTGCTTGCCATGACCCTTACCCCAGCCATGTGCGCCACCCTGCTCAAGCCGGTGACGAAAGGGCATACGGCAGGTGAATCTGGCTGGTTCAAGGGGTTCTTCCATTGGTTCAACAAATGGTTTAACAGCGGAGCCCAGGGGTATCAGTCGATTGTCGGCCGGTCCTTCGGCAAGCCGGTGCGCTATCTGGTTGTGTACAGCGCAATCGTTACGTGCATGGTGTTCCTCTTCTTGCATCTGCCCACCTCCTTTCTACCGGATGAGGATCAGGGGTTCATGTACTGTCAGATCCAGTTGCCGGCCGGGGCGACAATGGAACGGACTATCAATGTCCTGAAGCAGGTTGAACAGTATTTTCAGGAGCATGAACAAAAGACGGTGGATTCGGTGCTTACTGTGGCAGGCACCAGCTTTGCCGGTCGTGGTCAGAATATGGGGCTTGCCTTTGTCAAGCTGAGGGACTGGAAGCTCCGCCAGGGGACTGACCTGAAGGCCCCGGCTGTTGCGGCACGAGCCACGAAGGGCTTCGCCAAAATCAAGGATGGTCTAGCTTTTGCCATTTCGCCGCCTGCGGTGCTTGAACTGGGGCAGGCCAACGGCTTTGACTTCATGTTGCAGGATCGTGGTGGACTTGGTCACGCAAAGTTGATGGAAGCCCGTAACCAGCTTTTGGGCATGGCCATGAAAAATCCGAAATTGATTGGGATGCGTCCCAACGGTCAGGATGACTCCCCCCAGTTCAAGCTGGATATTGATGATGTGAGGGCAGGGGCGCTGGGGGCCTCACTGGATGATATCAACAACGTGCTTGCCACAGCCTGGGGCAGTTCCTACGTGAGCGATTTCATTGAAAATGGGCGGGTCAAGAAGGTCTATCTCCAGGCCGATGCGAAGTACCGGATGCTGCCGGCGGATATCAATAGTTGGTATGTCCGTAACAAGACCGGTGATATGGTACCGTTTTCGGCCTTTTCTATCGCCCGTTGGCAGTATGGTTCGCCACGTCTGGAACGGTATAACGGGATCCCATCCGTGGAGATCATGGGACAGGCGGCGCCTGGGATAAGCACCGGAGAGGCAATGGCCGAAATGGAAAAAATGGCTGCTCAACTACCGCCGGGGATCGGTTATGAGTGGACCGGCCTCTCTTACGAAGAAAAGAATGCCGGAGCACAGGCGCCGGCGCTCTATGCAATATCGCTGCTGGTGGTGTTTCTCAGCGTGGCTGCTCTATATGAGAGCTGGACCATCCCCTTTGTCAATATGCTGATGCTACCACTTGGTCTTGTGGGTGCCGTTACGGCGGTTACGTTACGGGTGCTCCCCAACGATATCTATCTCCAGATCGGTTTACTCACCACTGTGGGTCTTTCAACGAAGAACGCCATCCTGATCATTCAGTTTATTAAGGATCAGATGCATCAGGGGCTTGGGTTGGTCGAGGCCACCCTGGCGGCGGTGAAGATTCGGCTGCGACCGGTTATCATGACCTCACTGGCGTTCTTCTTCGGCACATTGCCGCTGGCCCTTACCAAGGGAGCGGGAGCCGGAGCACAGAACGCCATCGGCACCACCGTCACCGGCGGTATGCTCTCGGCTACCTTCATAGATCTGATCTTCATCCCGTTCTTCTTTGTTCTGGTCTCCCGCCTGTTTTGGAAGAAGCAGACCCAGCCCATTCCGGAACAACCAGCTGCTTCAGCCAACGCCTTGGAGGTGAATTGACATGACACGGATGAAACGTATGATGACAGCCCTCTGCATTCCTCTTGGAGCATTCTTCTGCGTAAGCGGCTGCTCAACCATGGCTCCGAAATACACGCGGCCTGCCGCGCCAGTAACGGCAGCCTGGCCCAGCGGCCCCGCATATACGGCGGAAGTCGCCAAGCAATCGCAGAAGCAATTGGCCGACATTCAATGGCGGGAATTTTTTGTTGACCCGCAATTACAAAAGGTGATTGAACTTGCCTTGACCAACAACCGAGACCTGCGGGTGGCGGCCCTCACCATCGAAGAGACCCGAGCCATGTACCAGATCCAGCGGGCCGAACTGTTTCCGCAGATCGACGGTACCGCTGCAGGCAGCGTGCAGCACGTGCCAGCCGACCTGTCCACCACCGGTCAGGCCCTCACTGCCCGCCAGTACAGCGTCGGCCTGAGCGTCAGCGCTTACGAGCTTGACCTCTTTGGGCGGGTGCGCAGCCTGAAGGACCAGGCCCTGGAACAGTTTCTGGCCACCGAGCAGGCCCGGCGCGCGGTCCAGATCTGTCTGGTGGCCGATGTGGCCAACAGTTGGCTGACCCTGGCCGCAGATCGTGAACGGCTAAAGCTGGCTAAAGACACCCTGGAGAGTCAGCAGTCCTCCTTCACCCTGATCCGGCAACGCTACGAGGCGGGGGCCTCGTCACTGCTCGACCTGCGACAGGCCCAGACCCGTGTGGATGCTGCCCGGGTGGATATCGCCTTCTTCACCGCCCAACTGGCCCAATCAGAGAATGCACTCAACCTGCTGGTGGGTAAGCCGGTACCGGCGGAACTGTTGCCAACCAAGCTGGGTTCGGTAACCGCGTTGAAGGAGCTGGCCCCTGGCTTGCCCTCCGACGTACTGTTGCGCCGCCCCGACATCCTTCAGGCCGAACACAGCCTTAAAGCTGCCAACGCCAACATCGGCGCCGCCCGGGCCGCTTTTTTCCCCCGCATCAGCCTGAGTTCGAGTTTCGGTACTGCAAGTGCCAAGCTGACAGACCTTTTCATGCCCGGTCAGTCGGTCTGGAGCTTTGCCCCCCAGATCAGCGTGCCGTTGTTTGATGCCGGCAGCAACCTGGCCAACCTTAACGTTGCCAAAGCGGAACGCGACATCGCCGTGGCCCAGTACGAGAAGGCGATTCAGACCGCCTTCCGGGAGGTGGCCGACACACTGGCCAGCCTGGGCACACTGAGAGCCCAACTGGAGGCACAGCAGTCGTTGACTGAGGCGACCGCCGACAGTTACCGTCTTTCGGAGGCACGCTATACCAGAGGGGTGGACAGCTACCTAGAAGTGCTGGACTCCCAGCGTTCCACTTACAGTGCCCAACAGAACCTGATCAACGTCCGCCTGGCTCGGCTGGCCAACCAGGTAACCCTCTACAAGGTATTAGGCGGGGGTGGAGAAGGTGATGTTATACTAAGTTGCAATCAAACGTATTAAATGATGATTCAAGTTAAACAAAATACCGACAGTGAGAAAGCAAAGGCGATGGTTTTGGGATCGGCCGGTAAAACCAACCCGTGGCAGATATCTGATGTCCTTCAAAAGTTCCGATAGATACATAGAAAAAACATTTCTTTATTTACTCGCGCTATCTCTCCTGCTGCATACGGCTATGTTCATGGTTATCATTTTTCTCCCGCAGGAGAAGAAGGTTGCCAAAGAAGAACCGGTCATGATCGATTTGCAGGACCTACCCCCGACCAAGGAGACCCCGGCCAGGGAAAAGAAAGAGGTGAAGCGCTTTGCCGAAGAAAAGCGCCGGGTCGGCAGGGAGAAAGCCCCAAAAGGGGAGATGGAACGGGAAAAAACTGCCTCACTGCCGCAGCGGGCAGTTCCACCTGCCGCTCAAACACAGCAGAATGTGGGACAAATGGCACCGGCCCAGCCGGAGAAGGAAAGAACGCCGCCAAGGGAGGCGCCATACGGCGAAAACCTGCTGAAGCCCAGGGAAGAGAGGTCTTCCAAACTTGCCAAATTGTTTCCCAGCCCCGCGAATATGGGCAGCCTTGAAGAAAGCTACCGTAAGAAATACAGCCAAGAAGGGGAAGAAGGGGAAGCCAAGTTTCTCAATACCGATGACATTCAGTTCGGCTCTTTCCTGCGCCGCTTCGAGACGGCGGTATACGGGGTCTGGAGTTACCCACGGGAGGCGACGAAGCTTGGCATCGAAGGAATAACGCCGGTAAGGATAACTTTTACCCGAAAGGGGGATATAGAACTGGTCGAAGTCCTCAAAAGTTCGGGGAGCGATATCCTCGACAACGAGGTTCTCCGCGCTTTGCATCATATCGGTCCGCTAGGCTCATTGCCTAAGGGGTATACAAAGGATAAATTCTATCTAATCGCATATTTTCATTATGGGATCGTAAATGGGATAAGCCGCACTATGTTTTAGTTAGAGTAGAGGGCAGGATGAAACTTGTTCTCTACTCTACCCTAGAAGAGGTTAAGTTCGTTAGTGCCGGAAGTAATCATGCATCAAGCAGTCATGAAATCGACTGTAGGACTCTGTCGGATGAAATGCGTCTGAACACCAATCAACATGTACAGAAAACCCCTTGAAGGGATAACCCTTTTTTAGGAAAGAAACATGAGCTTACCACAGGCAGCAAAAATTTCCGAGCCAATCACCCCCCGTGAGATCCGCACCGTTTTCGCGGGACTCATGCTGGCGCTTGCCCTGGCAGCGCTGGACCAGAACATCGTCGGCACCGCGCTGCCCCGGATAGTCAGCGACCTGGGAGGACTCTCGCACCTGTCATGGGTGGTAACCTCGTTCCTTCTCACCTCGACTATCACGACCCCCCTCTACGGCAAACTGAGCGACATGTATGGACGCAAACCGCTCTTCGTGGTGTCAATCCTGGTTTTCCTTGTCGGATCCAGCCTCTGCGGACTTTCCAGGTCCATGATCCAGCTGGTGCTTTTCCGGGGCGTCCAGGGATTGGGAGCAGGAGGCTTGATGGTGCTTTCCCAAACAACCATCGCCGACCTGGTCGCCCCGAGGGAGCGCGGACGCTACCAGGGAATCTTCGGGGCGGTGTTTGCTTTTTCGAGCATTGCTGGTCCGCTACTGGGAGGTTTCATCACCGATGCACTCTCCTGGCGCTGGATCTTTTACATAAATCTCCCGGTTGGCGTGGTAGCGCTGGCTCTCATCGTCTTCGGTTTTCAACGCCCACAACGAATCGTAGCCCACCGTATTGACTATGCTGGGGTGATGCTTTTGAGCGCAGGGACTACATCTTTACTGCTTGTCCTTACCTGGGGGGGTGTTGCCTATCCCTGGTCCTCGCCGCTCATTATAGGATTGGCAAGCGCCTTCGCACTTCTATTTTTCTTTTTGGTGCACCAGGAGCACCGTGCCGCGGAGCCCGTATTCTCTCCACATATCTTTCGCAACAAGGTCTTCGTCATAGCTTCCTGTGTAATAGGGCTCACATTTATGGCACTTATGGGTATGGCGGTGTTCATGCCACTTTTTTTCCAGCTCGTTCTCGGCTTCACGCCTTCTCGAGCTGGTCTGATGATGGCTCCTATCCCCGTTGGCGTCATCGGCTCGTCTATTCTCGGTGGCCGCCTGGTCTCTAAGACTGGTCGTTACAAGATCTTTCCCATCATCGGCCTCGCCTGTGCCATTTCGGCGATGCTCTGCGTGACATGGGCCTCGGCAGTGGGGTCAGGACTCCTGGTAATTGAAATCGCTCTATCGCTGGTCGGCGTTGGTTTTGGGTTCGTGATGCCGAATCTTACCATTGCCATTCAAAATGCTGTCAATCCGCGTGAACTGGGGATGGCGACCGCGACGGCGGGCTTCTTTCGTTCACTGGGAGGCGCATTCGGCGTCGCACTGTCCGGAGCCATAGTGACCACACAACTTCATCACATACATCTAGGCTCCGGGTCAGGAGCAGGGACGCGCTCGCTAATCGAACAGGGCATTCAGCAGATCGCTCAACTCCCGATCATGCAGAGGGATATAGTATTGGCAGCGTACCGGAGCGCGATCAGTTCCACTTTCATGGCTGGGGCTGCTGTCTCTGTTGTCGCATTTGCGATCACGATCTTTCTCCCGGAAAAGCCGCTCAAATCGACTCTTCCCACGGGAGCTGGCGATTCGGAGTCCCTAAAAGCCCCTGAAATGCTCAGCGCCTCGGTCATGGAGAACGCAGGTTAGTTTGGGTTACCTCTTATTTAAAGTGTCGGAAGAGGTGAACAAGCCACGATTCTGGCTGAGATTGCCGTGGTCGTAATGATCGCAGACCCTTTCGAGCGATACCTAGAAGTCGGCAATCGGCGAAGCTGCAAACCTGCCCAACAGAATCGACGCACTTTTCCCTATGCTTGAAAGGCTAAACGTACCAGTGTCTCCGTACGCCCTTATCGTTGAACTGACCCCAAGAATAGTGAAATCACCACATACCTCAATTTACTGGATGAAAAAGAGGAAGAGCCGAATTTTGGGGGCATATAAGGGGGGTATGATGGGGATTTGGCCCATAATTATCCTTATTATATAGGATGTTATAGGTTTAGTGCGATACCTATATAGCTATCACTAAAATCATGGGCAAAATGATCACTTCATATCAAAATACATGTTGCAGCTATCGGTCAGACTCCCACCGTGCCTGTTTCAACAAACAGAGCCCTATTATTCATCGTAACTGGCACCGGTGGCGTATGCCAGAATTTTGTTATGTACGGGGTGATTATCCTGCCTTATGAGGTTTTATATATTTTTTTGACTCGTCTTGCTATGGTTCAAGAGTTTTTTCTTAGGATCATCAGGTATGGATGGTTGAAGAGGAAGGCAATAAGTATACATGCCGTGAGAAAATGGAGCGTGTCTATAATTTTAAATCCCCCGGACATGACTACCAGTCTCCATAATGGCGAGACATTCATGAGGAGAATTCCGCTCATGCATATGAGCGGCAAAAGGACAGACATATAAACAATCATCACTATTTTATTCCCAGGGGTTGACTGTTGCAGTCCGAAATCGCCAAATAATAGTTGAATATATATTAAGTATACCGGCAGATATCCCCCTTCCTCAGCTTTTCCGAGACCGGCATGAAAAGATTTGGGAATTGTAAAGGCAATCAGGGCGCAGTGTAGAAACCGGATGACGAAAGATGACACCAATACAAGACCAGCCGTATTATGCAGAAGGATTGCTGTACGAAAGCAGCCGAAAATGTTGAGGAGTTCCGGGAACCGGATCTGCGCCCCACTCAAGCAGAGAGCGATGATACATAGTGTAAAGATCAGAGTCCAGATTCGTAATAGCGCAAAGTGACAGAAATTCATCTTTAGCTCAGACATGGCGGCCTTTTTCACCATTTTTCTTCTGTCGCATAGCAAAACGTATGAAACAACGCCCCGTCGCTATAACAAAGCCAGCGGCAATGATCAGCAGGCCGACATTGGTGAGCGTAGCGTTTCTCGTTTTCCCCATCATATAAAAATCCGGGGCGCCGTAAAGGGCATCGGGGACAGCTTCCTTCTCTACTGCAACCTGCCGGAAGCAGCCGTTTTTTTCAGGGAATGCAATAAAGACAGTCTGCTTGGCGTCTGGCCCTAATGCGTGGCAGAAGGAGCAGTCCCGGCAATTGTTGAATTTCCGGAAGCTGTGGACAACTCTTTCGGGAGTTATCTCTGCCTGCAGACGCAGGCCCGAATAGGCAAGGCCGCGGTTGAATATAAGTAGTTCAGACAGGGAGATATGGTTGTCACTGTTTTTGTCTATCAATGACAGAATACTCTTTCCGCCTGTCAGCCTGTTCAATTCATCGTATCCCACTAGGTCGAATTGCCAGAGGGGAGAGCCCTCCTGCCGCCTGATCAAGTACAAGGTGATGTCGTAATTACCTGAACCGGTATGGCAGGTAATACAAGGAATCATCTCAATATGCAACTCGGTCTGGGGAAGCCATTTGGAATGGATTGCGATTATCCGGAAGCGTTCGTGGCAGGCTGCGCACATCCTGTTGATAGCCTGGCCGGAAATCTCAGCGGGTGGATTCACTTGGTGCGGATCGTGGCAGTTAATGCAGTCGGCTTTAGATGCATGACTGCTCACTGCGTATTCATCCGCGATTTCCCGGTGACATTCACGGCATTCCGGTGTAGGGGAGGTGCCGACAGTAGCCGGGTGTTTCTCCGTAAACGATAAATGGCATGCAGGGCAGCCGATCCTGGCGTGTTTGCCCTGTTTGTATCGCACCGGGTCGATAACAAACTTGCTTCCGACTTTGGCGACACTGCCGTGACACTCGAGGCATTTTTTGTTTTTCTCGCTAGCGGTTCTGCGTTTATCTACCAATCCGGCAATGCCGGCGTCGGTAAGCAGTCCAACCAGGAAGAGCATCAGGGTTAAACAAAGAAAAGACTTTTTTGGAGAAGCGCTCATTCAGGGTAACTCCCTGATTGTGGTTTTTAAAACCGGACATGCCGGGGAATTATTTCCCTGCCGCCCTCTAAAGCAGACCTCTCGACATTGGCAAAGGCACATTCAACTGCCAGGCGGATCTCTGCGGTATCATCCGGATCGGCAGGCTTCAATGCATGATAAAAAATACCTGCCTGGCGTATCGTACGGATAAGGGGAAGAGATACACCATTGGAAAAGAGGATAATGTTAAGCTGTCGGTTGCATTTCCGGAGCAGGCGTACCAGGTCCGGAAGATTCATCGTTCTGTCGATATCGCTTCCACCAAGCAAAACAACCGGGATCAACTTTTCCAGGACGGCAGATAAAGCATGAACTGCCGAATCAGTCGTCTCGACTCGGTATCCATCATTGCGTAAAACGTTAGCTACCAGTCTGCTAATCCCGGTGTCCCTATCTACTAAGAGAATTTCTCGCTTTTTTATAATATTCAACATCATTTGGGCATGGGATAATCGGCCATCATTTCGCGTCAGGCACGGCGTAAAAATATTTTAAACAGTCATTAGCGGCATCAATCTTCCGTTATCCATCCCCCCTCAAGTATGGGCTCTATTGAAATGTTGGAAGATTTGTACTGATCATAAAAAGAATAGTTGTTTACAGGGAGATATTCTCCGGAGGGGCCAGGGAATATTGGAGAATGCGAAAAGGGGTCAGGAGAATGTTGATAACTTAGTTGACAATCTTGTTCTACGACAAGTTGGGGAAGGGGTATGTGAAATTTCTTAGGTATATCATTGGCTACTCTACAAGTAGCACAATTAGAATGATCCCGCAGATCGGCATTATGAAGAAAAGATGTCACCACTACAATGGTAAGAAAAAAGAATATCAGCAAAATCTGGGAATTCACGCCAAATGTTATTCTATTCATTTACAACGCCGCCAAATCGCCTTCGGATTGTACTGACCAAAATCTGGAGAAAACCCTGCAAAATTTCAGAAACCCAATATACTGATAGCTTTAGATAAATAAATATTATAGTTGCTATTAAACTGATTTTCAGTTGAAATAAGTCAAAAGTTATTATCCGTACGCTCTGCAAAACAACAAACTGTTAAGACAGTTTAATATAACATTAAAAATAACAAAATCAAGCATTTAATGTTTGTTGTGTACCATAAAAATGCAAGTCCGGCATGTTGGTATTTGTAACTAGCTGTAATTATAGAATTTAAATCTTATTTATATGGAAGAAGGAATGTTACAAATGAGTAAAAAATAGTTAAATTTCTATGGGGGTGATTTTAAACCATTGGAAAACCATCACCATAGTAGCTTCGCCAGCCAACAATTTCCCCTGCGGCACCTTCCTTCCTGGTTTGCCATGTACCGCCCCAAAAAACCCTCAAGTAGGTCGAGGAGGAAGGGTTCAAACATATCATTGCTGGCTCCCCACCTACGTCAACTCTCCTGCAGGATCCCCTCCGCAGCCCTGATCCCGCTGGCCCAGGCACCGGTTATGCCGCGTGAGGTCCCGGCGCCGTCTCCGACCATATAAATGTCCCTGCTCACCCTGAAATGGCGATCCAAAAAAGCAGGCCTGTTCGCATACATCTTGATCTCAGGATAGTACATTATGGTGCTCGGGTGGAGGATGCCAGGGACGATGGTGTCGAGCTTTTTCATAGCTGCCCAGATGTGGCGCATGATTTTGGCCGGCACGGCGAGCCCCAGGTCACCGGCCGTGACCGGGCAGCTGGGGGGGAAGGAGTAAAGGTCTTCGTTGAAGGTCGCCGCAATGGAGCGTTTCCCCATTCGGAAATCTCCAACCCGCTGCATAATCGGCATCCCGCCGCCAATTTCGTTGGCCAGCCTTCCAAGAATGACAGCCATCTGCTGGCCGCTTCTGACCGGGTTTTCGAGGCCGATGGTTTTTAGAATGGCAAAATTCACAAGATTGTTCTCCGCCTGCTCCTTGGAGAGGGCATGGCCGTTGACCAGGCTGAACCCCTGATACCGCTCGAGAACCACCCGCGCATGACCCGAGTTGGTGCAGAAGGTTCGCACCCCATCGGGGAAAAGGAACTTGGGGTCGTAGTAGTCATTAACGATGGGGTAGTTGTTAACCGTTGTCTCTATGCGGATGCCTACATCGACCACGTTGTCGATGTAGGCGATGCCCATACGTTCCATCAGCTGCTGAAGAAAGCTGAACCCTTTCCGTCCAGGGGCGATGATCACCTTCCTGCAACGGACCGTTTCCGTGCCGGCGATGATCACTCCTGTCCCCTCAGCATCGTCGAGAACGTCGGTTACTTCGGCCTTCATCAAGAACTGCACCCCCCGGCTTTCAAGTTCGGCCCGGAGGCTATGGATCAATCCTCTGCTCCGGTCGGTTCCGACATGGGCCTGGCGAACATCAAGTAGGGTGACGCCAATACGTTCCGCTCGCCGTTGGTAGACTCCCAGGTTCTGCTTCTCCTTGATTGCTGGCTGCAAAAAGTTCTCCACCAAGGGGAGGAGTCGCTCAGCCTCTTCTCTGGTCCAGTTCTCGACGGCAAAACCTATGGGATAGGTGTAGTTCTGCTTGCAGTCATTTAGCAGGCCACCAGAGCAGATATTCTCCCTGTCGACCATGAGGATGGAAAGGGAAGGAGAGAGATCGGTGAGGTGAAAGGCAGCACCGAGACCTGCCGGGCCGGTGCCGACGATGATGATGTCATAGTCGGGAGAGGGCATAGGATACCTCTAAAAAAGTCTTTTGCTGCACTAATTATACACTTTTTGAGAGTCTATGTGTATCAACATGGAATAGAGCTTCTGCAGCGGACAGGCAGCGTTTTATCAGAACACATGACAAAATCTACCCCATTTGGTATATACCAAGTGAAAGCGCTCGGGTACGGATTGGCTCCCCAAACAGTTCCATGGATGTTTAATGTGGGGAGAGTAATTAACTCTAACTCACTTTCAGGCCATCACTATGAAGATTTTTCCCGGATTTATTCGATATTTTGTGGGCGATGTCGGCATGGATTTAGTGCCAACATCAACAGGGCGAATGATCCCTGCCCGCTCGGTCAAGGCGGTAACTGCATCCCATATGGTAAGCATAAACGGTATTGCGCCTGCCGGAGGCTTAACTAGCCCTCCCTTCCCTGAAGCCGGGGTACCAATGTGCTGGTGATTGGTCCAGGCTGCAAAACTGGCTTGACCTGCCTGCGTTCCGATGGCACGGTCTGGGAATACGCCATCGGCAAACTTCGCGGTCTCAACATGAAAATCTACAAGCGGGACAACGATTCTAAGGCCAGAAGGGACAAGCTCGCTTCGGCTCAGGCTCTTGTCACTTGCCGCAAGGCATGTACAGAGGCCAGCCGGTTTGTCAGACCGATGCCGGCAGACTATGTCCCGCCCAGGGAACCCGAGCTGAGCCGTTACTCCCGGCGTCTGCAGGCGAAAAGATCTGGGAGGAGGTGGACCTGAGGCCACCCCCTCCCAACGGAACGGCTCGTACCGGCCAGGTAAGCCGCTCTTCGATTAGTGATTGACAGCTGCTTCACAAGGCTTCTTCGTGAAGTCGTTGAGAAATACCAGGCCTTGCGTCCTAAACCATTCGAGATTCATAACAAACCGAACCTCTTTACGGTCCACAGATTGCCATCTGTTCATCTTGATCCATACCATATGAGCATCTTCAGGTCTGTATCCTCCACGGATCATCGCCCGTTGGAACTTCTCCGGCTTCTTCCATTTCTTTAACTGCACGGAGCGGAGCCGGCTTCTTATCCATGAGTCAAGGTCGTTGAATATCGTCTTGAACTCCTGGATTTTGAAGTATGACACCCATCCCCTCAGGTACTCATTGAGTTGCTGGATAATATGGAACATTGACAACGGGTTGTTCCTTATGGTCAGGTCCCGGACTTTCTTCTTAAACTTTGTCCTAGCCTTATTGCTGACCCGGATTTT
>Ga0326727_10015523_pt1 | contig 16323 bp, 14 predicted proteins | sample MB2enrmetagenome_FD_207643 | JGI IMG/M metagenome (GOLD analysis project Ga0326727, IMG submission 207643) | Lab enriched peat soil microbial communities from McLean, Ithaca, NY, United States - MB29MY | ecosystem: Environmental > Terrestrial > Soil > Wetlands > Peat | place: USA: New York...
GCTGGCGGGGTTTACCTGGGACCTGATGCCGCATCCGCTGTTCGATCTGGCGGATTACATCAAGGCCGATCTAGCCTACCTGGACTCGGCGGGGCGCCAGCGGCTGCGGAAGAAGCTGCACGGCAGCCCGGTTTGGATGGAGGCGGAGAAGATCGAGACACAGGAGGATTACCGCCAGGCTCGGGCGGCGGGTTTCACTCTCTTCCAGGGGTACTACTTCTGCCATCCGGAGCTGATCCAGAACGCTAAGGTGCCGGCCAACCGGCTGTTCCATCTGGAGATTCTGCGCCAACTGCACAAGGATCCCCTGGACCTGAGGAAGGTGAGCCCGCTGGTGATGCGGGATGCCTCGCTGACATACAGGCTGCTGCGGCTGGTGAACTCGCCGATCTGCGCCATCCGCCAGGAGGTGCGGTCGATCGAAGCGGCGATCATGGTGGTTGGGGAAACCGCATTCCGCCGCGTCGCCACGCTGGCCATCCTGAGCGAGTTCAACGCCGAGCAGCCGCCGGAGATTCTGCACATGGCGCTGGTGCGGGCCCGCTTCTGCGAACTGGCCGCCCAATCTTGCGGGCTGGATCCCAACGAACAGTACCTGATGGGGATGATGAGCCTGCTCCCGGCCATGATGCGCCACCCCATGGAGAAGCTCGCGCGGGAGCTGCCGCTGCGCGATCCGATACGCCAGGCGCTGCTGGGCGAGAACATCCGCGAGCGCTGCCTGCTGGGGTGGATTGAGTGTCATGAGCGCGACGATCAGGCGGCGCGGAGCGCGATTGGCGAAGCCTACGGACTGAATGAGCCGGGATTGCTCCAGAACTACATCGATGCGGTGGTGTGGGACGCGACCGCGCGCCGGTCCGCAGGCTGAGGAAGCCGGCGTTCGCGCAGAGACATTGGACGCTCCGTAGAGGCATGATCTGTCCCCAACCTCGGCTTGAACAGGAAGAGACGGCTGAGCGGAACGCTTAGGCTTGCGCCGGGGCTTGACCGCCGGAGAAGTCCCAAATCGGGACTTGGCGCGCCTGGTTTTCCTGTTCGCCCAAGACCTCGTCCCCGGCCTTTCTTCACAGAGAAAAAAAGCGAAAGCGTGCTACACTTCTCAGCCATGAGAAAGCTGTTGGCCGTCCTCGCGCTTACGTCGCCCCTGATCCTTGGCATTGCTGCCTGCGTGTCTCACCTTCCGGGCGGAGCCGGCGGGGGAACCCAGCAGACAGCGCCGGCCGCGCCCACCGGCCTGACGGCGACGGCGGGCAACGCCTCGGTTTCGCTCGCCTGGACCGCCTCCACCGGCGCGACCTCCTACAGCGTCTATCGCGGCACGACCTCCGGCGGCGAGAGCGCGACGGCCATTGCCACCGGGGTCGCGAGCGCGTCCGTCACCGACACGGGGTTGACCAACGGCACCGCTTATTACTACAAAGTCGCCGCGGTCAACAGCGCGGGAACCAGCGGACTCTCCAATGAGGCATCGGCCACGCCGGAGCTTCCAGCGCCGGCCGCGCCCACCGGTCTTGCGGCGACGGCGGGCAACGCCTCGGTTTCGCTCACCTGGACCGCCTCCACCGGCGCGACCTCCTACAGCGTCTATCGCGGTACGACCTCCGGCGGCGAGAGCGCGACGGCCATTGCCGCCGGCGTCGCCACCACGGCTTACACGGATACAACCGTGACCAATGGAACCGAGTATTGCTACAAGGTTGCCGCTGTGAACGGCGGAGGGACCAGCGGACTCTCCAACGAGGCATCTGCCACGCCGGAGCCTGGAAGGCCGACGATCAGCTCGTTCACGGCCAGTCCCACAAGCATCGCAACGGGCGCCAGCAGCAGCTTGAGTTGGACGACGGCCGGGGCGACCAGTATCGCCATCACGCCGGGGTCGTTCACCTCCACGGCGGCAAGCGGCTCGACGAGCGTGAGCCCAATGGCGACCACCACCTACACGCTGACTGCTACCAATGCTGCCGGCTCGGCCACGGCCACGGCGAAAGTTACCATCACAGCGTCCGGCGGCCCGTTGACGATCACCACCACTTCGTGCCCGGGCGGAACGCAACTCGCGGCGTATGCCGGCTGCACCATATCCGCCAGCGGCGGCACTCCGCCCTACACCTATTCGCTGAGCACGGATGTCACCGACTATCCTCCATTGCCCGAGGGGATGTCTCTCAATGCGGCCACGGGTGTTATCGGCAGCTCGCTGATCGGCGGTCAAGGCACTTACATCCCCGAACTTGTGGTTACTGACTCGACAGGCGCGCAGGCGACGCAGGACATCAGCTTCGCCATCAACGGCAGCAATGCCTTCCTGGCCAACATCTTCCCGTCAACCTCCATCTTTCACCATCGGGTGGACGCGGCCACAACCAGCTTGCCCGTGGATACTTCGCCCGCCGCGCCCATGTACAGCGCCTACCTGCCGGCGACCGTCAAGCCGTTCTTCGGCGATGAGTATGCCAACTTCCCCAATGGAATACCGGCCATCGAGGTTCCGTACAACCAGCCGGACGTAGCGGTCAGCACCACCATGTATCAATCCGACTACACCTCCGGTCCGATTCCGGCATATGCTCCAGTCGAGGGCACCGCCAACTCGGTCATTTCCGGTGGAGACGGGCACGTTCTGGTCTATCTGGAGGCAGGCGGCGGAAACAAACCCGCGGAGTACGAGATGTGGCAGGGAATCTACAAGGGCGGTCCCTGGACCGATTCCTCGAACGCGCTGTGGCCAGATGTAACCTCGAATAACCTGACGCCGCAAGGGGGCGGAACAACCGATGCCGCAGGACTTCCGGTAGCGCCGCTGCTCGCCAATGCCGACGAGGTAATCGGCACCGGCACGCCCAGCGCGCCCAACGGCACGATCCAGCATCCCATCCGTTTCACGCTCAACCACATGTTGAATAATTGGGTCTGGCCTGCCACGCAAACAGCGGGCACCGGGTATTGTGAGGATGCCAAAGGAAATACCATCATAGAATCGCTCATCTCGCAATCTTCTCCACCCGCAAGCTGCACCATGTCCGGACCCGCCGGCGAGATCTACCGTCTCAAGGCTTCCGTGGCGACCCCCTCTTGCGCCTCCACAAGCCCGCAAGCGGCCATTCTCATCACCGCGTTCCGTAACTATGGGATCATCCTGGCCGACAATGGAGACAGCGGCGGGCTGATCGGCACGCCCGACGCTCGCTGGAACAATAACGATCTCTCCTGCATTAGAAACCTCATTTTGTCCGACTTCGAGCCCGTCAACGTCTCCAGCCTCATGGTCGGCAACGACAGCGGGGCCACCAGCCATTGATTGCAATGTCTGGCCGGCGGCGCGGCGCAAATTCGCCATCGAGTTCGCGGTTAGCCGCCTGTGGTGAAAGTCGAGTCTTGAAAGGGCACGACTTCAAAGCATGCCCTCAGCCTGTCGAAGGGTGCCGCAAACGCAATAGAATCAACGCCCGGCTTTAGCCGCCGAGGGAAGTTTTCAGAAATTGGGACTATCAGCACAGTCTGCTAGCCGCGAACAGGATTCGACCCAAACTGGTCGAAGACTGACATTGCAGTGGGTACAAAAGGCTGGACCCCTCCGGTTCCAGCTCACCTCGCTTCGAGCGCGGCCAGGATCTGCGGAGCCAACTGGCTCACGCTGCCGGCGCCCAGGGTGAGGATGAGGTCGCCCTGCGTGGCCTGGGCGACCGCGGCGGCAACGGCGGCGGCGAAGTCCGGAGCGAATTGAACCGTCGGCCCCTGAGCGCGGCTGCACTGTTCGATCCGCTCCGCCAGGCGCTCGGCCGTGACGCCGGGGATGGGCTCCTCGCTGGCGGCGTAGATGGGCAGGACGAGCAACGTATCCGCATCCTGGAATGCTCCGCTGAACTGGTCCATAAGATCGAGGGTGCGCGTGAAGCGGTGGGGCTGAAAGACGACGTGGATGCGCCGGTATCCGCACTCGCGGGCGGCGGCCAGGGTGGCGCGAATCTCCGTGGGATGGTGGCCGTAGTCGTCCACCACGGTGACGCCGCGCGCCGCGCCGCGCTGCTGGAAGCGGCGATCGACGCCGCGGAAGCGATTGAGCCCCTCGGCGATCTTCTCTGCCGGCACCTCAAGCTGGCGGGCGATGGCCACCGCCGCCGTGGCGTTGAGCACGTTATGGCGTCCGGGCACGCGCAGCTCGAATGGCCCCAGCGGGCCCTGGGCCGTGTGAACGAGAAACCGCGCGAAGCGGCCCTGGCCGGCCTGGACGAACTCCAGGCGAAAGTCGGCCTCGGCGTCAACGCCGTAGGTGAAGACGCGGCGGCGGGCGCGGGGCAAAATCCCCTTCAGCAGGGGATCGTCAATGCAGGCGGTCACCGCGCCGTAAAACGGCACGCGGTCCATGAAGGCCAGAAAGGCGCGCTCCACGTCGTCCATGTCGCGGTAGCAGTCCATGTGCTCGCGGTCGAGGTTGGTGACCACGGCGAGGATGGGCGAGAGCTTGAGGAAGGAGCGGTCGCTCTCGTCGGCTTCGGCCACCAGGTATTGCGTCGTCCCCAGCCGCGCGTTCGAGCCTAGAGCGTCTACGCGGCCGCCCACCACCACGGTGGGATCGAGACCGCCGGCGGCGAGCACCGAGGCCACCATGGACGTGGTGGTGGTTTTGCCGTGCATGCCGGCGATGGCGATGCCGTACTTGAGCCGCATCATCTCGGCCAGCATCTCGGCGCGCTGAATGACGGGAATCTTGCGGGCGTGGGCCTCGACGACTTCGGGGTTCGTTGCGCCCACCGCCGAGCTGGCGACCACGACCGTGGCCCCGGCCACGTGCGCGGCGTCATGGCCCTCATAGATCGTTGCGCCCAACTGAGCGAGGCGGTCGGTTACCGGCCCGCGGCGCAGATCGGAGCCGGAGACGCGAAACCCGAGATTGAGCAGAATCTCGGCGATGCCGCTCATGCCGATGCCGCCGATTCCGATGAAGTGCGCGTGCTGGGAGGTGGCAAACATGGTGGGCGAAACTTAACTTTAACATCAGCGCGGGCACACGGCGGGCGGTTGCTCGCCGCTCTCGGTCAGCTCCGCGCGGGCGGCTTGAGGCCCAGTTCGCGCATGGCGATCTGGAGGTCCGCCCAGGCTTCCTTCTTCTGGCGCGGGTCGCGAAGAAGAAATGCCGGATGGTAGGTGACGATGAGCCGGACGCCGCGGAAGGAGTGTACCCGGCCGCGGAGACCGGCGAGGGGCTGGCGCTGGCCGAGCAGATAGGTGGCCGCGGTGGCTCCCAGAGCGACCAGCACCTCGGGGCGCACGACGTCAATCTGGCGGAAGAGGAACGGAGAGCAGGTATTGGCCTCGTCGGGCTCAGGGGTGCGGTTGCCCGGCGGGCGGCACTTGACCACGTTGGCGATGTAGACCTCCTCGCGCTTGAAGCCCATGGCGGCGATCATGTTGTTGAGCAGTTGGCCGGCCTTGCCCACGAAGGGCAGTCCCTGCGCGTCCTCGTCGGCGCCTGGACCCTCGCCCACAAACATCAGGCGGGCGGCGGGCGAGCCGTCGCCGAAGACCAGCTTGGTGCGGCCGGAGTGCAGGGCGCAGCGCGTACAGTCGCCGATCTCGTCGCGGATGACCTGGAGCGCGGCGGCGCGGCCCGCGGCGGGAACGGCTGCGGAGACTTGAGGAGGGGCGGGAAAGACTCTTCGTGCGGGAATCGGTTGATCCTCCTGGGTAGAGGCAGGTTGGAGAGTTGACTCCCAGGTCTCAGGAGCGAGACCTGGGGCACCCGGCAGTTGAGATTCGAGGTCTCCCACCCTTTCCGCGGAAAGAAGCGGAAAGGATGGGGCACGGGGCTCTGGGGCGCCCGGGGAAGTTCCCTCCCAGGTCTCAGAAGCGAGACCCTTCGGCAGGCTCAGGGCAGGCTCTGGGGCACCCAAATTCATTTCCGGATTGTGGTCCACCGGGCGGCGGTAGAACTCCGTAAGGCCGAGATCGCGATAGAAGCGGAGGCGCGCCAGCAGGGCCTCGCGGGATGCGGAATCGAGCGCAGGCGGCAATTCTCTTACTCCACGGCAAGCCGCCCGGCGGCCGGCGGCCGAACGGCGGTCTGGCTCACCACTTGGTCCTGCTCCGACGGCCCGTCCTCATGGTCATCGAATTCCAGCATCAGCGAGAGGGGGCGGCGGAGGGTGAGAATCTCGTCGAGGATGCGGTCGGCGAGCTTGCGCTTGGGCATCTCGGGCAGCTCGATGGCCGTCGTCAGCGTGAGGAAAGCGGCGGCGTTCACGTCCGCGTCGATGCCCACGCCATCGCCTGAGACATCGTTGACCACGATGGCATCCGCGCCCTTGTGCAGCAGCTTGGCGCGGCCGTTTTCAATGCGGTTCTCGGTCTCGGCGGCAAAGCCCACAATGAGTTGGCCGGGACGGCGGCGGCGCACCACCTCGGCCAGAATGTCTTCCGTCGGCTCCAGTTCGAGCGTCATGGGCCCGCTGCGCTTGAGCTTTCGCTCGGAGACGCTGACGGGCTTGTAGTCTGCGACGGCGGCGGCTTTGATGACAAGAGTGGATTCTTCCAGGCGCGAAAGCACGGCCTGGCGCATATCGCCAGCGGAGGTAACCTGAATCAGCTCGCAATGCGCGGGCGGATGCAGCGCGGAGGGGCCGCTGATGAGAATCACTTTCGCGCCGCGGCTCTCGGCGGCCTCGGCCAGCGCGTAGCCCATCTTGCCGCTGGAGCGGTTGCCCAGAAAGCGCACCGGGTCCAGCGCCTCGCGCGTGCCGCCGGCAGTCACCAGGACGACCTCGCCGGCCAGATCGTGGCTGCGACCTAGAGCGGCGAGCACGGCGTCGGCAATCGCCGCGGGCTCGGCCATGCGTCCCGCGCCCACCATGCCGCAGGCCAGTTCGCCCGTGCCCGGCTCAACCACGCGCACGCCCCGTTGGCGAAGTATCTCCAGGTTGGCTTGCGTGGCCGGATGCTCCCACATATTCACGTTCATCGCCGGAGCCACCAGGACGGGCGCGGTGGTGGCCAGATACAGGGTGGTGAGGAAATCGTCGGCGATGCCGTGCGCGAATTTAGCCAGAATGTTGGCGGTGGCTGGGGCGACGGCCAGCGCATCGGCCCATTGCGCCTCGCCGATGTGCTCAATGCCGTTCTGGCCTGCGCTGGAATCGGGGCCGGCTGCGGAGCCGTCATCCCCCGAGTCCCATTCGTCCCAGAGGCTGGCGACGACCTTGTGGCCTGTGAGCGCGGCGAAGGTGAGCGGCTGAACGAACCTGGCGGCCGCCGCGGTCATGACCACGTGGACCTCAAGAGCCCGGCGCTGCAAGGCGCGCACCAGTTCCGCCGCCTTGTACGCGGCAATTCCGCCGGAGACGCCCACGGTTACTCTCATGGTTCGATTGTAGCCGGTTTCGATTGTGAAAGACACGGACCGAGATAGGAGAAACCGGCGGCGATTGCGAGGCCCTGGGACGGGCTGTATGATCTTTCCATCCCGACTCAAATCGCCGCTGAAGTTCTGGCCGCCGCTCCGCACAGAGACTCTTCCAGACTTCAAGGGCGATTCTCAGCCATGAAACGAGAGACCGCATGACAGCGCCGAGCCGCCCAGTCAATGTCCGCGAGCGCATGGTTGCCCATCTCCGGATCATGAGACTCGATCACAGCATCAAGCAGATATTCATTGTCCCTGGAATTGTCCTGGCGATGGCCATGAGTGGAGTCGGGCTGTCGCCGAAACTGTCGATTCGCATTCTTATCGGGCTGGTCGCGTCGACTCTCATTGCCTGCAGCAACTATGTCGTCAACGAGATTCTGGACGCTCCCTTCGATCGGCTTCATCCCACCAAGAAGAACCGGCCTGCCGCCAGCGGCCTGGTCCATTTGGGATGGGGCTACGCGCAGTGGATCGTTATGATGCTGGCCGGGCTGGCGCTGGGCAGTCTGCTGGGTCGAGGCTTTGTTCTCAGCGCCGCCGCACTATGGATCATGGGGTGCGTCTATAACATCCCTCCCGTGAGAAGCAAGGATATTCCCTATATCGACGTCTTGAGCGAATCGATCAACAATCCCCTGCGCTTCTGCCTGGGCTGGTATTCCGTAGTTACAGCCATGCTTCCCCCGGCCTCTCTGCTCATCTCCTACTGGATGCTGGGATGTTACTTCATGAGCCTCAAGCGCTTCTCCGAATACCGGCAGATCGCCGATCCCGCCGCGGCGGCCGGCTATCGCAGTTCGTTTCGTTACTACAGCGAGGAATCCCTGCTCAATTCGGCGACGTTTTATGCCGCGGCCTGCATGCTGTTCTTCGGCGCGTTCATGATGCGCTATCGCATTGAACTGATTCTCTCGTTCCCGGTCGTCGCATGGCTCATGGCGGTGTACTTCAGTCTGTCTTTCCGGCACGAAAGCGCCGTGCAGAACCCGGAGCGCCTCTATCGCGAGCCGTCGCTCATGGTTCCTCTCTGCATCTGCGTCGCGCTTATCGGGCTGTTGCTCTTTGTGGATGTCCCCTGGATAGGGACCATCTTCCCCAAATCGACTCCATAGACGATGCGAGTCCGCGCGAGCGGCGCCGGGGCGGAAAGCCCAAAGAACAGATAGCTGGACCACGGCAAACCCGGCCACGGCGCGGGAGCATGGATTGTCCCGGAGCTGGCGGTGACATTCATTGAGCGACCCCGGCGACGGATGCCTGTCCGCTGCCCGGGACGGGGTATGGGGAGAGTTTCATCGCCGGCGAATCCGGCTGCACCAGCCAGACCTTCCTGTCGCGGTAGTAGTGAATGAGTTCAAGGTTGTCGGCGGCATCCATCTCCCGCGCCCAGATGACTTTCGAGCTATCGATGTCCGCGGCGTTGGAGACCCACTCCTCCAAGAGAGGGTGTTTGGGCGAATACCGCACAATAGCCAGTTGCGGGCCGGGAAGCTGTTCCAGTCGAGCCTGAATCTGAGCTCGCTCGCCGCCGAAATTGCCCGGGCCAAACCAGAAATCGACCCATATGCCCCCCGGCCATTGGGGAGGAGTGAGACGGAGCGGCTCGGCGAAGACTCGCAGCCCGGCCATGGCAATGCAGATTGTGACCAGGAGGCGCGCCAGCGCCAGGCCGCCAGGGTTGCCTTCGGGCTTCCAGGCGCGCAGGTGGCGCATGGCCTGCAGGCCCAGGGCGTAGAATCCCGCCGCATAGGGAGCCAGATAGTGAGGGATAAGAAAGACACCGAGCGCCGCGCCGATCATCCAAATGGGAAAGCAGAGAACCAGGAAGCGAAGCCGGCGATCCAGGAGCACGCGCCAACCCAGGACAAGGGGAGGCAGCAGGGCCATGCCGGCAAAGAACATCATCATCCCCCAAGTAAACTCCCTCAAGGTATGAACGATAAGGCCGGACACGCTGCTCAGCTCTCTGAAGCCGGTCAGCTCAGTGTCGATGTAGAAGCGCCGCATTTCCTCGTGCCGATAGTTCGGCATGGGATGTGCCGGCTGCCAGATATAGTACGGGGCAATGGCGTAAGTATTGCGGGCAATGGTGTAGGGCAGTGTAAAGGGGCTTCCGAATGCGCGGTAGTCGTAGTAACCCAGCCAGGCGACGGCGGCAACGAGCAGCGCCAGCGGCGCCGCCGCGCGGCCAAGGATCACGGCGGCGGGCGGCCGGTTCTTTCCAAAGAGAAGCCAACGCCCCAGAACGACAGCCACGGGGAGAGATAGAAGCAGGCCCTCATAGGGGCGAGTCAGGCCCAGCAGCACGATGCCCACCGCCATGAGCATTCCATAGCGAAACCGGGCGGTCTTCATCAATCGAGGCAGCGCGCCGAGCACCAGCGCGCCACCCAGAGCCGAGAGCCAGCCTCCGCCGGTGTAGGTATTCGTCCAGTAACTGAAGAGCGCCAGGCGCAGAACCGCCAGCACCCCTCCGAGCAATGCCCAGGAGGGCGGCAGCCATGCCTGCAGCATCCAACAGATGGCGGCGCACATCAGCGCGCTGGCGATGAGAATGGCGTACCACGGATGTCCAAAAAGCACCTTGCCGGCGGCCATCGCCAGCCCAGGCCCGGGAAAGTACATCGACATGTAGGTGGGCCGCATGGTGATGTGGATGCTTTCGAAGTGAGTCCACATGGCAGGGGTGGGATTGGCCAGGCGCCCATGCGCGAAGGTGTCGGCCGCCAGCAGAAAGCTGAAATCATTGGCGCTGAATGGATGAGGCACGGGGCATAGGGGAAGAATGGCCAGCCGCAAAAAGAGCGCGGCGAGGCCAACGAGAGCGACAGACAGGCCCCTTCGCCGCGCCAGCCGCGCCAGGGGGCGCTCAATGCGCGAGAAGAATGAGGAACCAAGACGGGGCCATCCGAGAATAAGCGCGGCTGCCATCCCGGTAAGGCCAAGTTCAATCAGGACCAGCCCCGGGCCAGGTTCAAAGGATGAAGACAGGAACATAGCGGTACTATACCGCGACCTAGCCGGGGGTGTCGCGGAGACGCAAAAGCCGGCAAAGTATCGCTTCGGTTTCGTCAAGGACCGGAATCTGAATTGAAATCGGCATAAGCGCGACGCTGACTTCGGATTGACAGGCAAAGAAGAGACAGCCCCGGCAACCGATCTGTCTTGCCCGTCTCTCCCGCAAAAAGAAAAAGGGACCGAATTGCGTCCTCGGTCCCCTTTCAACAGGTTTCAGGCGGCGTCAGGGGTAATGCGCAAGTATGTAATTGAAGTAGCCCAGGATAACTGAGGAAAGGCCCCCCACACTCGCGGTCATCGCGATCACGACCATGAGTATGATCAGGCTGTACTCGACCAGATCCTGACCCTCCTCATGCAGGATGAGGGCTTGCAATCCGAGATATATCTTCCGGCACCGAGATCGCATAAAGGCAATCTCCTTTGATTCGGACAAGACGCAAGACCGCCTATGGGAAAGGGAATCGCAAAGCGGGTACTTCGCGATTCCCTCCCTCAGTGGATCCAGACTACCGACTCGCGACGCTCCGCCCCGGTTCTCGCGGCAATCGATCGCTCAGCGCTAAAGGCACTGGCGCTGGAAGCTCATGTGACGGCAGCTTTGCTGCCGCCACTGCCAACCATGGCAGCGGCATCGACGGCGCCAAAAGCAAGAATCATGGCATTCCCGGCCAGATCTTCGCCGTCTCGCTGCATGGCCAAGCTCTGCAGCTTAAAACGATTTCCCCAGGATACAGACCGAATACAGGCCACTCCCTGGGATGAGTCAGACCATGCTCTGACCCTCTGCGTGAGAAGGTGCACGCAGAGCAACCATTCTGCTCTGTCACCCTCTAGCACAGCGGACACAGCTGGTGGAGGTGGTGGTTCGCTATACCGCGACCTTGCTTTCGCAAAGATCGTCTCGATCGGCGTTACAGGTCGCCGGCCGCCGATGTGAATACCGCAACGATCTTGTTGCTCAGGGAGTGCAAACTGGCAACCGCGGAGATGGCAATGAGCGCGATCATCAGAGCATACTCGACCAGATCCTGACCCTCCTCCCGCAGGATGAGGCTTTGAAATCCAGAACGAATTCTCCAAATCACGAACTGCATACGCTGCCTCCCGCTGAGTCAGGGCTTACTCTGATCGTATGCGGGAAAGAGTACAGGCAAAGCGATCACTCTGCTCTGTCACGCTCTCCCGCAACGGACCGAAGCTGGCGGAGGATAGTTCCCAATACCGCGACCCTGCCTTCGCAGGAAGCACCTCAGTCGGGGTTACATGTCGGCGATGATTGTGTTGAATACGTTCTTGACCGTGTTGGTCAGCGAGTTCAGACTGGCAACCGCGGCGATGGAAATCAGGGCGATGACCAGAGCATACTCAACCAGATCCTGACCTTCCTCGCGGTTCATCAGATCCTGGAACTTCACATAAAGCTTGAGAAGCATGGTGTTCATGGGTGTTCTCTCCTGGGTGGATTCTCCCAGCTTCAGGCCGGGGCACCCAATTACCAGCATGTGGAGTGCCATACTTGACTTGCGGCGATTGACATTATAAATCAACAACTTACATGGCGTGAGGCGCGGAGGGTATAGGGTCGGTGTGTAAACTCCTGTATACAGTTGATGGAGGCAGAGAGACTGGCAACGTATACATGACACGAAGGTGTACGGCCCACGAAAGTCGCAGGCCGGCCTCGGGTGGGGAGGAAGCGGCGGGACGGCGGGAGCGAGAAGCGGAGCCCCGCAGCGGGAGCATGGAAGCGATCGTGCGACCGGCGATTGAGAACCTCGAATCCACAATACTGAAAACATCCCGAGGCACAATACCGTGAAAGTACGCTTAGACCTCTTGGGCTACCGCGGTCGGTTTGCGGGGAGTCCGGCATGGAGAGTTGGCCTCTTCCCGGTTGCGTAGAGGTACCAGGCAATCCATGCGGGGACGGTCCACAGGTAGTACCAGGAGGTGATCGGAAGGGCTGCAAATGCTTCGGCGAATGCGACTCCGGCAATCAACCCGAATGGCAAAAGCGAGCGCTGAGCTGCATCGGCCCGGTAGATTCCAGCCAGGACGGCTGGAAGCAGCACGGCCTCATCCGTGAACCACGCATAGGGCGCGCATAGCGCGGAGACGAGAAGCACCAGCATGCCTTGATCCATCCAATCCCAGCGCGCGCGCCGCGTCCAAGAGTACCAGAGCGCCCATGCGCAGGCGCCGGCCTGGGGAAGGAACTGCAGCCAAACGGCACGCCAATCCACCAACAGGCGAAAGAGCTTGCTGAGTGTAATTGGGGCAACCTCATACATCAGTCCCGGCGCACTCGCCATCTGCGAGTATTGCGACCAGGCGTGCTGATCGAAGCAGAAGACAAGCGCACAGGCGGCGGAAAGAGCAACGCAGAATCCGGCCAGGATGCGGTAGGCTTTCCGAAACACGACCCAGACGATCAACACGATTCCGCAAGGCAGGAACAGGTGCGGCTTCACGGCGCAGAGGAGGAGAGCTGCTCCGGCAAGGAAAGGCCGCGACTTGTGGAAGAAGAGAAAGAGTACTACGCCGAAAAGCATGAAGATGCCGAGTTGCCCGGCCATCAGGCACGCCAATGCGGGCGGGAAGTAGTAACCGAAGAGGTGAAGGCCATTCTCCGGGCGTCCATGCAGGGCCCAAATCATGCGAATGGAAGCCACGAGGCTGGCAAGGAGGGCAATCAGCCAGAAGGCGAACCCGGTATGCCGGCCGACGAAACCGAGTGGCAATGCGAGAAAGAGGGCCACTGGCGGGTTGCGCAGGATGATGGGAGCGCTCAAGTCGTGTCCCGGCCCAAGCTCCAACGCATACGTGGCGGCCCCATCGTAAGGATTCGCGCCATGTATGAGCTGCTGTCCGGCGGCCCAGTAGCTGATGAAATCCCGCTTTCCGACGCTGACATTTCCGATCATGAGGGCGAGAGCGCCGATCGCCGCAACCAGCATGCAGAACGCCGCAAGCACACGCAAAGGGCCGGCTTTCATGGGTTGCCTCCATTCTTGGCGCCAAGTGCGCATACACGCGCTGGTTGCCGAAGACGGGTTCAGGAGAAAGCAAAAGGTCCCAGTCCCGGCCGCGGCTGAATCCACGGCCGCGCTTCCGGAATAAGTATACCCATGACCCGGTGCGGCTGTTTCTGTCAGGGATGCACCGCATTGGCGCTGTCGCTGGATGGAAGTGCGGAGGAGAATTCGAGCTTGTCTCCGGGGCGTGTCTCCGTTTCGCGGATGGCGCCCGAAGGAAGCTCAAGGACGGAGTGAGCCGAAAGACAGGCCGACAGCCGCCACGGAGAAACGTTGCTGCACAGCTTCCTGATTTGGTTCTTGCGATCCAGATAGATGAGGTCGATGGGGAACTTCATGCCAAAGGTGTGAATAGCTTCACAGGGGATGATCCACAGGCCCTCTCCGGGAGCGAGACGGCTGCGCCCCAGCAGACCCTTGTTGCGCTTTGGACTGCTGTCGGCGACTTCCATGCGGGTGGCAAGCACAGTGTTGCGGGTGAGGTTCGCAACCCGCAGACAGATGTCGTCGGAGTGACGGCGGTGAGCAATGAGACGATCGCGTAGCGTCGAAGAAATCCGGTTCAACAGCTTCATCAGGGTAGCCTTAGGTTCTTTTCGGCTGTCCGCGGACGTGGCCTATGCAGGCTCCAATTCCTGGCCGCCCTCTCGGAGCGCCAGTATCCGCGGCTTGCCAGACCCAACCGCCCGCAACTGCTCCAGGGTGTAGAACGCACATTCTCAAGCGGCGGCCGTCTGGGGAGACGGCCGCCGGCAGACTCACGGGGTCGGGGTCGTAGGGGCGGAGCTTATCCCGCTGCTTCCGGAGCCAAAGGTCCCGGCGCCTTCGATCACCAGGGGCGCCTCAGGTTTCATACTGTCAAGCAGCTTCTCGACCGGTATGGTCGGCGGTGGGGGCGCCTGCGTATTGGCGGCGTTCTTGGCATCCGGGGTATTCATGGGAATGCCAGTGTTGGGCGGCAGGAACTTCACTGGATACTTCAAGTCGGGCACGGGCGCGCCGGCCGGGATGGGAGCCACAAGCTCAGGCGTCACAAGCACCATCAATTCGGTATTTGTTCTCTTCTTGGAGACCGACTGGAAGAACTTGCCCAGAACTGGAATGTCCCCGAGGAACGGAATCTTGGTGAAAATCTGGGATTCTTCGTTGTCAAGCAGTCCAGCGAGGACAAGACTCTGACCGTCGCCGAGCTCGACCTCGGTCTTCATTCTCCGGGAGGTGATGGCGGGCACCTCAAATCCGGAGATCTCGACGGTATTGGTAAAGTCGAGAGCGCTGACTTCGGGGGCTACCTGAAGGTGGACCGTTCCGCGGGGAGTAAGGGTGGGAATGAAGTTGAGGCGAATGCCATACTCCTTGAACTGAATGGTAATGGTGGCGGCCACTCCGACCCCGGATGCCTGAGCGACTGGATAAGGGTATTCCCCGCCGGCCAGGAAGCTGGCCTCGTGGCCGTTCAAGGCCAGGACGTTGGGCTCGGCGAGGGTCTCGATCACGCCCACTGTCTCCAGCGCCTCGATGTTTGCGCCGAGACTGGTGAGGCTCGATGTGTAGAGAGAGGTAATGTTCGCATTGCCGGCTCCAAACTGTCCTGTTGAAACGGTGTCGGTGGTGTTCCCCAGGCCGTAGGCGGACAGGTTGATGCCGAGTTGCTTCTGCTTGCTGCGGTCGACGCTCATAAAGCGCACTTTGAGGAGAAACTGGGGGTCGGAGGGAGGCAAATCGACATTCAACAGGTTGACGACCTTGCCGGCCACGGAGGCGATCTCGACGGCGCGTTTGGAGCTGTCGAGATCCTTCACGGTACCGCGCAGGAAGATCGTGCCGCTCTCGGCGCTGATCCGGAGATTCTGTCCGGGAAGCTCGGTTCTGAGCTCGCGGCGGACCCCGTCCAGCGTGTCGTTGGCCTGAGCCGCGCTGGCCCGCACCGTCACGTTGAAGAACTGGCGGCCGCCTTTGGTGTCCCAGATAATCAGGCTGGTTTCTCCAGGGGCCTTACCATTCACCATGATTTCGGTGCGGCTGATCGCTTGCGCCTCGGCGACATCGCCCAAACCGATGGTCACCCGCGCGACGGGCTTGGCAAGATCGACCAGCACGGTCTTTCCCACAGCGACATAGAGCTCATTCGTGGAGTCCTGAAGGGAGACCGCATCGGATGGAGCGGAAGGCGGTGACGTTTGAGCTTGCAGAGGCGACACGGCGCAGAGGAGAAAAGACAATGCGCCGCAACATGCGATGGTAATGCCAACCTTTGTTCTCACGGCTTTACCTCGGGAGATGCAAATTCTTGTTTGCTGCGGGTCGTACCGTTGATGACCTCGATGGAAAAGGTCTCGGCCGCGGGTTTCTTAACGCTCTTTGCCACCACGACAGACTTCGGTTTTTCCGCAACAGTCTTATCGGCGAAGATGTTGCCCATGCCGGTTCCGGGAACCGGATCGGTTTTCGTGTCCAGCGGGTTGCGCAGCACAAGCTGAATCTTCACCCCCTGGTTCTGGGCCAGCGTCAGTTCCTCGGCTTGTTCCGGGGTGACCAGGACGTTGACGACCTGGACCTGCTTCGCCTTGCCTTCCACGTCCTTCTGAATGTCGGTGCCCGCCGAAAGAACCTGGATGTTCTGCAGAAGCGTCCTGGACTGAGTGCCTTGCTGGACACCCTGTTGCGCTGGAGGATTGCCGGAGATAAGAACGTCCACGCGCATACCCGGAGTGACGAACCCGGAGACGCTCACCACATCGTCGACCTTGACCGCGCAGGCTCGAAAGCCCACGGGAATCGCGATTGCCAGGCCGCCGCCGGAGCCCTTAGGAGCCAGGCGGCTGTCGAGGATGGGCTCGCCTTGATAGAGGTCCGAGATGACTC